>OLFY01002404.1_pt1 | contig 18825 bp, 16 predicted proteins | sample 1605611 | NCBI WGS metagenome assembly OLFY01 (sample SAMEA3888923, study PRJEB22519) | human gut metagenome | biome: human gut; feature: human-associated habitat; material: faeces | place: Denmark | collected 2011
CTCGATGCTGCCTTTTGTGTTGTTTCTGTCGATTTCCAGCTTATACCGGGCAGGAGTGGCGGTCTTTTCGAACACTGCGGTGATCGTTGCGTCCGTATCATCCATCGTAACGGTTGTCGTTGCCTTCTTAGAATCAGAGACACTTGCATCGTTGATCTTCCACTCTTTAAACTGATAGCCCGACTTTGCAACTGCCGTCAACTCTCTGGTTTCACCCTTTTGCAAACCTTCGAGCATCTCATAGGGTTTGCCAGCGTACTGAACCTCGCCGGGAACAGCGCCATTGACCTTCTCAACAGCAATCGTCAGAGTATACTTTTCTTCTTTCAGCTGCGGAATAACGGTATCTTTTTCTTCAATGGAGGTAATGCCCTGTCCATCTTTGAAGCATTTCCTGCAAGTCTTGCACTTATAATACTCGATGTTGCCAGGTGCCTCTGTAGTAGCCGCCTTTGCAGGAATCTTCTCCATATCATGCGGACGCTGCGGGTCTACTACATTTGTAATTTCCTTGCTACCCTGCTCATCGGAATATTTATTGCCGCATTTCTCACACTGCCAATATTCCTTTATGCCGTTTTTCGTGCAGTCTGCCGGGATTGCCGGATGAGGCTTCATGGTATGTCCGGTTGCTTTCATCGTTACAGCATCAAGCGTGGTTTCCTTGCCGTCTGCGTCATAATACTTGCCGCAAGCGGAGCAATAAGAATACGCCTCGTTGCCGTCATTTGTGCAAGTAGCAGCTTTTGCTGCGACCGGTTGCAGATCCTCGTGGTTGGTAGGATCCTTTTTAATCACAAACGTACCAGGGAACGAATCCCCCATCTTATCAAAAAGCTTACCACATTCCGAGCACTGCTGATGCTCCCAGCAACCCTCATGAGCACATGTCGCATCCTTGCCATTCACCTTAACAAGGTTGTGCGCTTTATCGTTCGCTTTAAGCGTTACAGCTTCACGCGTGGTTTCGTTGCCTGCTGCGTCATAATACTTGTCGCAAGCGGAGCAATGAGAATACGCCTTGTTGCCGTCCTTTTTGCAAGTAGGCTCTTTTTCTTCGAACTGCTGCCAGTTCTCGTGGTTGGAAGGATTGCAAGAAATTGTTACCGCTCCAAAAGGAACCTCATCAGTCATTGCCTCATTCAAGAACTTCTTACCGCAGTCTTTGCACAAGTAATACTGAATATTTCCCTTAGTTTTACAGGTAGCATCTTTTGCCGCATAAAACTCTTTATTCTCATGAGAACAAGGGTCTGCTGCCGAAGCCATGACGGTGAACATGCTCACCAGCATGGTTAGCATCAGCAGGATGCTGAGCAATCTTTTACTTTTTTTCATGATTCAGTGTTCCTCCTACTAAATTCATGTTTGGGATATGGAAATCCCCGTTTCCTATGGTTAGTGTAGCATTGTTTGGTAGAAAGAGCAATTACATTTTGGTTACAAATTCTTAATTTTGCCTTAAAACCTTAAGAATTTATGTAAACTTAACGCTTTTCCTGTCCGCAGCGCGGCGGCGCGCGATTTTTTCTTGACGAGGTCCGGCGTTCGTGGTAGTATATAGAAGCCAGTTTGCCGGTGTGGCGGAATTGGCAGACGCCCGGGACTTAAAATCCCGTGGGAGTGATCCCGTGCCGGTTCGACCCCGGTCTCCGGCACCAAGATTTCGCGGGGTAGAGCAGCTGGTAGCTCGTCGGGCTCATAACCCGGAGGTCGCAGGTTCAAATCCTGTCCCCGCAACCAATAAATCGCTGAAATCGTATGATTTCAGCGATTTATATTTTTACAACTTTTTTGGCGGTTTATTTTTGGCCATTGAGAACTGATCCAGATTTTGACCCTCATCGGTACAAGCTCAGGATCCTCCGCTGTGCCTTCTCTCCAAACGGCCCTCTTCGCTGGGCTCATATCTGATTTCAGCTTTTTAGTATGTTGATAATTTTCTCCGTCGTCTTCTGGGCTGCTGTCGTGACATAGGGGTAGGTGTCCAGAGTAAACCCCGCTGAGTAGCGCCCCAATATCCCAGAGGCGGTTTTCATATCCACCCCGCTCTGGAGTGTCAGAGTTACAAATGTGCGATGGAGATTATAGAACCGGACCTTACAAACCTCCAGCAGCATTAGCACCCGGCGGAGTATGTGAAGCACACCGTTGTGGGACATGAAGCCGCTGGTAAGACTGGGGAGCCCCCAGAGAGTACTCCCCCACTTTTTTCTTCTGCTGATTTGACCTGTCTGATGTAATCGTTGATGTATCCCCGTCAGGTCTAATGGGAGGATGGGAGAACTCACCTTGGGCATAGTTCTCGAACCAGACACCCATTCACTCGCTCACTGTATGCTTCTTCGTGCTTACTTAATCTACAGTTTTCTCCTGCTCAATGACCTGTTTTAGTTCCACCTTGTTTTCCTCCTGGATGCGCCCCAGCACATCTCGGTAAATCGCTTTGTCCGTCCCTGGGGCGTGTTCGGTGGTGTACCGGCCCTCCCAGCGGCCGTCCCGTTTTCGGAGCTTTCCCTCCCCGTTGGCTCTGCGTTTTGCCATACCGCTCACTCCTTTTGCAGCAACACACGATATTGCAGAAGGAGAAAGATAGCCAGGAAAACGGGGCAGAGCTATCAAAACAATAACAAGCAGCCTCACCAACATGCTTCAGCAATGTTCTGTCTGGGATTGAGTAGAAATCAGCGGATGTATTGCCGGAAAACGACTAAACATCGTATGGTTCGCTCCAGACCGGTGATGGACATTTTGCTGGCGTTGGGCAGGGCACTGCACTGCCTGCGGAAACAGTGGCCATATCTGATCTGTTTTCTGGAGGACGGACGGTTGAATCGAGCAACAACCGGGCGGAGCGCAGTGTAAAGCTCTTTGCAGTGAGGTGAAAAAACTGGCTGTTCTCCAACACGGAGGGCTGTGCCCAGAACCGCACAATTGCTGACAGCCCTATTGAGACGACCAAGAAAACCGGCCTTGTCCCAGATCAGTATCTGATCTGACTGTTGAGCGGGGCTCCAAAACTCGCATCAGCTGAAAAGAATTGGGCGAAGAAATTACTGCCAGAGAATACCTCTAAAGCAGCTGCGGTATCCTCGTAAAAATTTAACTGTACACCTAAAGAGGTCCTGCTGATATGCAGGTCCTTTTTTTCTTTAGAGCTTCTGATTTTCCAGTATTTCTTTTTTCTAAAATTGGTAAAAACATTTTTCAGATGGCTGGGCACAATTGCCGTAGCGGCGCTTTTTCCCAAGGAAATACGCAATCAGCTGTTTTGCGGCCTTCCCAGCTTTTGTGAAATTGTATCAGCGGTGCGGAGCAGCATCGCAACCAAGGTCTCTCTTGATTCGCCGCAATAATCCTGGATCCCCCCTGTGACTCCAATCGCTGCTACACAGCGCAGCTCATGATTGAACACCGGTGCCGCCAGACAGCCGATGCCAAGTGCGAATTCCTCGTTGTCCTCTGCATAGCCCATTTGACGCACTCTATCCAAGTAGCTGATGAATTTGCCCACGTCATCAATCGTTTTGGAAGTCATTTTTTGAAACTGTACTTGGCTCAATAACTGGGGCAAGGTACTTTGGGAAGAAAATGCGGCGAGAACTTTTCCGGCGGCGCTGATATTTAGGGGCAATTCTGCATAAGGGGTAGTATAAATCAGCACTGGGTTTGGAGGAAGGATCTGCTCGATGTAGGTGACGTGGTTGCCCTTCAAAATTCCCATTTGGACCGCCTGATGGCTCTCAATGGCCAGATGGTCCAGTTCAGCATGGCAGACCTGCCGCAGGTTATTGATATAGGTCATTCCGTTGGATAATGTCAGAAGCTGAAGCCCCAGATGATAGCAGCCAGGCTGGGATTCAGACTCTTCCAAATATCCCCGTATGGATAATTGCTTAACGATGCGAAAAGCCGTTGTATTTGGCAGCTCCAAACTTTGTGCGACTTGCTTAATGCTGACCGGCTCCCTGGCTTTTGCCACAAATTCCAAAATATTCAAGGCACGATTTACCGCAGGCACTACAGGATTTTCTAAATTTTCCATTTCTATCATCCTTACATATTCCGAATTCTATATGGAAATTCTGCTTAAAACTTGGACGTATATTTCTTATTGTTACATAAGCGGTCTCTTTTTGTCAACAGGCATAACAAAAATAGCCTCCTTCATTTTGTAATAAAAATCAATTTTTGAAATACACAAAAAAATCTTTCGTAAATTATTGACAAACAGGATAACAGTAATATAATTAAATAAATCAAATATGATAATAGCATTTCATATTTGAAATATAGAGGTGGACGGAGGTAATGGTTATGTTGAGAAAACCTATTGTCGGAATTATCGGATTCTCTGACGGTGACCCAGAGGTCCATGAGGAACTCAAGGATATTGTTCAAAAACAGGTGGATGTCATAGAGGAGGCGCTGCGCGGGAGCGGCCAGGTAGAGGTCATCGTAGCGGACAAACTTGTGGCCTCAGAGCGGGATGCCAAAGAACAGGCCGAGCTGCTGCGCAGCCGTGGTGTGGATATTACAGTATTCTCCTATGGCGTGTTTGCCTTCCCCAATTTTTCGGCCATTGCGGCCCGAAACGGGAAAGGCCCCTTTGTCCTTGCCGCAAATCTGAATCCCGATTGGCCCGGGATGGTCGCAATGCTTGCGGCCGGCGGTGCACTCAACCATCTTGGCATAAAGCATTATCGTGTGGCCGGAGACTTCCACGAACCCGCGGTCCTGAACAAGCTGCTGGCGTATGCCAGGTGCGGAGCCGTTGTGACCCAGCTCAACGGACAGAAATACGGACTGATCGGTGGACGGAGCCTTGGGATGTACAGCGCAGTGGTCAGTATGCAGGACTGGCAGAAACAATTCGGCGTCGATATTGAGCATTTGGATCAATCCGAAATTCTGCGCATTGGCGAGACGATTCCTCAGGAACAGGTGGATAAAGCCATGGCCTGGCTGGAAGAGCATGTGAAAAAAATTCATTATGACGGCCGGCAGCTTACGCCTGAAAAGCTCCAGCTTCAAATTCGGCATTATGAGGCCATAAAGCAGATCATACGAGAGCATCACTATGATTTTGTCGGGGTCAAATGTCACTATGAGATGAGCCGGCACTATTGCACTCAGTGTATCAGCGCTGCGTTCTGCAACGACCCTTACGATTGGGACGGCCCGAAGGAGCCGGTGGTATATGCCTGTGAGGCGGACTGTGACGCAGCCCTTACCATGCAGATCCTGAAGCTGCTGACCCACGATCCGGTCATTTTTATGGATGTGCGCCACTATGACGCAGACCATGATGTCATGGTTTTCTGCAACTGCGGCTCTCAGTCCACCTACTATGCAGGAGCCAGTGATGATTACAGGGAGAATCTCAAGCAAGTGTCCCTCTATCCGGCGCTTAACATATATGCCGGGGGCGGCTGCCATGTGAACTGCATGACCCATCCTGGAAAGGCCACAATCGCCCGTCTGAACCGCAAAGAAGGAAAATACCGCATGACCTTGATCCCCGCGGAATTCGTTACACTTCCGGAAGAAAAAATGGCCGAGACGACCATGGAGTGGCCCCATGTGTTTGCCAAGCTGCCCTTTGACCACAACATTTTCCTGGAGGACTTTGATGCCAATCACTGCCATGCCGTATATGGGGATCACATAGAAGATTTGAAAACGATCTGCAGTATGCTGAATATTGACTGCGAAGTCATGGGCGAGTGATCGGACCTGCTGAAATTGAGGAGGGAATTTTCATGAGAGTGACGGAACATCCAATTATTAATGAATTCCCAAAGGGACGGCTGGTGACCTTTGAGTACGACGGAAAGCCCATGGAGGGATATGAGGGAGAGCCCATTGCCATGGCGCTGAAATCCAACGGTGTAGAGATACATCGCTATACCACCAAGCTGCATAAGCCCCGCGGCCTGTACTGCTCCATCGGCCGATGCACCGATTGCGTCATGGTTGTGGACGGAGTTCCCAATGTCCGTACCTGCATGACTGCGCTGAAGGAAGGAATGAAAGTTCAGACTCAGTACGGCGTCTCCGCAAAAAAGGAGGAAGATGAATGAAGCGATATGATCTTGTGGTCATTGGCGCAGGTCCGGCCGGACTGTCCGCTGCCATTGAGGCGGCCTCAAAGGGACTGGACACCATCGTCTTTGATGAGAATGCCAGGCCCGGTGGTCAGCTGTTTAAGCAGATCCATAAATTCTTTGGATCAAAGGAGCATAAGGCCCGCATCCGCGGGGTCGACATCGGCGCTCAACTGGTAAAGCAGGCGGAGGAAGTGGGCGCGAAGGTCGTTCTGGACGCCGCAGTAATGGGAATTTTTCCCCATAAAGACATCTCCATTATGAAAGGAGACGAGGTCTACACCTGTAAGGCGGATAACATTATTATCGCCACGGGAGCATCCGAAAACACCTTGGCTTTCCCTGGCTGGACACTGCCGGGAGTCATGGGGGCTGGTTCCGCGCAGACACAGATGAACCTTCACGGAGTCATGCCTGGCAAGCGTGTGCTGATGATGGGGTCCGGAAATGTTGGACTGGTGGTGGGCCTGCAGCTGATGCAGGCGGGCTGTGAACTGGTTGCTGTGGTCGATGCGGCGCCTCGGGTCGGCGGATACGGCGTCCACGCGGCAAAATTAGCCCGCACCGGCGTCCCGTTCTACCTCGGACATACCATTCTGCGTGCCGAAGGAGAGGACCACGTCAGAAAAGCAGTGATCGCGCAGGTCGACAAGACGTGGAAGCCGGTCCCTGGAACAGAAAAGGAGTTTGATGTAGACACCATCTGTGTGGCGGTAGGCCTGTCTCCGATGTATCAGCTGGCCATGACAGCTGGATGCCGATTGTCAGATGACCCCAAAAAAGGCGGCGTTCATCCTGTAGTGAATCAATTTGGAGAGACCAGTGTTTCCGGCATTTTTGCCGCAGGAGATGTGACGGGTATCGAGGAGGCCAGCTCGGCCATGATTTCCGGGCGCATCGCCGGGGCTGCCGCTGCCCTCCGGGCCGGCTACATCAGCCAGGAGGAGCACGACAGGCTTTACACATTATACCAATCCTCGCTGGATCAGCTGCGTCAGGGAATGTTTGCAGGGGCCAATAAGGGGAACCCCAAGATCACGGCGACTGACGAAGGGATCCCTCTGTCGGCCAGCCTGCTGGCTAAGGGGTATTTAGAGGAAGATGAGATCTCAAACTTCCCGGGCTGCGAGGCCGGGGGGAGCGGCTTCCATCCGGTCGTAGAGTGTACACAGAATATCCCGTGCAACCCATGCCAGGATGTTTGCCCCAAGCGTTGTATCACGGTGGGCGACCGGATCACGAACCTGCCTGTTGTGCATCCGGAAGTTGAATGTATCAATTGCGGCCTGTGTGTCAGTGCATGTCCCGGCCAAGCTATTTTCCTTGTAAACGAGGACTTGGAGCCAGGATACGGGGCCGTTTCGCTGCCTTACGAATTCCGCCCGCTGCCGGCAAAGGGAGAAAAGGGCACCGCATTGGACCGAAGCGGCAAGCCGGTCTGTCCGGCCGAGATAGTGGATGTGAAAATTACGGCTCCCTATGACCGCACCCCGATCTTGACGATGAAGGTGCCGGCCAACATGACAGGAAAGGCACGATTTTTTGCCAGGGAAAGCGGAAGCGCCAGATGATACCGGAAACGCATTTGAGGAGGGAAAATAATTCTATGAGTTCCATTTCTGATGAGACCTATCATCTGGGAGAATTTGAGCCTCGTCCCGATGATGATGTCGTTATTTGCCGCTGTGAAGAGATCACAAGAGGCGAAATTCGCCGGGCGGTCCACGCTGGCATGTACACGATGAATGAAGTCAAGCGCTTCCTTCGGGCCGGCATGGGGTTGTGCCAGGGACAGAGCTGCAACAAGACCGTTCGGGCCATCATTGCACAGGAACTGGGCATTTCTCCCACCGAAACGGATGTGATCACTGCCCGGTCGCCTGTGCGTCCGGTCCCCATGGGTGTCTATGGAAACGATACATTTTATCCAAAATTTCTGGGAGGTGGCAGAGATGAATAAGGCCAGTGATGTCATTGTCATTGGAGCCGGCGTCGTCGGATGCGCCGCCGCCTATTATCTGGCAAAGCGAGGGGTAAAGGTAACAGTTCTGGAGCGCAGGGAAGTTGCCTGCGGCGCATCCGGGCGCAATGGCAGCGGAGCCAGACAGTCTGGACGTGACAACCGTGAGCTTCCTTTGGCCATGTTTGGGGTAAAACATATCTGGCCCACTCTGGGTGAAGAACTGGGAGAGGATATTGAGTATATCCAGAACGGCAATATGCGCCTTGGCAAAACAGAGAAGGATCGGGAGGCGCTGGAAGAGCTGGTGCGGCAGAACAGCTCCTTGGGGCTGGATGTAAGGATGGTCTACGGCCAGGATATCCGGGAGTTGATCCCTGATGTATCGCCGGAGGTCCAATATGCCACCTATTGTCCCACAGACGGTCATGCAAACCCGATGCGCACCACCCTTGCTCTGTATAAGCGGGCAAGGGAATTGGGCGCACAGTTTATCACCAATATCAAGGTCCTCAAGCTGGAAAAGGTGGCTGGAAGGATCCGCAGGGTACATACAGACGACGGGATCTATGAGGCAGACAGCGTCATCCTGTGTGCGGGATTTGGCTCCAGAAAGATCATGCGCACCGTGGGGCTGGATGTCCCTATGCTGCCTCAGCTGACCGAGGCGTTCGTCACAGAGCCCATTCCAGCCGTGACCGACAAGTTTATCTCCGCCGCGGATGGCTGCTTCTATGCCCAGCAGCAGCGCAACGGAACTTGGGTGATCGGCGGCGACAGCAACTACGAGATATATGACGCCACTTACCCGAGGGAGGTTACATTCTCCTTTTCAGCACCACGGATCGCACGCTTTTTCCTGGAATATATGCCGAATTTGAAGGGCGTGAAAGTAATCCGCTCCTGGAGCGGACAGCTGGATATGTGCTGGGACGGCTCCCCTGTCATTTCGCCGGTGGAAGAGGTCGAGGGCCTCTATGTGGGCTGTGCATTCACCGGACATGGCTTCGGGATCGGCCCTGCGGCGGGATATGTGCTGGCCCAGATGGCGGTGGGAGAGGCGCCTGCCGTCGATTTGTCCGGCCTGCGGTATGACCGCTTCCGGCTGCCCAGCCACTAGAGATTGAAAGTGCCGCATCTTCTCGGCCTGAAGTACACAGAAAAGGGATGGATCTATAAAAAATTATTGATCGAAAGGGAGGGACTACTGTGGATTTTTACTCAGTAATTATGGACTTCTTTTGGGTATCCGTTATTCTCTTCGTGGCAAAGATCATTCGTGAGCATGTTAAAATACTCCAGAACTTCTTTATCCCGGTCAGCCTGATCGCTGGTTTTATTGCCTGGGTAGTTGGACCTTATGGCCTGAAGATCGTTCCCCTGACCAGTCTGTGCGGGGACTATGCCGGTGCACTGATCACAGTCCTTTTTGCCACCATTGGCCTCCAGGGACTGGGGATCAAAAAGGGCGAAGGGAAAAAACGGGCCAAGGATATTGCCGGTTACTGTGTCTATCGCCAGATCAACTGGGCTGTACAGTTTTCCGTTCCCATGATCCTTTCCATACTCCTTCTCTCCCGTCTGCATACCGGCGGTGACCTGCATCCTGCATTTGGGTGGCTGATCCCCGTCTCCTTCCTTGGCGGTACCGGCCCAGCCATTGCGGCCGGCCAGGTGCTGGATAAGTATGGATTCTCTGATTTTACTGGACTGGGTATCACAGCGGCTGCCTACGGCATGCTTTTGGGGCTGATCGGCGGCATTATTATGACCAAGCTGGCGACAAAAAGGGGATATACATCTTATATCGAGAATACAGATACGATCAGCCGGGAGCTCCTTACCGGAATTATCCCCAAGGGCAAGCGCGGCTCCATTGGTGAGGAGACGATCGCCTCCATTACGTTGGAGCCCTTGGCGTGGCACTTGGCCCTTATTATGATCCCCACCGGGCTGGCGCATATCATTACGATTTACGGCAGCAAAGCGCTGGGGATCGAGCTCCCTGAATTTTCGATCGCATTTTTTGTGTCCTTGATTTTGTACTATGTTTTCCAGGCGACGAAGGTCAACGACTCGGTGGACCCAAAGGTGATCAACGGATTCGGCAATCTGATCTCTGACTATGTGGTGGTATTCAGCCTGGCGATGGTCCAGGTGGACGTTATCATCAAATATGCGGCCCCCTTCCTGCTGCTGATGCTGGCCTTTACTGTCTGGATGGTAGTGTGGTTCTGGTTCTGCGGCCCCCATCTGATCGGCAAGGATTGGTTTGAACGCGGATTGTTCAACTGGGGTTATGCCACGGGCACGTTTGCTACGGGCTTCTGTCTGCTGCGCGTAGTCGATCCGAATAACCGGAGCACCGCTCTGAGCGATACTGCGATCTTGACTCCCTTTGAACATGTGGTGGAAATTACCGCGCTTTCCTTGGGACCTGTACTGTTGTCGACCGGTGCGGAATGGTCTTACCTGGGCGTGGTTGTGGTTTACGGTCTCCTCTGGGTCGCTTCTATCTTTTTCCTGAAAGTGTGGAAGAGAAAGGTCTGCAAGGTCAGTCCCACAAATCCTATGTATTGTCCGTCGGAAGCACAGAAGGATTCACAACATAGCTCTTGTGTGTGATCCTTTGGCTGTGCCTGTCGGAAGCGCAGATATCCCGCTCCGGCAGGTACAGTCATTCCCAATCTCTATGCTGTTTCCGCAGGGACAGCTCACAAACGGTGCTGGTCTGATACAAGGAGGTAGAGAAAATGGACCGTAAGGAACGGACCCTTCGGGCATTGCAGGGTTTGCCGGTGGACCGTCCGCCTATGGTGTTCTGGCACCACTTTGTGGGGGCCGATATGGAAAAGGAAAACTTTGTGGATTCACATGTCCGTTTTTATCGGGAGACTGGCGAAGACTTTATAAAAATGATGTGTGATGGCTTTGTAGCTCTTCCCGACCTGAATGTCCAGCGCCCATGTGACTGGAGGCACATTGCGCTGCCGAGTATGGATGATCCGTTTGTACAGGATCAGCTTACCCATATCAAGCGGCTTCGGGAAGCAATTCAGGATGAAACGGCTGTTTTTTACAATGTTTTCAATCCGGTGTCCACACTGAGGAGTTCTACGAGCGATGAACTGGTCTATGACCATTTGGAACGGCGCGAGCCCGCCCTGTTTGAGGCGATAACCAGGGTGAACGAGTTCAAAATGGAGTTTATGCACCGGCTGATCTCAGACGCTGGTGTGACCGGCATGTTTCTGCCGATGCAGAATAATGATTTGAACGGCTTTACCGGAGCGTGCTATCATGAACTGCTCCGGCCCTATGACCTGTCACTGGTGCAGGAGGCAAATCGTCTCTCTCCGTATAACATCATTCATCTGTGCGGATATTGGGGAGTGCCCAATAGGCTGGAAAATTGGAAGGACTTTCCCTGTGCGGCAATGCATTGGGATGTCCATACCGATAAATTATCCCTGCAGGATGGACGCAAATATTTCGCAAAGAAAAAGGCGGTCATGGGCGGTTTCAATAACAAAGAAGGCAGCCCGATCTATCTGGCAGATCGTAAGGCCGTTATAGAGCACACAAAGGAGATCGTCCGGGAGGCGGGGGCCGACGGATTGATCGTAGCCGCGGACTGCTCATTGCTGGAAACCGTGGATCATGCCCGTGTCCGCTGGGTGCAAGAGGCGCTTGATTCTATGGTGAAGATGTAATCTGCTGCGATTTTTGCCGCGGGGTAATGACTGTGCACGGGGACAGACTTCCTGCTGATGATTGAACACAAGGGGAGGATAAATTATGCAACGAATCATGAACAATCCGGACGATATTGTTGATGAAATGCTTGCCGGCTTCGTAAAATGCCATAGTGATATCGTAAAAATGGTCAAAACCGGAGAAGAAAATCCAAGAGGCGTTGTAGCTGCAGTGGATGCGCCCATCGCGGATAAGGTTGGGATCGTTACGGGGGGCGGCTCTGGGCATAAACCGGCCTTTATCGGTTATGTCGGAAAAAATATGTGTGATGCTGCTGCGGTGGGGGAGATATGTTCCTCCCCGGCAGCGCTGGCTTTCCTGGAGGATTTCCTGACGGCGGCCGGGGTATCGCCTGCCTGTACGGAAACTACTCCGGCGACAACATGAATGTAAAAATGGCGGTCAAGATGGCCAAACGTGAAGGGCTGACCGTAAAGACTGTGGTCGCAAACGATGATGTGGCATCTGCGCCAAAAGATCAGCGGGAAAAGCGCCGTGGCGTTGCGGGCGAGATTTTTATGTGGAAATGCGCAGGAGCTAAGGCGGCAAAGGGCGGTACATTAGATGAGGTCATCTCCGCGGCACAGAAGGCGATCGACCACTGCAGAAGCGTTGGGATCGGCCTGACCCCATGTACTCTTCCCGCAGTGGGGCATCCGAATTTCGAGATCAAAGAGGGCACCATGGAGGTCGGGATCGGGCACCATGGGGAACCGGGCATTGAAGTTTGTCCGATCGAAAGCGCGAAGCAGATGGCCAAGCGCATGCTCGACATCGTGCTGCCTGATTATCCCTTCCAGAGTGGGGACGAGGTTGCCGTACTGGTGTCCGGCTTAGGGGCTACACCTTTGATGGAGGTCTATGTCCTCTATCATGAGATCGAATCCATCCTGGAGGAGAAGGGGATTCGGATCTATCGCCATTATGCTGGGAATTTCTTTACCTCACTGGACATGATGGGAGCTACGGTGACTGTTATGAAGCTGGATGAGGAGCTGAAAGAATTGATGGATATGGATGCCTGGACGATGGGTTTCAAACAGAATTGAGGGAACAGAAATGTCGGTGGTAAAAAACAAAAACGGTCGTGGTATTTTATTGGCAATGGTCCACTCTATACAGCAAAACAAGCAGCTGCTGGGAGATGTGGACGGACTAATCGGCGACGGCGACCACGGCATGAACATGAACAAGGGATTTACCTTGTACGAAGAACAGCTGGGGGATCAAGACACTTCGCTTTCAGACGGACTGTTCGATCTGGGATCTGTTCTGCTGAATAAAATCGGCGGGTCCATGGGGCCGATATACGGCACCATTTTCATGGAAATGTCCTCTGTCATAGAAGATGTTGAGGATATTACGCTGGAAACATTCAGTGAAATGCTCCGCTCCGGCCTGGATGGGCTTTATAAGATTGTTGACGCCCGTCCCGGTGACAAGACTCTCGTCGATACGCTTTATCCTGTCTGCCAATATGTCCGTGAAGCAGCAAATGCCCAAACGGATTTTTCTGCCGCATTGGAGGAGATGAAGCAGGTCGCGGAGCAGGGAAAGCAGTCTACGAAAGACCTGACGGCGAAGTATGGGAGGGCGGCACGGCTGGGAGAGCGTTCCCGCGGTGTGCTGGACGCCGGAGCCACCTCCTGCTGCATTCTCCTGCAGGCCATGGCAGATGGAATGAAGTCCGTACTGGAGAACTGACATACAGGAAAGGAATATGGCGATGCTGAAAATTGCGGTTGGCTGTGACCCAAATGCGGCGTCTGCGAAAGCCGCCCTGATGCAATACTTGGGGCAAAAAGGATTTTTGCTTACTGACTTTGGGAGCGATGATCCGATTTATGCAAATGTTGCAATAAAAGTTGCCGAAGCTGTTTCCAGAAAAGAGTATGACCGCGGAATTCTGATTTGTGGTACGGGGCTTGGTGTGTCTATTGCGGCAAATAAAGTAAAAGGCGCCTATGCCGCGCTGATCACCGATGTGTACTCCGCCGAGCGTGCCAGGAAGAGCAACAACGCAAATATTGCCTGCTTTGGTGCCTTTACCATTGGAATCCGGCTGATGGAAAGACTGGCCGAGACCTTTCTCTCCTCCGAGTTTACTCCCGGGTGCGCATCTCAGCCAAAGATAGATCGAATTGCCGCCTATGAGCGGTGATGAAACAGGCTTGGCCTCCTGCCTCTCATAAGGTCATGAGCTTTGATGATAAGTCTCTCATTGCAGCCTGTGGGCAGATGTGGGAAGCCGCTTCGGAGATTAGTCCAGAAATTTTCCGCTGAGTTTTTGTGCGGAGGCCTGCCGGGAACGGTCTGGCACTGCGCATTAAAAAAATACCGGCTGCCCTGAGCTTTACCAGGACAGCCGGTATTTTTATATTTGGTACAAGAGATGCTTGGAGGAAAGCCGGAGATGAGCTCTCGTTTACTTACAGTCTGGTACTTTGCGTATGATGCAGACTGCATGATGAGGTCTTGAGGTATAATAAGTCTTCGGTAAAAACCATCTCGAAAAGCATTGGGCGTCTGTCCAACCAGTGCTGGGACATCCGGATCGGTGATCAAGCACATCGGCGCTGAGATCGGTGACATCCACGCACCCAGGGATATCATCATCTATCTGGCCTTTTACAGCCATCTCGGCGTCCCCTTCTTCACCGCCATGGAACAGGAGTCCGCCCTGCACGGGTGAAATGGGAGCCGCAGAGAGAAGGAGGGGGTGCGGCGCCGCCATCGGGCCGCCTCTCTCAATACCGGGGCTTCCGCACAGGCGGGGCAGAAATGGGCACAGTTCCGCTTCACTTCCATAATTTGTATTGAAACGTCTCACAAAACAGCTTTTCCCTCCGGTTTTGAGCGGGTCCGGATCTGCCGGGCCCAGTCAGGACAGGAGGGATTTTTTATGGCAAGCGGACAGACTCAGTATTATGGGCTCTCCCAGTGGGAGGCCGCGGACAAGGTGGAGCGGGTGGACTTCAACTCCGACAACGCCAAGATCGACGGGGCGCTCCACACCCTGGCGGAAGGGGCTGTGTGGGAAAAAATTGGGGAGACAAGGGCAGGTATCCCACAAATGTCCCTCTCTATCCACGTCCCCAGCATCGGCCGCTACCGATCGCTGCAGCTGATTTTTCAGGCGTCCATGGCCAAGGGACAGGATCTGATCCTGCTGGCGTCCCCGGGGGATAATTCCAATTACATCACCCTGACGGAAAGTGGGACCGTCTCCGTCACCTCCAAGCAGTTCACGCTGCTTCAGACCACAGGGGAAGGAGGGGGAACTGCGACGCTGTTTCCCTTTGGGCGAGACAGCAGCGTAGGCATCTGCATCAACAGCATCTCCCGGGAGGGGAGCACCTTTCGGTCCATCCGCTCTATGGGCTGCAACCCCTCCATTCTCTGGACCTCCATTCGCCAGCTCTTCGTTCTGGGAAGCGGTTCGTCCACCGTGGATGCGGGGTCCCAGATCAGACTTTACGGTCTGAGGTAAGAAAAGGCACCCCCCGGATGATTCCGGGGGGTGCGGAGAGATCATCTCTCAGGAAAATCAAGTTCCAGCGTCGTAGGTGATCTCCAGGGTATCAGAACTGCTGAGCGCATCGAAGACGATCTCGATCTCAGCATCTTTGATGGCCCCATCCTTAAAGGTGAAGGAGCCGTCGTTTCCGTCAGTTCCGACTTTGCTGCTCGCGATGTATTCAACTGTGGTGGGGTCGGCCGTCAGCTTATCATCGCTGTTCGCAGCGGTGAACCCGGTCCCGTCTACGGTAACCACAGCGCTGATCTCATCATCGCCGGTCACATAGACCGTGCCGGAGGCCTCTCTGCCATTCACGAACCAGGTCAGGCTCATGCCGGTAGAAGCGACATCCTTGATATCCGCCTTCAGCTCAGCGGCAAAAACCTCTGTGACCTCGATATCCCCGGTGACCTCCCCGGCGGGGATGGTCAGGGAAGTGCCCTGGGCCTCTTCGTGCTCAGCATAGACCTCGCCACCAATGGTGATCCGATAGAACTTTCCGCTGGTCACACCGTTCAGAGTGGCCTCCTTGCCGGCCTCGACATAATTCTCGGTAGCTCCGGTGACAGCCACATAGCCGGACACATATTCCTCACCGTCAGCGAAGTTGGAGGTGGAGGTATAGGCAACATAGGTGGTGCCATCCTTCAGCCAGCCGGTGCCCTTGCCGTTGTTGGGCAGGGTCTTCTGCTGACCGACAGCCTTGAAGTACTGAGGCTCACCATCCACAGTGACAGTCACACTGTAGCCCTTCTCGATCACATAGCCGTTGGCGTCGATGGTGACGGTCTTGGCATAGCTCACGGTGCCGTCAGGCGCGGTGATCTTCATGTTGTTGGACTCAGTGATGGTGGCGGCGGCGTTGGCCAGGATCTTCTCCTCCCCATCAATGGTCACGATATAGCCCTCGGTCACAGCACTCTGGCTGTCGAAGGTGAAGGCAGGCGCCTTGTAGCCGCCCTTGGTCACTGCGAAGGTGTACTTGCCGGCGGCATCGACGGAGGAGTTGGCGTCGTCGATCACGAAGCCCTTGTCGGTGATATACTTGCGGACGGCGGCCAGAGCCTCATCCAGGGTGGGCTTGTCGGCCTGATAGGCCACGCCCAGGGCCTGAGCGTCAGAATTCTCGTCCACGATGCCCACGGTCCCCTTGGCCTGAGCCACGGGCTTGGTGGTCACGGTGACGGTCAGGTTCTTGGTGACATTGTTGATGGTGTAAACACCATTGCTGGCAGTCAGGACCTCGTCGCCCAGCTTCACAGACACCAGCTCATAGCCGGAGGTGATGTTGAGCTTGAACTTTACGTCCTGATTGTCGTTGACCTTGATCTTGTTGCCATCAACGACCTCGAACTTGCCCTCCTCCTTGACAACGGTGAAACCGTCGCCGTTGAAGGTGATGGTGTTGTCATAGGTGGGGATCTCTTTCTTCAGGACGTACACCAGATCGGCGGTCTTGCCGTCGTCGGACTTGTTCGCCACATAGACGGTGGTGGTGTAGTCCTCGTCGGCCTTCATATCCTTCAGATCAGTGGCCTTGGAGACATCGGGGCTCTGGTAATCCACGCCATTGGTCTTCAGGTCATAGGTGACGACCACGACCACGCTGTCGCTGTTGGTGACATACTGAACATCCTTCGGGACGCCGCCCACAGTCTCAGTCAGGTAGAAGCTGCGGCTGCCCACGGACTTGACGGCGCTGAACTGGCTCTCCGCGATGGGCTCGACGGAGGTCACCACATTCTCGCCGTTGGTCTTCAGGACCTTGTAAAGCCCCTTGGCGTTCACAGGATCATGGCCGGTCTGGCTGAAGACCAGGGTCTGCTTCTCGCCGTCCACATAGACCTCGTGCTGCTTGTAGTTCTTATTCTTGTCATAGGTCTCATAGTCGGTGGTAGCGGCATAGAAGTAGGTGTCGTTGCTGTTGCTGGCCTCGCCGGAGTAGATAAACACCACGTCCAGCACGCCATCGTTCTCACGGGTATCGATGACCCAGAACTTCACGTCCTCGTCGTTGGAATCGACCTTCTTATAATCGGGAACATTCTCAAAGCCAGTGTAGATGGTATTCTCATCCACATCAACAAAGACAGTGTCCTCGTCCACAATATAGGTCTTGCCATTGGCGGTGATGTAGGCCGCGTCATTGATGATCTCGGCGCCTGCGCCGGTCACATTGGAGGCCACATCCTTGTAGTTCTTGTACAGGCTGTTCTGGTTCTCGCGGTCCGCCTGGTCATCCATGTCCAGGATGGGGCGCAGAGTGTAGACATCGTCGTCCACGGAATAGGCATACACGCCGCCCACCAGGCCGCCATTGTTGTACGCCTTCTCCACGTCGGCCACGTTCATTTCGGTGCCATTGACCCATTCGTTGTCAATGGTGACCTTCTTCTCGGTGCCGTCGGTGAAGACGACCTTGGCCTCGATGGTCTTCAGGTAGCTGTCTGCAGTATCCACATACAGATAGTTGGCATAGTAGTCATCCATCGCCAGGAAGCCAATGACATAGCCGTTGGGGTCCAGATACAGACGGTAGGCAATATCGAGAGTGGGATGGACCTCGTTGATGTCATCCAGATCAGAGGCGGTGTACTTGGAATAGGTGTACTTGTTGCCGTCGTCCAGCTTGACATAGCTGCCCTTGTCCTCATCCTCGGGCTCAGAAGCCTTGGCGACATAGGTCACGCTGCCTTCAGCGGTGGCGGGATCAGCGATGGAAGCGACGAAGGAGTCGTCATCGTCGTTCACGTCCACGGTAATGACCACATAGTCGTCCTCAGCGAAGCCGTCGGCGGTGATGGTGCGCTCGTCGATGGGGTTAGTCTTGGCCTTGTCGCTGAGCACGCGGACCGTGACCTCGCCGTCCTTGACCTTGGTGACCTCGGCCATGTAGTAGTTGATCATGACCACGGTGACGGTGTCGTTCACGTCGTCCACATAGATCTCGGTGGTAGCGCCCTTGGCAGTGTAGGCGTAGTCGGTGTCCTTGTCGTTGTCAGGGATCGCAGGATCAGCCTGCTCATCGCCGTCCACATAGACATTCCAGGTGTAATCGTCCACCACGCTCTTGCCAACGGCCTTGTAGATCACGTTCTCCTTGGTGTTGGCGGTGTAGGTGAAGTCGGGGGTGTCGGCCACGGTGATGATCTCATCATCGGAGGTCATCTTCACCCGCTCGGGGATCAGGGAGCCGTCCTCATTCAGAACGCCTTCCTTGTTGCCCTCGCCGGAGGGGTTGCCGTCCATCCGATAGGAGCCGATGCCCCAGGTGGTGCCGGGACGGCCGTAATCGGTGTTCTCGTTGGTCTTGTAGACCAGGTCGAAGTTCTTGTAGCCCAGGGTATCGGTGTAGTAGTAGGTCAGAGAGTACAGGATACCCTTGTTCTCGTTGTAGTACACGCCCAGCAGCTCATTGTACTGAACAGGCACGGCCTTGGTCAGGGCGTTGAACACCAGCTCAGCCACGTTGTCGCGGGTCA
>OLFY01002408.1_pt1 | contig 18805 bp, 14 predicted proteins | sample 1605611 | NCBI WGS metagenome assembly OLFY01 (sample SAMEA3888923, study PRJEB22519) | human gut metagenome | biome: human gut; feature: human-associated habitat; material: faeces | place: Denmark | collected 2011
TCGGCAATACTTTCCCCGACCAGCAGGATGTGCAGATTCTGGCGGCTACTAAGCATGGTGTGAAACCGGTACAGAACCGTCTGGAGGCGGAGAACAGCAAGGGCAAGCTGGTGTATGTGGGCAGCAACCCTTTCTTTTATGTTGACAAGCTGAACAACAGTATTCCTTACCTGGTGCCTCGTGCCTCTGTGCTGCTCCAGGATATCGGCCGTGCCTATTTCGATTCGCTGCAGATTAAGGGCATTCCGCTGCATAAGATTATCGTGACGAGCATTCTGCGCACCAAGGATGATGTGGCGAAACTGCGTACCCGAAACGGCAATGCTACCGAGAATTCGTGTCATCTCTATGGTACTACCTTCGATATCTGCTACAACCGCTACAAGCAGATTCAGACCCGTGAACAGCCTCGCCGACAGGTGCAGAATGATACCCTGAAATGGGTGTTCTCCGAGGTGCTCCGCGATTTCCGCAACAAGAACCGCTGCTATATCAAATATGAGGTGAAGCAGGGGTGCTTCCATATCACCGTGAGATAAATCCTTGGAAAATGTCCCCACACGCCCAGGGGTATAAAATAAGGCATGGATTACACGGATTTTTTATGAGATGGTAAATCGCTTAATTTACATGAGCGCTATAAATCCGTGTAATCCGTGCCTAAAAAAACTCAAGTTTATTAGCTCTTTTCCTGAATCTTCTGAAGGTCAGCCTCTTCGCCTACCAGCCAGATGATATCGCCTTTTTCGAATACTCGGGTAGGCAGAACACGGGTCAGGTTCTCCCGGCCCTCTTCCAGTCCTACCACCATACAGTTGTATTTATCCCTTATTCCGCTTTCTATCAGTGTCTTTCCCAGGAATTCGCTGCCGCCGCTGATGATGAGCTGGCTAAGTTTCATTTCGCGCTTTTCTATTTCAGCCTCCTCAGGCAGTAGGTCGCTCTGCAGGGCGGTGTTGAATTTCTGCAGCTGGTCGTCGTTGCCGATTACCTGCAGTTTGTCGCCCGGGAAGATGATCATGTTGCCGTTCGGGATGTTCAGCCGGTGAGAGCCGCGGTGAATGCTGCTCAGGTCTACACCGAACCGCTGGCGCAGATGCAGTTCTCGCAGCGATTTGCCAGTCCAACTGCTATCTTCAGGCACTTCAAATTCGCTGATGTGGATATCCCGGTCTAGCAGTCTGCCCTCGTAGAGCGGCCGCTTTTCGCCATTCACCTGAGCCGCAATATCGCGCGAGCGGAGGTTGTGAACGAAGACGCGCTCCATCACGATGCTACGCTTCTTGATGCGGCGGGAGGTTATCATCAGCATCACTACTGCTGCACCGATGCAGACAATCAGAGCATTGGTAAAGCGCGAGAGGAAATTGATGATGTAGAAGATGAAAGCCAGTGCTATCATAAAGCGCACGAACACCGTAAAGAGCAGCGGCACGCGGTTGATGCTGCTCTCCACCCAGAGGCGTTTCCACTCGGCACTGTGGTTCTTCTTCATCACGATGGCGCGCAGGAACGGCGAGATGAATAGGACGGTGAGCAGACCGGTGATGGCGTTGGCATACCAGTGGAGATGCCAGCCGGGCAGCAGATTGCGCATCAGCGGCAGCACGAAGGTGAACATCAGGGCGATGACGGCTGCCGAAAGGATGGAGTAGGCGGTGGTGTTGACCAGCATCTGGCGGATCAGCGATTTCCACTTGCTCTGCTGCTGCGTCTGGGGATGACTCATCGCGAAATGGTTCAGAATGTGGATGAGCTTGTCGGGCAGATGTTTCTCCATCACCTGATAAGTAGGTGTGGCAAGACGGATCATATAAGGTGTAAGGAAGGTGGTGATGACGCTCACCGCTACCACTACCGGATAGAGGAATTTGCTGATGACGCCGAGCGACAGACCCAGCGAGGCGATGATGAAAGAGAACTCACCAATCTGAGCCATCGAGAAACCGCAGCGCATCGCCGACTTCAGCGACTCGCCTCCGAGCATGAATCCGAAGGTGCCGAATATCGCCTGACCTACCAGTATCGTACCGACCAGGGCGAGGATAGGAACGGCATATTCTACCAGAATCTTCGGGTCTACCAGCATACCTACCGATACGAAGAAGATGGCTCCGAAGAGATTCTTTACCGGTTCTACGAGTTTGATAATCTTCTCTGCCTCAATGGTTTCTGCCAGTATGCTGCCCATAACGAAGGCTCCGAAGGCGCTGCTGAACCCCACCTTGGTGCTCAGTACCGCCATGCCGCAGCACAGACCCAGCGAAACGATGAGCAGGGTTTCGGCATTGATAAGTTTCCTTACCGAACGCAGGAACCACGGAATGGCGAAGATACCCACGATAAACCACACGCCCAGGAAGAAGCCTATCTTCACGATGGAGGCAAGCATCTGCCCGCCGTCGGGACTGCTTCCGCTCGCTATCGCCGACAGCATCACCATCATCACGATAGCCAGGATATCTTCCAGTATCAGCACGCTCATTACCATCGAGGCAAACTTCTGGGTGCGCAGCCGCATATCATCGAATGCCTTATATATAATAGTGGTGGAGCTCATGGCGAGCATACCGCCCAGGAAGATGCAGTCCATCCTGCCCCAGTCGAAACTGTGGCCTACGCTGATGCCCAGCATCATCATGCAGAACACGATGACCACGGTGGCGATGATGGGAGAAGCGCCCATCTTCACGATTTTCTTGAACGAGAAGTCAAGACCGAGCGAGAAGAGGGTGAAGATGACACCGATGTCGGCCCAGGTCTGGATATCCGTCTCGTCGACTACCGACATGGTGTAGGACATGTGTGGCGAAACCAGGAATCCCGCCATGATGTATCCCAGCACCAGCGGCTGCTTGAGCCTTTTGAAGATGAGGGTTACGATGCCTGCCACCATCAGGATGAGGGCGAGGTCTTTTACTAAGAATGGAATTTCTGCCATATTTTTCTGTTTATGAAAAAGGGGAATTTAGATGTGTCTAAATTCCCCATATCTGTATTAATCATTAAATTCTTCTGTGATTTCCGCTATCTTCACGATGGTCTTCACTACCTTCTCCATTACCTGGATGCTCACAAACTCGTGAGGGCCGTGGAAGTTGACACCGCCGGCGAAGATGTTAGGACAAGGCAGACCCTTGAAGCTCAGCTGGGCTCCGTCGGTACCGCCGCGGATTGGTTCTACGCGAGGTGGAACGCCGCTCTCCTGCATCGCTCTGAGCACGATGTCGATGACGTGCATGTTAGGATCAATCTTCTCCTTCATGTTATAGTACTGGTCGTAGATAACCGCCTTTACGGTTCCGTCGCCATACTTCTCGTTCATCTTGTTCACGCAGTCCTCGATGAAATCCTTGCGGTTTTCAAACCTGTTGCGGTCGTGATCTCGGATGATGTAGCTGAGTTTTGCCTCCTCGCAGCGGCTCTCGATGCCGATGAGGTGGTAGAAACCCTGGTAGCCTTCAGTCTGCTCAGGAGTCTCGTTCTCAGGAATCATGTTCTGGAATTCCACAGCCAGTCGGCTTGCATTCACCATCTTTCCCTTGGCATAGCCTGTATGAACGCTCACGCCCTTGATGATGATTTTAGCTCCGGCAGCATTGAAGTTCTCGTATTCCAGGTCGCCCAGGTCGCCGCCATCTACGGTGTAAGCCCAGTCGCAGCCAAACTTCTCTACGTCGAAATGATGTGCACCCATACCGATTTCCTCGTCAGGATTGAAACCTACTCGGATGTCGCCGTGCTTGATTTCGTCGTGGTCGCGCAGATAGCACATAGCCTGTACGATTTCAGCGATGCCCGCCTTGTCGTCAGCACCCAGCAGGGTAGTACCGTCTGTCACGATGATATCCTCTCCCTTGTGAGCCTTCAGCTCTGGGAAAGTCTCAACGCTTGAGATGATGCCCGGGCTCAGCTCGATGTCGTTGCCGTCATAGTTCTTGATGACGCGCGCCTTTACATCCTTTCCGCTGGCATCAGGCGATGTATCCATGTGTGAAATAAATCCGATGGTAGGAGTCTTTTTCTTGGTATTGCTCTTCAGAGTGGCATAGATATAGCCCATGTCATCCATTTCGACATCGCTCAATCCTTCGTCCTCAAGTTCCTTCTTCAGGTACTTGGCAAATTCGAGCTGTTTTGCCGTACTAGGCACGCTGGTCGATTCTTCGCTCGACTGTGTGTCGAATTTCGTATAGTTTATAAATCGTTCTACTAAATCCATGTTTTCAATTATTAATCATTTCTGTTGTTTCGGGTGATCTCGGTGGGATTCAAACCCACGACCTTCAGAACCGGAATCTGACGCTCTATTCAGCTAAGCTACGAGACCCTCTTTCTGCCGCCCGTTTCTCCGGTTGTATGACATCGAAACGGAAGTCGACTGCAAAATTACTGCTTTTATTTGAAATAACCAAATATTTGGGGCAGATTTTTTCATATATATAATGTGTATTTGCAAATTGTTCTACAAAATGCTACTAAAAAACTTAAAAATGCTATCATTTTGCGAAAAAATACGGAAAAATGCTTGCAGATTAATTATTATTTTGTACCTTTGCAGCGCAAATACTAAATATGAAATAAAAATGAGCAATTTGATAAAACCTGAAGGGTACAAGGCGCTGCTGGATATGCGCCAGACCGAAATGGGTATTAAAATGATAAAAGAATTCTTCCAGCAAAACCTGAGCACCGAGCTCCGTCTGCGTCGCGTTACCGCTCCGCTCTTCGTATTGAAGGGTCTTGGTATCAATGATGACCTGAACGGCGTAGAGCGCCCTGTAAGTTTCCCTATCAAGGATTTGGGCGAAGCCCAGGCTGAGGTGGTTCATTCTCTTGCCAAGTGGAAGCGACTGACGCTTGCCGAGTATGAGATTGAGCCTGCTTATGGCGTATATACAGATATGAACGCCATCCGTGCTGACGAGGAACTGGATAATCTTCATTCGCTCTATGTTGACCAGTGGGACTGGGAGGCTGTGATTACCAAGGAAGACCGTACCATCGCCTTCCTCGAGAATATCGTGCGCCGCATCTATGGTGCCATCTTGCGTACCGAGTTCCTGGCTTGCGAGCATTATCCTCAGCTGAAGCCTTTCCTGCCTAAGGAGATTCATTTTATTCATGCGCAGGATTTGCTCGATATGTATCCAGACCTTTCTCCTAAGGAGCGTGAGGATGCTATCTGCAAGAAGTATGGCGCTGTATTTGTAGAGGGCATCGGAGGCAAGTTGAGCGATGGCAAGAAGCATGATGGCCGAGCTCCTGACTATGATGACTGGAGCACCGTGGCTGAGAACGGCAAGATGGGACTGAATGGTGATATCCTCATCTGGTATCCTGTTCTGGGTCGCAGTTTCGAGCTCAGTTCTATGGGTATCCGTGTCGACAAGGAGAGTCTGCTGCGTCAGCTTAAGCTGGAGGGCAAGGAGGATAGAGAGAAGCTTTACTTCCATCAGCAGCTCCTGAACGATAAGTTGCCTCTGAGCATTGGTGGCGGTATCGGCCAGAGCCGTCTGTGCATGGTATTGCTTCATAAGGCTCACATTGGTGAGATTCAGGCTAGCATCTGGCCTGAGGAGATGCGCAAGGAGGCTGAGGAAGCGGGCATGAACCTCATTTAAGCCTTTCTGGCGGTGCGTCATGGTGTGTACTGTGATGTGCTGCATATTCAGTTGATCTTTTTAAGATAATAATAATTTGCTTACGAAGGCTCCCGGTGCGTTTCTGCATCGGGGGCTTTTTTTGTTTTACGACCTTGAGGCTGTGTTTTACAGCCTCAAGGTCTGCGCTTCATGGAAAAAAATGAATACGGTGCAAAAGTACTACAAAATTTCTGAACCGCCAAATTTCACCTTGCAGAGTTATGTTAAACCGATTTTAACATTCCGGTTTTCGTAGTTAAACAAAAAAAGTCGTAGAGTTGCGGGGGAGAAAACTATATTTTGTAAAATGTTTCTCTGTGTGTTTTGAGCAAGAAAACAATGAGATGCTATGAAAAAAGCCATTTCTTCTGACTACTTCCTTTTTACCCAGAAAGCGTTACAGTGTGACAGTTGTGACAGTTGTGACAGTTTTCAGCGCCTACCCCCTCCTTCCCTTTCTTTAGAGGTAAATTATTATATATAAATATATATATAATAATTTAAATATATATACTTATAATTTGATAGCTGCAAACTTGCAATATACCCCCTCCGCTGAAAACTGTCACAACTGTCACGCTGTAACGACCCTTGGTCTTTTCCTCTTATGTGTCTCTTAAAGCACCAAGTTTCGATATTTGTAAAAACAATTTTCTCCACTCCGTATAGGTTGTCCTACATGGAGTGGAGAATTTCGTATCGTGTGGAGTATCTTCTATGTCATGACCAGATCCAGGTCCTTTGTGAGTTTTTTCATCGCAGGGTTCTTCTCCATAAGAAGTTCCAGAACTTCATTCTTGGTCAGAACCTTGCCTACCTCTTCCTGGTCGGCAAGGCGGTAGCTGATGCTCAGTTCGCTGTTGTGAAGACCTAAGACGAAAGTCTTGAGAATGCGGTTCTTGATGTTCAAAACGTCGTCTAGTAAGAGCTGGTTGTTGATGATAACCTCTATCTGCGGATAGTTGGTTATCTTCGGTACGATACTCTTCATGCGGTTGGCTAAACCTATGAAATCCAGCTTGTTCTGCATTCTCATACACATACTGAACCATGTTGCTTCCACCTGCTCCTGGGTGAACTCGTTCTGGTCGCCCGTGATGGTCGCTTTTTCCTCATTGGTATCATCATACGGACTGTGCAGGCGGCGCTGGTTCTCCTCCCTCTTCTTCAGGTTAGAGAAAGTCATGCCTATGCCGCCCAGCTTGATATTCTTGAGTCGTGGCTTGTGAGGCGATGCAGCATCTATAGCAGCTCCGGCAGCGGCTGAGCCTTCTGGAGAGGCAGATGTGGCTGCGGTGGCAGATGCAGAATAAGATGCAGTATAAGATGCAGCATTGGAGGCTGCAGAAGCGGCTGTCGGTGCCTCTGACGAAGGCACAGCAGTAGCTGTAGCAGCAGACGCTCCCGGCTGTGATGACCGGTTTTCGCTGCTGCCAGATGGCTCAGAACCTGCACCCTGAGAGGCAAGCTTAGACTGAGCCAGGAGTTTCTGAAACAGGGATTTTAATCTATTGGGCGTACGCCCCGCACTAGGCACATCCTGATCCTCGGGCTGCGTAATCTGGCCTATCTGTATCAGGGTGAGCTCTACCAGTAATCGCTTGTTGCTGCTGGCGCGGTAATGGATATCGCACTGGTTCATCAGTTCCAGCGCCTTATATAAGAAAGGTGTAGGTGCCTTCTGGGCCTGAGCCTGGAACTTGGCTTTCTGGTCGTCGCTGGTCTCGAGCAGAGGCAGGGTCTGAGGATCCTTCGCCATCATCACATTGCGCACATGCTGGGCAAGCCCCTGTATCATGTTGCCGCCATCGAAACCGCGGCTCAGAATGCCGTCGAGTGTTACCATCATCTCGGCCACCTTATTCTCCAGAGCCAGGTCTACCAGTCGGAAATAGTTGTCGCTGTCGAGTACGTTCAGGTCCTCGATTACCTTCTGGTAAGTGATGTTGCCCATGCAGAAGCTGGCAGCCTGGTCGAAGATAGAGAGGGCATCGCGCATACCTCCGTCAGCCTTTTCGGCTATCACGGCGAGCGCCTGCTCTTCATATTGTATGCCTTCCTTCTCAGCCACCATCTTCAGGTGGTTGATGGTATTGGCTACCGTCATTCGCTCAAAGTCGTAAATCTGGCATCGGCTCAGGATGGTAGGCAGAATCTTATGCTTCTCGGTAGTGGCGAGGATGAAGATGACATGCTGAGGTGGCTCTTCCAGCGTCTTGAGAAAGGCGTTGAAGGCGGCTGTAGAGAGCATGTGAACCTCATCGATGATAAACACCTTATACTTGCCTACCTGAGGCGGGATGCGGGTCTGTTCCATCAGAACCTTAATCTGGTCAACACCGTTGTTGCTGGCGGCATCCAGCTCGAAGATGTTGTAGGAACGCTGCTCATTGAAGGCACGGCAGCTCTCACATTCGTTGCATGCCTCGCCGTCTTCGCGAGGGTGCTCGCAGTTGATTGCCTTCGCAAAAATGCGGGCACAAGTGGTTTTGCCCACACCTCTCGGACCGCAGAAAAGATAGGCGTGCGCCAGCTTGCCGCTCTTCACTGCATTCTTCAAAGTGGTGGTCAATGCACTCTGTCCGACAACCGAATCGAAGGTCATCGGACGGTACTTTCTTGCAGAAACTATATACTCTTCCATTATTTTTTCTTAATTGATGATGCAAAGATAACAAAAAAATATTATCTTTGCAAACAAATTCGGAAGAAATGAGTAAAAAACTTGGTATTATATGGAATTATCTCGCTCATTATAAGTATCTTATAGTGATTGTAGCGGGTGTTCTGGTAGTTGGTGTAGTTGACGACAACAGTGTAAGACAGCACATTAAGTACCAGATAGAGATAGCTACGCTCCGTTCGGAGATAGAAAAATATCGTGAGCAGTATGAAAACGACAAGCGTACCCTGCGCGATATGCAGCATGGTGCGCGGGCATTTGAGAAGATAGCCCGCCAGCGTTATTTCATGAAGGCTGATGATGAAGATATCTTTGTATTGAGTTCGGATATTCCGGAAAAAACTAACGAACAAGACGAAAATGAAACAATTGAGTAAACTGGAAAGTGCTATTTTCTTGCTGGGCGGCGTGCTGATGGTTGTCGGTGCGGCTTGCTTCGCATTTGGTTTTTCACATCCGCAGCTGGTGCAGGTAACGAGCTGGGGGTTCCTGCTGGGCACCATACTCTTCAGTGTAATGCAGGCGATGCAGTTCTATGAGGGACCTTCGCTGGTTATCCACCGCCTGAAGCGCATGCAGTATGTAGCAGACATCTTCTTCGTGCTCTCAGGCATCTCGATGGTAGATACGGTATATGCTTTCCTGCGCCGCTGGTTTGAGAATTATGAGACCTATATCACCTATTTCTATAATAAGTGGGTAGTCTTCCTCCTCATCGCAGCCCTGCTGGAACTGTATACCACGCATCGCATCTCTCATGAACTGAAGAAGGAAAACAATCAGTAATATAGAAAGGACGAGAAAAAAGCTTTCGGTGGCCAACAGGAGTGCAAACAAAACATAAATCTTGTAAGAATGAATTAAATTGCTGCAATTTATTTCGTCAGTTCAAATTAAGATTGTACTTTTGTTCACCGAAAGTGATATAGATAGCTTATGAATAGAATATTTTACGCATTCATTGCCTTGATGGCACTTGCATCTTGTGCCAACAGTTACGATATCTCGGGTACTTCTAACGTAAGTACTCTGGACGGACGCATGCTGTACCTTAAGATACTGGAAAACAACGATTTCAAGAACGTGGATTCTTGCGATGTAGTGCACGGACAGTTCCATTTTCAGGGTTCTGTCGACTCTATGAAGATGGCGAATATCTTCATGGATGATGACCCTGTGCTGCCGCTGGTGCTGGAGAGTGGAAGCATTACGGTGAAACTCGATGATACACAGCAGGTGGTAAGCGGTACTCCTATGAACGATAAACTCTTCGGATTCTTCAAGAAATACCAGCAGATTCAGAATCAGTTGCGCGAACTGGTACACAAGCACGACCAGGCTATCATGAACGGTAGCGATATGGTGGCTGTCAACAAGCATCTGAACGAGGAATCCATCCGCCTCTCTGAGCAGGAAGACAAGCTCATCACTTCGTTTGTTACCGACAACTTCAACAATGTGCTGGGACCGGGCGTCTTCTTCCTCGTTACAATGGGCAACCAGTATCCGATGCTCTCTCCTTGGATTGAGGATATCATGAGCAAGGCTACCGACTATTTCAAGAATGATCCTTATGTAAAGGACTATTATAAGAAAGCTCAAGAGAATCAGGAGATTATGAACGGTACACGAGATGCGCAGAGCGGCATGCAGCCAGAGATGGAAGCGGCTCCACAGGTAAATCCTGATGCGGCTCCGGCACCTACAGCCAACGAACTGGCTGCGCCTACGATTCCTGGAAAACAGGAAGGTCAGGAGTAGAAACAGGGCTCTTTCAAGGTCTTGGGCATTAACATCTTGTAAAACTCTTCATTTTATAAGTTTAGTAATATGAAATTAATCAAGAATGGAACCATTATAAATGAGGGTCGCTCTTTTGTGGGCGACCTCTTGTTGGATGGTGAATTTATCAAGGAGATATATGAAGGCGAGGCACCCCGTGGCAATTACGATGAAGTCATCGATGCCTCGGGGTGTTTTGTTTTGCCGGGTGTGATTGATGATCATGTTCACTTCCGTGAGCCGGGACTTACGCAGAAGGCTGACATCGAGAGCGAAAGCCGCGCTGCTGCCTTTGGTGGTGTGACCAGTTATTTTGAGATGCCTAACACGGTGCCTCAGACTACCTCTCTGGAGGCCTGGCAGGCAAAGCGGCAGCTGGGCGCTGAGAAGAGTCATGTGAACTACAGTTTCTTCTTTGGTGCTACCAATGACAATGTAAATGATTTTGAACAGCTCGATACGCATCGTGTGCCGGGAATCAAGCTCTTTATGGGCTCCAGTACGGGCAATATGCTGGTGGATAAATATGAGGCGCTGCAGGCTATCTTCAAGAAGGCGAAAGTGCTGGATTTGCCGGTGATGACCCACTGTGAGGATACCGAAATCATCAACCGCAACATGCAGCTGGCTAAGCAGAAATGGGGTGAGGATCCTGCCGTAGAACATCATCCGGAAATACGCAGCGAGGAGGCTTGCTATGAAAGCAGCCGTCTGGCGGTGCAGCTGGCTAAGGAAAGTGGGGCGCATCTCCATATCGCCCATGTTACTACGGCTAAGGAACTGGAGTTCTTTGGTAAGGATGAAAATATTACAGGCGAGGCTGTTGTGGCTCATCTCATGTTCTCGGATAAAGATTACGCTGTGAAGGGCGCACGCATCAAATGCAACCCTGCGGTAAAGACCGCTGCTGATCGCGAAGCTTTGCGTAAGGCACTGAGTAATGGTAAGATAACTGTAGTGGGTACCGATCATGCTCCTCATCAGCTGAAGGATAAACAGGGCGGTTGTGCCAAGGCTGCATCAGGTATGCCAATGGTACAGTTCTCACTGGTAAGCATGCTGAAACTTGTTGACGAAAAGGTAATCAGTATCGAGCGCCTGGTTGAACTGATGTGCCATAATCCAGCCCGTCTGTTCCATATCAGTCAGCGCGGCTTCCTGCGTCCGGGTTATAAGGCAGATGTCGTTGTGGTGCGCAAGGGAGAGCCTTGGAAGGTGACCGCAGAGGTGATTCAGAGCAAGTGTAAATGGAGCCCTGTAGAGGGTGATGAGTTTGCATGGAAAGTTGAACAGACTTTCTGTAACGGTCATCTTATCTATAACAAAGGCGTGTTTGATGCCGCTTGCAGAGGAGAGGAACTGGAGTTCAGAAACAATTCCTGAAAATGGAAATCTTACGGGGATTGTAAAATAAAATATCGTATCGGATGCGAAGAATAGTATACAATATAAGCGAAATTGAGCCATATATCAACTGGCTATACTTTTATCATGCCTGGGGATTGAGCGGCAAACCTCGAGAGGAAAAGGAAAAAATGAAGGCTGAGGCGCTCGATATGCTCCATTCATGGGAAGGCGAATATCATACCTATGCCGTCTTCGGACTCTTCGAGGCGAACAGCGAGGGGGATGATATCTGGCTGGAAGGGCAGAAAGTCCGCTTCCCGATGCTCCGACAGCAGCATCCGGCGGCTCAGGGAGAACCCAATCTCTGTCTGGCTGATTTCATCCGTCCTCTGGGCAGCGGAATAACAGACCGGCTGGGTATCTTCTGCACGACGGTAGATGGCGGTCTGGAGAAGAAATATCGCTCGGACGACTACCTCAATATGATGGCACAGACACTCTGCGACCGGTTGGCTGAAGCCACGGCAGAGAAGTTGCACGAAGAGGTGAGACGCAGCATCTGGGGCTATGCTCCCGACGAGCAGCTGAGCATCGAAGACCAGCATCTGGAGCGCTATCAGGGCATCCGTCCGGCTATAGGATATCCTTCGCTGCCCGATACCAGTGCCAACTTCATCATCGACCAGCTCATCGATATGAGTCAGGTGGGCATCCGGCTCACCACAAGCGGAATGATGACGCCTCATGCCAGTGTCTCGGGGCTGATGTTTGCACATCCCAAGTCGCGGTATTTCGAACTGGGACGGATAGGAGACGACCAGCTTCGCGACTATGCACAGCGCAGAGGAGTGCCCGTGCAGGCAATGAAAACGTATCTTCAATCAAGTTTGATCAAGAAATGATAGCAAGAATATTGATACCCGTAGTGGTATTCACCCTGTTGCCGTATCTGTGGATATATAAAAGGTATGGCAAGTTACGGCTGAAGAGTCTCTGGCAGCGGGTGCTCTTCTGGTTGCCGGCTTTCGTGGTTATCGCCTACAGCGCGTATATCACGATACTGCCCAACTTCCTGCCACGCAATCCGGTGCTCATCGACATCTGGTTTGTGATGATGGCAGTATGTGCGGTTCCGCAGTTTGTCTTCAGCCTGTTCAGTCTCTTCGGTTGGTGCTGTATGCGGCTCCTTCACGGACATCGCAACTGGGGCAAGCTCCTCGGACTGGTAGTAGGAGCGGTGGCGTTCTTCTGCTTTATCTACGGATTTACCGAGGGTTTTCCTAAGATGCAGGTCAAGCGAATCACCATCTATGTACCCAATCTGCCGAAGTCTTTCGAGGGCTATCGCATCGTTCAGTTCAGCGATATCCATCTCGGGTCATACTATGGCTGGCGTGGTCATCTGCCTCAGCGCGATATCGACAGCATTAATGCCGAAAAACCTGATCTGATTTGCTTTACGGGTGATTTACAGAATGTTACGCCCGATGAACTGCCTGAGTATCAGGCGCTGCTCAGCAGTCTGAAAGCCAGAGACGGCGTGATGAGTGTGCTGGGCAATCACGATTACACCTATTATATGGATGTAGATGATGAGCAGGAGATAGCTGCGCTCGAGAAACGGATGCAGGACTTCCAGCGGAGTTGCGGATGGCGCCTGCTGATGAATGAGCATGTGGCGGTGCATAGAGGCGCTGACAGCATCTATGTGGCTGGTACAGAGAACTATGACAAGCCAAAGCGCACCAACGTAAGGAAGGCGCTGTATGGCATCAGACCGGGCTCTTTCGTGCTGATGCTGCAGCATATGCCAAAGCAATGGCGCGAGACCTGGCCTTCTACTATTAATAAGGAGAAGGATGAGGATGGCGATGTGATTGGACCTGACAGGAAGGATTCGCTGGTCGTAGCACCGCAGCTTACGCTGAGCGGTCATACGCATGCGGGGCAGATCAGTATCCTGGGCTTGCGTCCGTCGATGTTTACTCCTTATGATTACGGCCTCTTCGAGGAGGAGGGTTGCCAACTCTATACCACATCGGGTCTGGGCGGTACCGTTCCAATCCGCATAGGGGCTACGGCAGAAATCGTGGTCATCACACTCAAAAGAAAATGAGGAGTGTTGAGTGTTGAATGTTAAATGTTGAGTGTTAAATTATTCATTCTTAAATAAAAAATGAAGTACTTATATCGTCTGTATCAGCTTGTAATATGCTTGCCTATCCTGTTGGTAGCTAGCGTTTTAACCAGTTTAACTACTGTTTTGGGATGCATGCTGGGTAATGGTCATTTCTGGGGCTATTATCCTGGTAAATGTTGGGCCTGGCTTTGGGTCCGCATCCTCCTTCTGCCTGTAAAGGTGGAGGGACGTGAGCATCTCAAGAAGAACCAGAGTTATGTTTTCGTGGCCAATCATCAGGGTGCTTTCGATATCTTCCTGATTTACGGCTTCCTGGGCAGAAACTTCAAGTGGATGATGAAGAAGGGCTTGCGCAAAGTGCCTCTCATCGGTATCGCCTGTGAGTATGCGCACCACATCTTTGTAGACAAGAGCGGACCTTCGAAGATTCGCGCTTCTTATGACCGTGCTCGCGAGGTGCTCAAAGAGGGTATGTCGCTGGTGGTATTCCCTGAAGGTGCCCGCACGTTTACGGGTCACATGGGCGTGTTCCGCCGTGGCGCTTTCATGCTTGCCGATGAACTGCAGTTGCCGGTATGTCCGCTTACCATCAATGGTAGTTTTGATGTGAAGCCTCGCATGAAGGACATCTACTGGGCTTTCTGGCATCCTCTGAAGCTCACTATTCATGAGCCTATCGAGCCGATAGGCAAGGGAGCTGACAATATCAAGAACCAGATGAACAAGAGCTATGAGGCGATCATGAACGGGCTTGACAAGAAATATCAGGGTTTTGTAGAGAATCCGGACCAATAATTTCGGGTTTTTGCTTGTTATTTCAAAAATAAGTTGTAATTTTGCATCTGTATTACATTATTTAGTATCAGAATCATTAAAATTAGAAGAAGTTATGAGTGATAGCATAGTAATCATTCCTACATATAATGAGAAGGAAAACATCGAGAAAATCATCCGTGCTGTCTTCGGTCTCGAAAAGCAGTTTGATATCCTCGTTATCGATGACGGAAGTCCTGACGGTACTGCTGCCATTGTTAAGGGCTTGATGGCTAATGAGTTTGCCGGTCGTCTGCATATCCTGGAGCGTTCGGGTAAACTCGGTTTGGGTACAGCCTATATCATGGGCTTCAAATGGTCATTGAAGCAGGGCTATGACTTCATCTTTGAGATGGATGCCGACTTCAGTCATGATCCTAATGATTTGCCTCGTCTCTATGCGGCAACTCACGATGAGGGGTATGATGTGGCTGTAGGCTCAAGATATATTTCGGGGGTGAACGTGGTCAACTGGCCTATCGGACGCGTATTGATGAGCTATTTCGCTTCTAAATACGTACGTATCGTAACCGGATTTAAGGTGAATGATACCACAGCTGGATTCGTCTGCTACCGACGTAAGGTATTGGAAACCATAGATTTGGATGCTATCCGCTTCAAGGGCTATGCTTTCCAGATAGAGATGAAATATACGGCTCATCGAATAGGTTTCAAGATCAAGGAGGTGCCTGTCATCTTTGTTAACCGTCGTGAAGGTGTGAGCAAGATGAGTGGTGGCATCTTTGGTGAGGCTTTCTTTGGCGTGATGCGACTGCGCCTGGATGGCTGGTTCAAGAAATATCCGAAGAAGGATTAATACTCAGTAATCAGTAATCACTAATCAGTACTTGGATGGAAATCCAAAAGATAGAAAAAACATACGGGCGTTCGCCACAGGCGGATGCCCTCTTTGATTTGATGGGGAAGAAGTCGGTTCATTCCATTTTTCTCCAGGGTTTGCTGTGCTCTTCGGCTCCGATGTTCTTTGCTTCCCTGCAGGGGAAGATGAGGCGTTCGGTACTCTTCGTACTGGATGATGCCGATGAAGCAGGCTATTTTTATCACGATCTCACTCAGATGATGGGGCAGGAGAAGGTCTTCTTCTTTCCTTCCAGCTATCGGCGTGCCGTGAAATACGGGCAGCGTGATGCAGCGAACGAAATCCTACGTACAGAGGTGCTGGCGCGCCTCTCTTCGGGAGGACATTTCCTGGTAGTCACTTATCCCGATGCACTGGCAGAACTCGTTGTGGCTAAGCAGAATCTGGATGAACGGATTCTGAAACTGACTGTAGGCCAGCAGATTGCTCAGACCGATGTGGTTCATACTCTGCGCGATTTCGAACTCAAAGAAACCGATTATGTTTATGAACCGGGTCAGTTTGCCGTGCGTGGAAGCATCCTCGATGTCTATTCCTACAGCTGTGAATATCCGTTCCGTATCGACTTCTTTGGCGATGAGATTGACACCATCCGTACCTTTGATGTTGAGACCCAGCTCTCGCAGGCGAAGCGCACAGAGATAGAAATCGTGCCCGAACTCGCCCATATCGAGAGCAACAAGCAGTGTTTCCTCAATTTCCTCTCCGAAAGTACGCCAGTCGTTGCGAAAGACCTTTCTTTCGTTTGCGACCGCATCGGTCAGATCTATACCGAAGGCTTCTCATCGCAGAGCCTTACCGAGCAGCTGGAGGGAGCTACTGAGGTAGAGGCTGAGCGCATCAGACATGACATGAAGACCGAGCTCAACCTCGTTTCTCCGCTCGATTTCAAGAAGGCAGTAGCGGCTCATCTCCGTATCGAGTTCGGCAAGGTCACTCCGTCAGAGAGTCCGGCTGTGATACCTTTCAATATCGCTCCACAGCCTCTTTTCCATAAGAATTTCAATTTGCTTTGTCAGACTCTGGAGGATTTCCTGCTCCAGGGTTACACCTTATATATATTGGCAGATAGCCAGAAGCAGCAACAGCGCCTGAAGGATATCTTTGAAAGCGAAGAGCTGAAGCGCTACGCCATCCGTTTTACACCGGTAGACAAGACGCTTCATGAAGGCTTTACTGACCATGACAAGAAGTGCTGTTTCTTTACCGATCATCAGATTTTTGACCGTTTTCATAAATATAACCTGCGCTCAGATAAAGCGAGAGCCGGCAAGATGGCACTCACCATGAAGGAACTGCAGGAGATGGAAGTGGGAGATTTTATCGTGCATGTAGACTTCGGTATCGGCAAGTTTGGCGGTCTGGTTAGGGTTCCTACGGGCAACAGCTATCAGGAAATGATCCGCATCGTCTATAAGAACAATGACAAGGTGGATGTTTCTATCCACTCGCTTTATAAAATCAGCAAATATCGCCGCAGCGATACCGGTACTCCGCCTCGCCTGTCTACACTGGGTACAGGTGCCTGGGATAAACTCAAGGACAAAGCTAAGAAGCGAATCAAGGACATTGCGCGCGACCTGATCAAACTCTATGCCCAGCGCCGACGGGAGAAGGGATTCGCCTTCAGTGCCGACAATTATCTGCAGCATACGCTGGAGGCTTCCTTCCTGTATGAAGATACGCCAGACCAGAATAAGGCTACTCAGGAGGTGAAGAAGGATATGGAGAGCGGCAGACCGATGGACCGTCTGGTTTGTGGCGATGTGGGCTTCGGCAAGACTGAGGTTGCCATCCGTGCAGCCTTCAAGGCAGCGTGCGACAGCAAGCAGGTTGCGGTGCTGGTGCCTACTACCGTTCTGGCTTTCCAGCACTATCAGACTTTCAAAAAGCGTTTGGAAGGCATGCCTGTAAGGGTAGACTATCTCAGTAGAGCCCGTACAACGAAGGAAACCAGAGAGGTGCTTGACGCCCTGAAAGAGGGTAAGATTGATATCCTCATAGGTACGCATAAGCTGATATCAAAGACCGTGAAATGGCATGACCTGGGGCTGCTCGTCATCGATGAAGAGCAGAAGTTCGGTGTGTCTACCAAAGAGAAACTCCGTCAGCTCAAGGTAAATGTCGATACACTCACGATGAGTGCCACTCCGATTCCGCGAACCCTCCAGTTCTCTCTGATGGGCGCCCGGGATATGAGTATCATGCGCACTCCGCCACCTAACCGTTATCCGATTCATACCGAACTGGTAACGTTTAGTAGTGAAGTTATCTGCGATGCCATCAATTTCGAGATGAGCCGAAACGGACAGGTTTATTTCGTATGCGACAGAATATCCAAGCTTCCGGAGCTCAAGATGCTCATAGAGAAGCATATTCCAGACTGTAGGGTAGCAATCGGTCACGGACAGATGAAGCCTGAGGATTTGGAGAAAATCATCATGGGCTTTATCAATTACGATTATGATGTACTGCTTTCTACCACTATTGTAGAGAACGGTATCGACATTTCCAATGCCAATACGATTATCGTGAGCGATGCTCATCACTTCGGATTGAGTGACCTGCATCAGATGCGTGGACGCGTAGGAAGAAGCAACAAGAAGGCTTTCTGCTATCTGATGGCGCCACCTAAGAGTGCACTTACTCCTGAGGCGCGTCGCCGTCTGGAGGCTCTGGAGACGTTCAGTGAACTGGGTAGCGGCTTCAATCTCGCCATGCAGGACCTGGATATCCGCGGTGCGGGTAATCTGCTGGGCTCTGAGCAGAGCGGTTTTATGGAAGATCTGGGTTATGAAACCTACCAGAAGATTCTCTCTCAGGCTGTCACAGAGTTGAAGAACGAGGAGTTCTGTGATCTTTATCAGGAGAAGATGGATGAAGGTGCCCAGCTTACGGGTGATGATTTCGTTGACGATTGTGGCATAGAGAGCGATCTGGAGATGTATTTTCCTCAGACTTATGTGCCGGGTGACAGTGAGCGCATGCTCCTTTATCGTGAACTGGACCGTCTGGAGAGCGATGAGGAAGTAGAGGCTTACCGCAAGCGTATGATAGACCGTTTTGGTCCTGTGCCTCATGAAGCAGACGAACTGATGCATGTGGTAGGTCTGCGTAGGGTAGGCAAGAAGCTAGGTTGCGAGAAGATTATTCTCAAGCAGAGCTATATGCAGATGCAGTTTGTGAGCAATGTAAACAGTCCGTTCTACAGAAGTCAGATGTTTAACCGCATACTCGCTTACGTTACCAGTCATATTCAAGATTGTGTTCTGAAGGAAAAATTCAACAAGCGAATGCTTCGCATCAATGATGTGAAGACTGTAGGGCAGGCTGTAAATCTGTTGAATCAGATATCGCAGATAGATTTAGGTAATGAAAAGAAATAATCTGTGTCTACAGTCTATGGGTAAAATCCTCTATCAATTGTGGAAGTAGACAATAAAATAGACTATTGATTTATCAATAGTTCGTTAATAATTCAATAATGTGCTAAGCAGCTGTACGCTGTAAGCACG
>OLFY01002409.1_pt1 | contig 18801 bp, 18 predicted proteins | sample 1605611 | NCBI WGS metagenome assembly OLFY01 (sample SAMEA3888923, study PRJEB22519) | human gut metagenome | biome: human gut; feature: human-associated habitat; material: faeces | place: Denmark | collected 2011
TTTGTCATGGAACTTTCCTTTCTACCTCATCCCTGATTTCAAAACATTATTTATTAGCTGAAACGTTGCCCGAATACGCTGTTCTGCGCTCTATGGCTGGTGTTGGGGATCGACTCGGTCCCCTTATCCTTGCTGAAATTGGAGATATCCGCCGCTTTCACAGTGGAAAAGCACTCAACGCTTATGCTGGTAACGATCCGCCTCCATATCAGTTTGGAACATTTGAGAGCTACAATCGCCACATATCAAAACGTGGGAATGCGGCTCTCAGAAAGTATTGCTTTGAGGTTATGCAGGCACTCAAACTTACACGACCTCAAGATGACCCTGTCTACCTTTTTCTGCTCAAAAAGGAACAGGAAGGGAAACCGTATAATGTAGCTAAAATGGCCGGAGTCGACAAGTTTCTCCGCATCTACTACGCGAGATCGATGGAAACACTCAAGCAACAGTAACCACTGACTCTATTATATATCTTTTTCAAAAATCCACAACTGCTGTGGATTCAATTTAATGTGCCCTTTTTCCAAAAGAAAATCGGAAAATCTAAAAAAACTCTTGACAAATACATTAGCAAGATTTATCTCACTGTCCAACTGCGCGGTAAACCACATCAAAATACTCGCAGACGCACTTCATGCTTTCGTCAAAGTTCCTGCCGATTTCCTCACACGCTGCGGCAAACGCCTTGCGGTGGGCTTTCTTCCACGCGGCAAGGGTGCCGTCCCCCTCGGCGGCGGCACAGTCTGCCGTCACATCTTCAAACGGGACAACCTCCACCTTTGTGGTGCGGGTAATGCAGCGCGGCTGCATATCGCTGTCCAGCACGACCGTGTAATCACCCGTGCGCGGCAGCAGCTGCATCTGGGCTTCAAACAGGCTGAACAGCCCCGTGTTGGCGCGCTTTTTGTCGCAAAGAATGTTGTCCAGAATCTCGTCGGTGCCGTTGCTGTCATAAAAACAGACATTGTAGGCAGAAATCGCCAGCCCCGAATCCTTTACAAATTTCTCGATTTGATCCATAGCTTTCCTCAAAGCAAATCATCAAAGCCCAACTGGCCATCACAGCTTGTACGCAGCAGCAGCGGCGGGCGGCTGCAAAGCAGTTCCAGCGCCGCACCAGCGTCCACCAACCACGGGCGCACCTGCTCGTGCGAGAGCAGCAGCGGCATACGGTCGTGGATGGGCGCTACCGAATCGTTGGGCTCGGTGGTCAGAATGATAAAGCAGTTCACACCACTTATATTATCATAAATGCCCGCCAAGTAAAGCGGCTGTCCCGGCATTTGAAAAAAATATTTGTGCTTGGCGGCGTCCCATTCATAAAAGCGGTGGCAGGAATCACGCAGCGCTGGAAGGCAATACTGCGGCGAAACATCGGCTTTTCCGTCACCGTTTCGGCGCGGGCATTGATGATTTGCTGCCTGCCGCGAAAACCGGGCAGCCCCCATTGCTGGAACTCGCCCACGATCTTCTCCCCGCGTGAAACCAGCACCGGTGCCACCTGCGAGGGGCAAATATCTCCTGCCATTGGGAAATTGAGTTCATTTCCTTCGCTGCGGCGCTGTGCATCGCGCACGATCTGGCGAATCTCTTTATATTCATCGGCAGAAAACTGATACCGTCCACACATACGCGACTCTCCTTCCTTATCCTACTACAATACCGGCGATTCTGAACTCGTCCTCCTCCCGCACAGGGATGGGGGCGTATTTTTTATTCAGCGAGATTAGCGCAATGCCGTTTTCGTCCTTGCGCAGCTTTTTGCAATAGCCTTGGTCGTTCAAGGTGCAAAGCACAATATCACCGTTGTTGGCGTCTTGTGCCGCTTTGACCCAAACGGTCTGCCCGTTCACAAAGCGCGGTTCCATACTGTCACCGGCGATGCGGACACCGAACTCCGCCTTGGTGGGTACGGATTCGTCCACTTCGGTCATTTCTTGGGCGTCATCGTCCAGCCACTGACCGGTACCGGCAGAGGCGGGCTGTAAATAGACTGGCAGCAATCGCAGTGTCGGTTCCGGTTTTTCGGTAAACTCTGCCGTGTGCAGCAGCATAAATCGGTATTCCCCCAGACGCTGCTGCCCCACCGGATTCAGTTTGGGCTCAGAGTCCAGATACAAATCTGCTACATCCTCAAACCCCAAAGCCTTTGCCAGCGCCACACCCACGGTAACGCGGGGTTCACGCTCGCCGGCCTCCCATGAGATCAAGGAACGTGTGGACACAGCCTTCTCGGATTCCGGCAGGAACTGCTGCATTTTCTGTACGACCATCTCGCGGGTCATTTTCTGCGCCTCACGCGCGGCACGAATACGCATATTCCAGTTGCTCACGGTATATCACCTCAGCTATATTGTACCGCTTTTGGTATGTAAAGTCAAGTGTACAATTACACGGATTTTCACTTATAGTCATGTAAAATGCACTTGAAAGTGAAACATTGTGGTGTTACAATAGGCGTATAGGAGGTGGGAACAATATGGGACAGCGGCATATACTGCATTGCGATTGCAACTGTTTTGTGTGACACGCAAGTCACTCGATTGATTGTCCTCTAAATGAAAGGACCCGTCGTGCCGTCGGCGGCGCCTACCGTTCACAAAGTGGTCAGTAATGCCCATGAGGAAACGGAACGGGACACAGTAGCCCTTTCTCTGAATGAGAAGGAGTGGCAACCGCGAGGAAGCCGCAAGACTGTTAGCAACGATGCAGTCAGGGAGCAGGCGAAGATAATATGACTAAGAAATCTGAACTGCTGATAAACGTCGTTATTGCAGAACAGGCCAAAGTTGCTGTCAGGCCTGACCCAAAATGGGGCTGAAGTCGGATGTTCCTCTGAATGCATAGGAGCACACGGTCAAATGACTTCCGGCGAAAAGGCAGAGTCTACGTTATCTGTATCAATCAAGTGGAACGTGGTAAGCCCGTATCTTCCCATAACTACATGGAAGGTTTCCCGTGAGGGACGCTAATGAGGGTGCGGGTACAGGAGGACGGAAAAAGCGAATGCCGGGCTGTAACGGCCGGGATAGAGGTTGCAACATTACCTTGCCCGAAAGGGAGCAGACTTCCGTCTAGTCTTTCTTTGCAAGAGAATTTGAGAAATTTCTGAAAGTGGTAAAGCAGATGAACAGGAAACTGTGTGCGGCTCCTCACACCGGCCAGCGCTGGCAAAACATTGACTTTGCCAATGTTGAGAAGTGCGTGAAGAAACTGCAAATGCGTATTGCAAAGGCCGCAAAGGAAGAAAAGTGGGGCAAGGTCAAAGCCCTGCAATGGACACTGACGCACTCGTATTATGCGAAAGTGCTTGCAGTGAAACAAGTGACAGAAAACAGAGGGAAGCGAACTTCCGGTGTTGACTATGAACTTTGGGACACTCCTGACGGTAAATTGAAAGCGGTCGGAAAATTAAAACGACACGGCTACCGACCGTCACCGCTTAGGCGCGTGTATATACCAAAGAAAAACGGTAAGCTTCGCCCTCTCAGCATTCCAACTATGACAGACAGAGCCATACAAACCCTGTACAGGTTTGCGCTAGACCCCGTTGCGGAAACAACGGCGGATACTCACTCATACGGATTCCGCAAAGGTCGTTGCGTGCAAGATGCCATTGAACACTGTTTCACAAGTCTAAGCCGCGGCACATCACCAGCTTGGATTTTGGAGGGAGACATCAAGGGATGCTTTGACCATATCAGCCACGAGTGGCTAATGGACAATATTCCGATGGACAAAGAAATCCTTGGAAAATTTCTAAAGAGTGGCTTCATAGATGATGAAACCTTCCACAATACGGAAGAAGGCACCCCGCAGGGCGGTACGATTTCGACCGTACTCTGTAATATGACACTGGATGGATTAGAGTCCTTACTGAAAGAAAGATTTGTCCGCAAGTACAGGAACGGTCGGATGTACAATCCCAAAATCAACTTTACTCGATATGCTGATGACTTCATTGTGACGGGAGAAAGCCCTGAGATGCTAGATGAACAGGTAAAGCCTCTCATCCGGCAATTTCTGCAAGAGCGAGGCCTTACCCTTTCAGAAGAAAAGACAAAGATCACACATATCGAAGATGGGTTTGAATTCCTGGGATGTAACATCCGAAAGTTCAAAGGAAAATTGCTTACACGGCCATCTAAAGCATCCGAAAAAGCATTTCTCGCTAAAATTCGAGCAGTGATTCGGGCAAATCGGATGGCACGCCAACAAGACCTCATTGCCAAACTGAATCCTATTATCCGAGGATGGACAAACTTCCACCGCTTCAACGTCGCCTCCAAGGTATTTCACCATGCCGACTTTCAGATTTACCAGGCATTATGGAAATGGGCCAAAAGACGGCACCATAACAAAGGAGGTCGCTGGATTGCCCAACGATATTTCCACCGTATTGGCAATCGTACCTGGACATTCTCTGTCCAATGGCGGAGAGCAGATGGCAGTGCAGGGTACTATGCCTTGGAATACGCGAGCGATGTGAAAATTGCCCGCTACCCCAAAATTCAGGACAGAGCCAATCCCTATGATGAGGAATGGCAGCTGTATTTTGAAGAACGGGAAACGGATAAAATGCGTATCAGTGTAAAAGGCAATGCCACGCTCAGGAAAATCTTTCGAATTCAGAAAGGGCACTGCGCGCTTTGTGGGGATCGCTTAACCCCGGAAACCGGTGCGCGGTGTCACAAATACACCAATGGAATGCACACGATGAACTATTTGGTTCATCCAAGATATCACAAAAGAATCCATTCTTTTCCATTATTGCGACCGGCTTATTGCGGCAGTAATAGGCTTTGAAAGGCTTGAGCCGTATGACGGGAAACTGTCACGTACGGTTCTTAGGGGAGGGGTGGGCAGTAATGCCTATCTCTTACCCGACTACGCAAGCGTCGAAATGCAGGAACACCCGGAACTGCGCGGAAAAAGCATTGCCGTGTGCGGCGACCCGGAGGCGCGGCACGGCATTGTACTTACCGCCAGTTACCCCGCCAAGCGGGTGGGCGTGAAAACAGGGATGCCAATATGGGAAGCCAAGCAGCACTGCCGTGACTTAATTATTGTACCCGCCAGCTATGGAAAATACCAGAAGTACAGCGGCTATGTGCGAGAAGTTTTTAATGATTATACAGATCAAGTTGAATCCTTTGGGCTTGACGAAGCATGGCTGGATATAACCGGCAGCGTAGGGTTGTTCGGAAGCCCCGTCAAGATCGCAAAGGAAATCAGTGTGCGTATAAAGCGTGAATTGGGTATCACCGTTTCCATTGGTGTTTCTTTCAACAAAATTACCGCGAAACTCGGCAGTGACTACAAAAAGCCGGATGGCATCACAATTATTGAGCCGGAAAACTATAAGGAAATCGTATATCCGTTGCCTGCGGGAGATCTCTTGTATGTTGGTGCAGCCACACAGCGAAAATTAAGCAGCTATGGTATTCGCACTATTGGGCAGCTTGCCGAGACAAATCCCGAAACGCTCAAAGGCTGGTTTGGTGTGATGGGCTATACGCTCTCTGCATTTGCGCGGGGGCTGGATCAGACCCCTGTTGCCAAACAAAATGCGCATACCGCCATCAAGAGCGTTGGTAACAGCGCCACCACGCCGCGCGATTTGACCACAGATGAGGATGTATGGCTGATGTTGGTGCTGCTCTCCGAAAGCGTTGCCATGCGTATGCGCGACCTCGGCAGCAAGTGCAATGTAGTGGAGATTTATGTGCGGGACAATGAACTGTCCGGCTTTACGCGCCGTCGAAAACTGGACACCCCCACCAATGTAAGTATAGAAATTGCCCGCATTGCCTTTGATTTGTTCAAGCGCAATTATTCGTGGCCGAAGCCCCTGCGCGGCATCGGTGTGCGCGGTGCCGATCTGTGCCCTGCAGACTGCGCAGTGCAATTAGGCTTTTTCTCCAATGAGGAAAAGCGCGAGAAGCTGGAGCACATCGACAAAGCCGTGGACACCCTGCGCCAGCGATACGGTTACCGCAGTGTACAGCGGGCGGTCGTGTACACGGACCCCGTTTTGGGCGGCATCAACGCCTACGACGACCACAACATCCACCCGGTCGGGTATTTTCATACGGCATAGGAGGCATCGTAAATGATTCAACGAGAAAAGCGCTATGTGGAAGTCGATGTGCGCTTCAGCACCGAGGGAAGATTGCGACCTCTGCAGATTATTTTTGATAAAGGGCAGGTTTACAAAATCGACAAGATCAAGGACATCTGCCGCCGTGCCGCCGATGTGGGCGGTGTTGGGGACCGCTATACCTGTATGATTCAAGGCAAAGAGCGCGAATTGTGGTTTGAAGATGGACGGTGGTTTGTGGCGGCGAAGGTGGCTACCAAGCAAACGCCCCCGTCTAACGCATAAGGAGCTGGACACTGCGTCACGGACATTCCTACGCCGGAGGGTACCCCCATCTTAGCTACCCACGGCGGCACGGTGCTGGTCAGCGGCTGGAATGACAGCTACGGCAACCACCTGCATTTTGAGGTAATGCAAAATAGCGTGAGAATGAACCCCTTGCAGCTAGTGGTTGTACCGCAATAGTGGTGTACGGGCATTCCGGTAGCCATTGTGTAGAATAATCCACATAATTTAGGAATGTGCCTTGAATAATTTTGCGCATACTGTATACTTAAATGTGAAAGGGCAAAATGCTATCCCTCAAAATTAGACAGAGCAGGTGCAAAATGTACAAGATTTTGATCGTCGATGATGAATCCATCGAGCGCGAAGGCATTTCTTTCCTGATTGAAAAATATAAACTCCCGTTGGAGGTCGCACAGGCAACCAACGGGAAAACGGCGCTTGAATATATGCGAACCCACCCCATCGACATTTTACTTACGGATGTAAAAATGCCGCAGATGGACGGCTTGGAGCTGGCACGGCACACTTTTGAAAAATACCCCGATGTGCGTATCCTCGTTTTCAGCGCCTACGGGGAGTTTGAGTTTGCCAAAAAGGCGATGGCGGCACAGGCTGTCAGCTACCTGCTAAAACCCATCGAGGTCGATGAATTCCAGCGCGCTATGGCACAGATTCTGGCACAGTGCGACGAGTTGGCTGAAAAGAAAAAAGATGAGCAGCAGCGCGGCGAGGAATATCGTCAGCAGCTTTTATTCCGCCTTGTGACAGGAACGGGCTTGGGGAAAGCACATAGTACGGAAGAATTGTTTCCCGGTCAGGCGCTTTGCTTACTTCATGTGCAGACCGAGAACGACTACTTTGCTACCAATGAAGATACGTTTTGTCAAATACTGAAGGACTGTACGCAGTATAAGTTTGAATACATCAATACTTACCCCGATGAAGCCTTCGTCCTCTTTTACAGCAAATATGATTTGTCTGATCGTCTGGGCGATAAGCTGAAAGACATACAGGAAAAGCTCCGGCAGAATGGCTGTGAAGCCTCGCTGCTGCTGGGCATAGATTTTGCCGGTTTGGAGAATATCTCGACCCGTGCGCAGGCGTTGTCAAGAATTCGCAACGAACTGTATGAAGCACCCGATGCGCTCCTGCTGGAGAAGGAAATCGGTGCGTCGGTCAGCTACTATGCAGAAGCCATAGAAAAGCTCCGTGCCGAGGTGCAGGCCGCGCTGAACGAACATCGCCCGGAGATTTTTCTGTCCGCGGTACAACGCCTGATACAGCAGCTTGGGCAAAACCGTTCTTTGAGCAAGATGTATATGTATCATGTCCTGTATGATTTACTAGCGCAGATGTATCGTGCTTACGGCATACAAGACCGCAACGAGATCGGGCGCGGTATCAATCGGATTTTAAGCTGTAATACGGCAGCAGCCATGTGCGGTGTGCTGGAAGAAATTATGGCATCTTTGCAGGGAACACCAGAACCGCAAACGGAGGACAGCTCCGCTATCATTCGTCAGGTGCAGAAAATTGTGGATGCCGAATACGGCAAACCGTTAAGCCTGGAATACATTGCGGAAAAAGTATATATTACGCCTTCGTACCTGAGTTACATCTTTAAGCAGATGACTGGGCAGAATCTTATCAAATACATCACAGACCTGCGTATGTACAAGGCGCGGCGCATGGTAGCAGATGGCAATTTGAAAATTTCCCAAATCGCCAAGAACTGCGGTTACGACAATCCCTCCTACTTCAATAAGCTGTTCAAGAACTATTTCGGCGTAACGCCCCGCCAGTACAGGGAGGGCGAACGCGATGAAAGCATTGTATAAATGGTTTGCCTATAAGCTGCCTATTCGCAGTAAGCTGCTGATCAGCTTCAGCATTCTGGTTATGGTGCCGATCCTTGTGCTGGGCATTTACAGCTACCAGCAGTCGAAGGAAAACACCGAACGCCAAATACGCAGCACAATGGAAAGCAACCTGACGCGCCTGACCTCGGAACTGGATACCCGCTTCCAGCGGGAAGCCTCCACGGTGCGGTTTCTTGCGTATAATCTGACATTCCGCAATGCGCTGGAAAACAGCGGTGCCAGCGCCATGACGATGGCGCAGGTCATGAACACCTCGGTCGAGCCGACCTTCTGGTACTTTATTGCAGGGGACGCCTATGTCAAGGGAATGGAGGTCTACTCCACAAAAGTCCGCGACAAAATCGGCAACTTCCTGCTGCCGGTGGATGATACTGTCAGCCAACAGGCTTGGTATCAGCAGGCGCTGGACAGCTATGCCACCCACTGGACTTACGATGGGGTAGAGATTTGTGCCAACCGTGCAATTCTCGATACGAATTCCAGCAGTGAGGTCATAGCAGTGCTGCGGATGTTCTGCTATCCGGCCTCGCTGTTAGATGCCACCGACAGTATGAATTATCTGGACAACGGCATCCGTATCGTGGACGAAAACGGTCAGACCGTCTATGCCCGCAACAGCGGTGTGGATGCTTTGGACGAAGCCGTGCGCCTGTTGGCCGAGGATGGCAGCGAGACCGCCGCGCTTGAGCAGGGGGTGCTCTATAAAAGCCGGATGGAAGTCAGCGGCTGGAGCATTTATTACTATCTGGACAAAGCGAACATCACGAAAGAACTGCAGCCGATTTTGAATACAACGATTTTGGTGGTGTTGATTTGCCTGTTCCTTTCCATTGCAGTCATTAACCTGTTGGCTACAGCCCTGACCCGCCGTATTCTGAAATTACAGGAGTACGCAGAATATGTGGCAGAAGGGCATCTGGATAAGGAACTTTCTACCACGGATACCGATGAAATCGGCGTGGTGACAAACAGCATGGGGCAGATGACGCACCGGCTGAATGATATGATCCATCAGGTCTATACGATGGAGATCGAAAAGAAAGCCAGTGAGCTGCGCGCCCTACAGGCGATGATCAACCCGCATTTCCTGTACAACAGTCTGTCCAACATCAAGTGGAAGGCGCTGCGCTCCGGCAATGATGACATCAGCGAGATAACGGGATTGCTGGCAAAATTCTACCGCACCTGCCTGAACAACGGTCAGCCTTTAACCACGGTGCGTTCAGAGCTGGAAAACATCAAGGCGTATGTGCGTATCCAACAGCTGACTCATGACAACGGCTTTGATGCCGAATACGACATTGAGGAAAGCCAGCTTGATTACCGGATGCTCAACTTCATGCTGCAGCCCATCGTGGAAAATGCCGTCAAGCACGGCTTAGAGTATGAAGAGGAGGACGGAAAAGGGCATATCCGCATCGAATGCCGCGGCGAGGATGAGTTCATCGTGTTCCGCGTCATCAACAATGGCGGCGCTATCGACCTGCAAAAGGTGGCCGAAGTCATGCGCACCCCCGGTACAGGGTACGGTATTTATAATATCTGTGAGCGCATTGAGCTGTACTACGGCTCCGGCAGCGGGCTTTTCCCATCAATCACAGAGGACGGCGAGACCTGCTTCACCTTGAAATTGAACCGCACATTGGAAAAAGAAACACCCACTGAAGCCTGATTGCACCCCACCGATACAATTTCTGTCGGTGGGGTGTTCTGTAAAATAGTGTTAGTTTTCGAAAAAATGTTCTATTTCGCATTTTGGACATTTCGGGTACAATAAAGCCATCGAAAGCAGAACACACTGCAAGGAGGAAAACAAACATGAAAAAAGCAATCGCATCCGTGCTCGCAGCGTCGATGGCTCTGTCCCTCGCCGCCTGCGGTGGCTCCTCTACCGCCACCTCTAGCAGCACCGCCACTGAAAGCACTGCCAGCAGCACTACGGCAGAAAGCACCGCATCCGGTGACAAGGTTACGCTGCGCATGACCTACTGGAACAGCGAGGACACCGTCAAGGCACTGCTTGACTATCTGGGCGAGGCTGTTCCCGATGTTCAGATCGAGTATCAGTTCATCGACAACTCCAACTACGACACCATCGTGGATACCCAGCTTTCTGCCGGTGAAGGTCCCGACATCATCTGCGAATCTCCCGCTTCTTCCCTGAAGCACGCAAAACTTGGCTATCTGGCCGATGTGAGCGACCTCGGCGCGAAGTTCTCTGATGCCGGCACTTCCGTTTACAGCTATGACGGCAAGACTTACGCATTGCCCGGCATCTCTTGGTTCGAGGGCATCTACTACAATGTTGATCTGTTCGAGCAGAACAACATTGCACTGCCCACCACCTTTGACGAGTATCTGGATGTCTGCAAGAAGTTCCAAGACCTCGGCATCAAGCCGCTGGCTGCCGGTCTGAAATCTTGGGAGCCGATGCTGAAGAACTCCATGGCGTTTGTCACTGCCGAGTACCTCTCCACTGATGAGGGCAAAGACTTCGGCGGCAAATATCGCGAGGGTCAGGCTACTCTGAACGGCACTTGGAATCCGTACCTCGAAAAGTGGAGCGAGATGATCACCAGCGGTGTTTACACCACCGATATGACCGGTATCGACCACGATCAGGCTCTGGAAGAGTTCGCCACCGGCAATGCCGCTATGTTCTGCTCCGGCCCGTGGGATCTGGAGGCCATCCAGTCCAAGAACCCCGACCTCAACCTCAACATGATGCCTTTCTACGGCACCAAGGCCAGCGCCGGCTGGCTGATCGGCGGCCCCGGCTGCGGCTTCGCCGTTAACGAGAACAGCGCCAACAAGGAAGCAGCCCTCAAGGTTCTGGCTGCTATCGCTACCGAGGAAGGTCAGAAGGCCCTGTGGGAGAACAACCAGGGCGGTTCCTCCTACATGAGCGGTGTTTCCTTCGACCTGCCTGAGGTCTACTCCAGCGTTTCCACTGCCATCAACGCCGGCAATGTCTACTGCCCCTGGAACGAGTGGGGCGCTGCTGCTGGTGCCCACGAGGATTACGGCACCGAGATGCAGAAGTACCTGCTGGGTGAGGAAGATCTCTCCGCCGCGCTCTCCAATGTCGATGCTGCCGTTGCTGAGCTGCTGAGCAAGTAATCCGATCCGTAACCATGGCCTCAAACTTTCAATCGAGGGTTTGAGGCTCTTTTTTTCAAAAAATGGAGGTCAGAAATGCCTACAAAGACCCAAAAGAAGTATGTGCCCGGTTCATTGGGCAAATACTTTGCCATGTTTGTGGCACCGGCGCTGATCGTGTATCTGGTGTTCAGCATTGTGCCGTTCCTGTTTACGATCTATTACAGCTTTACCGATTATACCGATATGAATCCCGTAAATCTGCACTTTACGGGTCTTGCAAACTACATAAAAGTCCTTGGCTCCCCGCTGATGCGTACAGCCATCAAAAACTCCTTGATTTACGCCGTGGTGCTGACCGGTGCGCAGGTCGTGCTGGGTCTGCCGCTGGCTGTCATCCTGAATATGAAGCTGCGCACCCGGAATCTGCTGCGTGCAACCTTCTTCTTCCCAGCAGTATTCTCCTCGCTGATTATCGGCTACCTGTGGAACTTCATCCTTTCGTCCTCCAACTACGGTCTTATCAACAACCTGCTGGCCAAAGTGGGACTGCCGACTTTCAACTTCTTCACCTCGCAAAACGCACTTTACTCTGTCCTGCTCACGCAGATCTGGCAGTGGACCGGCTGGGCGATGGTCATCTTCCTCGCTAACCTGCAGAGCATCTCGGGCGATTTGTATGAGGCGGCCGAGATTGACGGTGCCAGCGGCTTCACCCGCTTTTTCCGTATCACGCTGCCGCTGATGTGCCCCTCGGTCAAGATCGTGGCTGTCACCGGCCTGATCGGCGGCATGAAGGCATTCGATGTCATCTACTCGATGACCAGCGGCGGCCCCGGCGATGCCACCCAAACCGTTATGATGGTCATGATGCGCAAGGGCATCTCGGACGGCTTCTACAATCAGGGCGCGGCGTTCGGCGTTTGCTTCTTCGTTGTCGTTATGATTCTGAGTGCCATCATGAACACGATTATGCAGAAATGGAGTGACTCTATTCAATGAATACGCGTAAATTTGAAAGACGCGGCCTGATCATTACCGAAACATTGATGGTCTTGCTCGCTGTTCTCTGGGCTGTCCCTATTTACTATCTGATCGTCACAACGCTGAAATCTCCTGCGGAGGCTACCGCCAGCCCACTGGCGCTGCCCAGCACTATCAATCTGCAAAACTACATTGATGCATGGCAGAAGATGGAATTTCCCCGTGCCTTTGCTAACACGCTGTTTATCACGGCAATGAGCGTCTTTCTCATCGTGCTGTTCGGCAGTATGGCCGGGTATGCACTGGCGCGCACAAGCTCCAAGCTCGGCGGTCGACTGTTCCTGTTCTTTCTGGCCGGTCTGGTCGTGCCATTTCAGATGAACATTGTCAGCTTGTACAAGATCGTCAAGGCGCTGCACCTGATGAACAGCCCCTTCGCCGTCATTCTTGTCGATGTGGCTGTGAATATGCCGCAGGCGGTGTTCCTCTTCCGTGAATTCGTTCACTCTACGGTGCCTGTTGAACTGGAGGAGGCTGCTGAAATCGACGGCTGCGGCACGATGCAAAAGTTCTTCACCATCGTATTTCCGCTGCTCAAGCCGGTAATGGCTACCGTTATCATCATCGTTACGCTGAATGTCTGGAACGAGTTTATGACCCCGCTGCTCTTCCTGCAGAGCCGTGCCAACGATGTCATCCTGCAGGAGGTTTCCCGCAACATCGGTCAGTTCTCCACCGACTGGACTGCTATGTTCCCGATGATGATGCTGGGCGTTGCACCTTTGATGATTTTCTATCTGTTCATGCAGAAGTATATTATTGCCGGTGTTGCTGCCGGTGCTGTGAAGGGGTAATTGAAAATGAAAATCACAGATTTTGGTAAAATCATGGTAATCGTTCCCCATCAGGACGATGAGCTGCTTTTGACGGCCGGTGTGCTGTATTCGGCTGCCCATGCGGGGCTGAACCCCCATGTGGTAATGGTGACCAACGGCGACTACGGCTGCCACGACCACAGCGTAGGCTATGCGCGTCTGCGTGAAACATTGACGGGCGTGGAAATGCTGGGGGTTCCGAATGAGCAGGTGACATTCCTTGGCTATGCTGACACCGGTATGCCGCGGGCGGAGAGCTTTCTTGCGGGCTTGTATGACGAAACCGATGAGAACAAGGTTCATCCCTCCCACTGCGGCACGGAAACCTACGGTCTGCCCGAAAAGTCGGATTTCCACGCGCAGCATTTCGGTAAGCCTGCGCCGTATACAAAAGCCGGCTTTGTGCAGGACTTAAAAGCCGTCATTGATGAAATCGAACCGGACAGCATCATTACCACGGCACTTTGCGATACCCACGGTGATCACAGTGGGCTGTACCAGTTTATCTGCGATGAACTGCGCAGCCGCCGTGAGGCTGGCAAAAAAGTTCCGACCCTCTATACCGGCATTGTCCATTCGCCCGCAGGGGATGAAAACTGGCCGCTGCGTGACGGTGTTCGTCCGCTGACCTGCCCGGAGGGGCTGGAAAGTGCCAGTACACTGCGCTGGGAGAATCGTATCGTTCTGCCCGTTCCGCAGGAAATGCTGAACGAAGAACTGGCGCAGAACCTCAAGCACCGCGCCATTTCCTGCCATAAAACGGCCTTAAAGCCGGATGCCGTGGATTTTCTGTATTCGTTTGTAAAAGCAGACGAGGTATTCTGGAAAGTAGACCTGTAAGGAGAATTTGCAATGGATACCAACAAGACCCCAATTTATCCCTTTGAGCCTTGGAATGTAACGGAGGATCACCTTGATCTTGCGATGAACTACCGCAACGAAACGACGTTTGCGCTTTCCAACGGCTATATCGGCACCCGCGGCACCCATGAGGAAGCCTACGATTTTGACGAGCAGCACGGCTTGGAGGGCAATTTCCTCAATGGCCTGTACGAGCAGGAGCACGTCCGCTACGGCGAGTGGAACTTCGGCTTCCCGACCGAGAGCCAGACGATCCTGAATGTGCCGAACTGCAAGACGATTCGTCTTGTGGTGGACGGTGAGCCTATGGACATCCGTACCGGCACACTGCAAAATTACCGCCGCACACTGGATATGAAGCACGGTCAGGTCGTGCGCAGCTTTGAATGGACCTCCCCCAACGGTAAAACTGTCCGGGTGGAAAATATCCGCTTTGTCAGCCTTGCTCACAAAAACCGCATGGCACAGCGATACAGCGTTACCCCCGTGAACTTCAGCGGTACGCTGACGCTGCACAGCGCACTGGACGCCGATGTGGAAAACCATACTCGTACCACAAATCCGCTGGTGGACTACGGTCCGTTTGGACGTCATCTGCTGCCCGATGCACTGACCGCCGATGACAAAACTATGACCTGCCAAAGCACCGCTGTCAACAGCAAGCTGGCGATGGCCTGCGGCTCGGTGCATCTGCTCTCGGAGGCAGCAGCTGCAACCCGGCATCAGGCAAACGATGTCGATGCTTGGATCGAATACGATTTTGCCGCCAAGCAGGGTCACACGATCACACTGGAAAAGCTGACCGTCTACACCGACTCCCTCGATATGGACAAGGACGCCATGCTCCCGTTTGTGAATGAGGAACTGACTGCCTTTGCCGCTGACGGATATGATAAGGAGTTTGCCGCCCACACTGCCATGATGGAGCATTTCTGGGCGACTGCCGATATTCGCGTGGACGGCGATGTGCCTCTGCAGCAGGGACTGCGCTTCAACCTGTATCATATCATGCAGGCATCGGGACGTGATGGCAGAACGGGTATGGGTGCCAAAGGCTTGTCCGGCGAAGGGTATGAGGGGCACTACTTCTGGGACACCGAAATGTATGTCCTGCCGGTCTTTGTCTATACTCAACCGGAGCTTGCACGCAGTCTGCTGGACTACCGCTACAGCACCCTGGATAAAGCGCGCGACCGTGCCCGTGTACTGGGGCATCCCATCGGTGCATTGTATCCTTGGCGCACGATCAATGGTGAGGAAGCATCTACCTACTTCCCGCTGGGTACGGCGCAGTACCACATCAATGCGGATGTGGCCTATGCGTTCCAGCTCTATGTTACTGTCACCAACGACATTGACTACCTTGCCGACAAAGCAGCCGAGGTTCTGTGCGAAACGGCCCGCGTCTGGGCGGATGTAGGCTGCTTTGCCGAGTGCCGCGGCGGTAAATACTGCATCTGCTCCGTGACCGGCCCCGATGAGTATAATGCCATTGTGGACAATAACTTCTATACGAACCTGATGGCGCAGCAGAACCTGTATGCCGCCGTCAATGCGCTGGAAACGCTGAAAGAACAGCGCCCTGATGCGTACCAAAAGCTGATCGAAAAAATTCATCTCGACCCGGACGAGCCTGCCCAGTGGAAAAAGACTGCCGATGCTATGTATTTTGCTTACGATGAAAAGCGGCAGGTCTATTTGCAGGACGATGGCTTTATGCTTCGCAAGCCGTGGGATGATTCCCGTATCCCGCCGGAAAAGCGGCATCTTCTGTACGAAAACTACCACCCGCTGTTCATCTACCGCCAGCGAATGAGCAAGCAGGCAGATGCCATCATGGGTATGATGCTGTACAGTGCGTTGTTTACCGATGAGGAGCTGCTGCGCAATTACGACTTCTATCAGACCGTAACGCTGCATCATTCTTCGCTTTCCACCTGCATCTTTGGTATTCTGGCAAGCCGTATCGGACGTCACGAGGACGCCTACACCTATTTTGCCCAGTCTGCCCGGATGGATCTGGATGATTACCATGACAACTTCTACGCCGGTATCCATGCCGCCAATATGGCCGGCACATGGCAGAGCATTGTCTTTGGCTTTGCCGGTCTGCGTCTTGTAAACGGCGTGCCGGAGTTCAAATTCTATATTCCAGAAGCGTGGAACGGCTATCACTTCACTGTGAAAATCAAAGAGTCCGTGCTGGCGGTGGATGTGCTGCCGGACGGCTGGACCATCACGCTGCAAAGCGGAGATGCCGTCAACTTCCTTGTCGAGGGCAAGCCTTACGAACTGACCGAGAAAGGGGCAACCTGCCATGAAGCACTATAAAGCAATCTTTTTTGATTGGGACGGCACAGCGGTTCTCTCCCGCAAAGCGCCTGTCGAGGATGCCGTCAACGCAATGCGCCCGCTGCTGGATAAAGGGGTAAAGCTCTGCATCGTCAGCGGTACGACCTACGAGAACATTGCAGGCGGAAAGCTGCACAGCCATTTTACGCCGAAGCAGCTGGAAAACCTGTATCTCGGTCTGGGGCGCGGCGCGTTCGACTATGGGTATGATGCTACAGGGAAGCCGACCATCCTTGTTGACCGTGTGCCGGATGCCAAGGGCATCCTTGCCGTACACGATGCCTGCTACCGTATCCACCGCGAGCTGTTGGAAAAATACGGCATGAACACCGATATTGTTTTCAGCCGCCCGAATTACTGCAAGATTGACCTGATGCCCGCCAACAACCGCGGCGAGAATCTGTTTTTACAGGAGGGTGAGGCCGCCCGCCTGCAGCACATCCTGCAGCAGCACGGCATTGACAGTATTGAATCGGTCATTGCGATGGCAGAATCCTTCGGTACGCCGGAAATGCCGCTGCGCGCCACAACCGATGCAAAATATCTGGAGGTCGGTCCCACCGGCAAAAGCGACAATGTCGATGCTCTGTTTGCCCGTTTTGGCTTTGCTGCCGAGGATTGCTGCTTCTGGGGCGATGAGTTTATCGGCGTCACGAATTCCATCTTCGGCAGTGATGCCGGTATGCTGACCCAAACGACCCAAAACGGCGATTTCTACGATGTCTCCGACCTGAAGGGCGTAAGACCCGAACAGGTAAAGAAACTTGGCGGCGGCATCCAAACCTTCTTGAATTTTCTGCGTGAGCAGTGAACGATAGGAAATAGCGAAAAGTAAATCCGCTTTTTGCCCGACAAGCTTTTGACTTGCCGGGCTTTTTCTTTCGGGTAGGCTTACTTATTTGAAAGGAATATTGTATGGTAAAAGTGATTGACGTCCCGGTAAGCGGAGCCATGCCGTATTAATGTATGAACACACCAATTCTTTGTAACCCCCGCTGTATCACCCGATACAGCGGTATTTTTATTGTCAAAAAGGAGTTATTGCAATGTCTAACGAAAACAAAATCCGTATTCTGTATGTTCAGCCGGGCAAATATCCGGAGGAACGGCTTGTTGCAAATGAGCTGCGCCCCCTTCAGCAGCTTGTTGGCGGGTATATGCAAGCCGTATACCCGTGTTCAAAGGACAAGGTGGCGCTTGTCTGCAACGATTCGGGCAAGGTGGACGGTCTGCCGCTGAACCGTTGCATTGAGGACTACGATGTAATCGCGGGCAATTTCTTTATCTGCGGTTTTTCCGGGGAGAAATTTTGCACCAGCTGTTATCCGAGGAAATGCGTCCCAGCCTGCTTGCCCTGTGCGGCGTGATTGCTGTTGCGGACGGTGAATTGTGCTGGCCGCTGCCGGGACACACCTATATATCCTGCCACTTCGGGGAAGTAGACGCTTTCGGCAACGCCGGGCATCGCGGCACGGATATTCCAGCCCCGGAGGGCACACCCATCTTGGCTGCCCACAGCGGCACGGTGCTGGTCAGCGGCTGGAACGACAGCTACGGCAATCAGGTGCTGCTGGATAACGGCGCGGGCTTGTCCACGCGGTACGCCCACATGACGCAAACTGCCGTTACCGCAGGTGAAGCGGTAACGGCAGGGCAGGTTATAGGTTATGTAGGCAATACCGGCGACAGCACAGGCTTCCACCTGCATTTTGAGGTTACAGCAGCCTTAGATAATCTGGAATTACGAACAAGGCTCACATGTAGCATTCGACTCCGAATATCAGCCAGCACACATATGAGGACAGAAAATGTAGCAGCTTTTGAAAAGATTGCTTTTTTCTGCTCAAAGTGCTATAATCGGTATATACCGAATACAGAGGGAGAGGAACGCCCATGCCAAGACCGCCACGGTGCCGTCGAATTTGTGGCGTACCACAGGTCGATACATTCTGTCCCAACGGGTGCGAGAATACCGAGCCGATCCTGCTGACGCTGGACGAATACGAGGTCATTCGGCTGGTTGACTTGGAGCAGAAAACCCACGAGCAATGTGCCGTACAAATGGATATTTCCCGCTCTACTGTGCAGGAAATTTACGAAAGCGCACGGCGCAAGATTGCAGCGTGCCTTGTCCACGGAAAACCGCTGCACATCACCGGAGGAAACTACCGCATCTGCGGAGGGCAGGAGGCAGCCCACTGCGGCCGCTGGTGCCGGATGCAGAGAGCCAACACAGAAAAATCTAACAAAAAATGCAAAGGAGATTCCATTATGAAAATTGCAGTTACCTATGAAAACGGTCAAATTTTTCAGCATTTCGGCCACACCGAACAGTTCAAGCTTTATGAAGCTGCGGACG
>OLFY01002440.1_pt1 | contig 18540 bp, 8 predicted proteins | sample 1605611 | NCBI WGS metagenome assembly OLFY01 (sample SAMEA3888923, study PRJEB22519) | human gut metagenome | biome: human gut; feature: human-associated habitat; material: faeces | place: Denmark | collected 2011
TTATACAGATTTATGAACTAAAGATAGCAAGCTAAGGAACTTGCGAAACTTGAATCAAGTGATTCTTTGTCCGAGAATGGTTTTAAGGAAAGCGCCCTGCGCGTTGTGTCCTACTTCAAGGTAAGCAATCCTTCAACAACATTGTGGGGAGACAACTCCAACACCACATTATTCATCGGAACCCCTTCCACCTCTGGCAGCTTCGGTACGGATTTCCCGACCTCGCTCTTCGGTAATGCTTCCATCCGTGGATATGCCCCTGAGCTTATTGTTTTCAGCAGGATGCTTACACCCGATGAGCGCAGAAAAGTGGAGAGCTATCTGGCGGTAAAGTACGGCATCACCCTCAAAGGCTCGTATCTTGACAGCGATGGAAACCTGACTTGGGACATGGCGGAGAACCAAGCCTACCACCATAGGGTCACAGCTGTTGGAGCCGACACGGCAGGAAGTCTCTCCCAACCGCTTTCCGCAACATCATATGAGGAAAGTCCGGTGTATGCGGCCTTGAAGGAGAACGGAACTTATCATGACGCAAATCCATACAACCCTTCATCCGCTTCCCGTCTGCTTGTCATGGGACGTGAAAACGGCAATCCGATGCCGGACAGAGGCTTTACTTTCTGGGGCGACGATGATGTGGCACTTGCAACATATACCTCACCTACAGATTCCCTGTGGCATGTCATGAAACGTACATGGATGGTCAAGACCAACGTGCCGTCAAAGCCCGACAGTACAGTGGCAAGATGGACTGCGCAAGGACTTGAAGTGTCAAGGAATGGCTTTACTGACAATATCATCCAAGAGAAAGCCGCTTCCGGAGCTTATGCCACGACCCCAGCCCTTGTTGGAGGTGGCGGTGCTTTTGAGTTCACCTGTCCGACAAGTCACCCGACTTTTGACGTTGGCTTCGGAAGCATCGGCGGCAGCACATGCAAGTATGGATTCCGGTTCACCAATGCTGGAGTTGTTTATCCGATCATCAACGGAGCGGTCTCAAATTCATACATCGCCACGGATGTTGACGGAACGGACATCTCTATCCGCAAGGAAGGCAAAAACATCTATCTGCGTGTTGACGGAACAGGAAGTGCGACAAGAACCATATCCCTTTCGGATGCAACTGACACAGACACAAATGTGGGCATTATCCGAACGGAAGGAGCAGAGTCCGCCTTGAATATGGCAGGCTTGAGGACAGGAGGAATCGATGATGTCGGTTATATGGCAGAGTTGAGCTATGACCTCACACCGGGCAGGGAGTTCTCGGACTATTGCCGCAAGCGTACCGTCATGCTCATAGACCCAAGCGGTGAAGGTGATTTCGACATCAACAGCAACAGTAACATAAGATGCTCCAAGCCTGATATGACAAGGGGCAAGACCATATTCCGCAATATCCTATGGGATGCAGACGGAAGCGGAAGCGATGTGTTCACATTCGCCTATTATGACGGCATTTCCTATGATGCCACTCCTACGCCGTCAAGTTGCGAGAATGGAGTTCCACGCAATGACGGGTATATCGACATCGGCATCAACATCGGTACACCAGTCTATTCCTATGTGCTCAGCGTTGACACCGTTGCAGGAAAAGTAAAAGGAGAAACCATTGCCAGAGGAACATTCTTCGGTGACACGCATAGAATCACGAATCTTGCACCCGGCGCCTATGTGTTGTCCGTATCACAAGGTGGAGGCAACGAGATTTATGCCACTGGCAACGCACTCTACACCTCATACTCGCATGACACCAGGACGTATCTGTCTGGCGACATCTCATGGACGGTGAACGATACAAAATCAAACTACCGTGTGGGATTGGAGCCAAGCCTCACGGACGAGATCACCCAATATGGCTTCGACGTGCGGGGCGACAAGGCGCATATCATAACCGGTGGATATACAAGCCTAACCAAATATGTCACCATCAAGCCTGGCGATGTGCTCAGTGTTACAGTCCGCAATATGCAGGTCACATACAAGTTGAACGGACAGACCGTGCATCATGAATATGTCTGGTCACTTCGTGCATGGCGGTTCTGCATCAAGTACGGAAAGGGCGAGACACATATCACAGACCTTACCGTAAACGGTACGCCTGTAACCTCATTCACCACAAGGGGCAACGTGCAGATAGAAACACCCAAGAAGTGTACGACAACGATGACCGTCTATGTCGGCAGCGAGTGTGATGCAAGTATGCCTAACGGAACACAGGCAAGGGAGAACCATGTGGGCAGCTCGGACAGACAGGCTGACAATACCTTCATTTCTGGAGAAGACGAGAATTTCACTGTCAAGGGCAACGGTTCTACGACAGGCATCTACGAGGCTAAACTCACACAGGACAAGCCTTCTGCAGCCACATTGATGGTGTTTGACGTATCAGGCAAACTGGTAGTGTCACGCCAAATGACAGGCGAAAGCGTCAAGCAAGCCGACTTCAAGGTTCCCGCATCGGGTGTGTATGTCGTGAAGGCAATCTCCGAGAATGGGGAGCATACAAGGAAAATCTCAGTAAAGTAACTTAAAGGAAGATACGCATGAAGAATTATATACAGAAGGTGGCGTGGGCATTGGTTTTACTGCTTGCCGCCACACTGTCCCTTTCGGCAAAGGACGGGACAGCCGTGAGAAAACTCTTCAAGAAGGGTGTCTCTGACAGTATCTCCGTAGGAGGTAGCAAACTGGTCGTTCTTCAGAAAGACCTCATTCGGAACAGAAGCCTTTCCGTGAACTCTATCGGAGAGGAGAATGTTCCTGAGCTTGACTTTGCCATGACCAACGTCACGGCAGGAGGACATGGCTACCGTTTTCTCCCTCACGGAACCCATTTCACAGGCGAGGGTGCGACTGTCAAGATAAAGTATGACCGCACGAGAATACCAAGCGGCTATACCGAGGACGACATCCGTACCTATTACTACGACCCGGCCGAGAAGCATTGGGTTGCGTTGGAGCGTGTGCGTGTGGACAAGAAGGAAGAGTGTGTCGTTTCCAAGACCACCCACTTCACCGACATGATCAACGGTGTGATACAGGCACCGGAGTCTCCGCAGACCGAAGGCTTTGCCCCGACAATGATGAACGACATCAAGGCGGCAGACCCGACGGCGAAGATAAATGTCATTGCGCCTCCAAGCGCAAACAACCGTGGCTCTGCCAACCTGCAGTATCCGTTCGAGATGCCGCCAGCACGAAACGGCATGCAGCCAAGCCTTGGCTTGCAGTACAGCAGCGAGGGCGGTAGCGGTTGGCTTGGCGAGGGTTGGAACGTCAGCGTGCCAAGCATAACGCTTGACACCCGGTGGGGCGTGCCTCGTTATGACCAGTCAAAAGAGACGGAGACTTATCTCTTGTCCGGTTCAATGCTCTCCACCATGGACGACAACGGACAGATGGGAGTCGCACACCGTGGCGAGAAGATGGACAGAAAGGCTGACCGCCAGTTCTACACCCGCCAAGGCGGTGATTTCAGCCGTATCATCCGCAAGGGTGACAGTCCTGCCAACTATTATTGGGAGGTTACAGACAAGCAGGGTGTCAAGTACATCTATGGTGGTGACGGAGCTGTTGTAAAGGGCAATGTCACCGATGCTTCGGGCAGTACCCGTGAGGTGATTGCCGAATGGAAGCTGAAACGTGTCGAGGAACTCCACGGTGACTATATAGAATATGTGTATGACATCGTGGATGAGGATGTGCGTGGCGGCTTGAAGGCCAAGGCTGCATATCTGAAGGAGGTTCACGCAGGTAATGCAGGACAGGAACCGCACACCGTTGTACTCTTTGATGGCAACAAGGTAAAGCAGGTAAAGACCAACAATGCCCGCTATGGATTCCTCGCCTCCTCCAACAAACTGTTGGAGAAAGTGACCGTGAATTTCCAGGGCGAGACCCTGCGCAGCTCTGCCTTTGACTACAAGGAAGGTGCATTCCACAAGGAAATGCTCACAGGTGTCAGACAGTATGACAACACAGGAAAGGAAGTGGCTTTCCAGAACTTCGACTATTATGATGATGTGCAGGCTGAAAAGGGATATGTTCCGTTCAAGGACGATTCCGAGAAATGGAACACGCACGATGACGGACTTGACGCAGGTTTCGTCAATCCATTGAAGACTGTCAGCAAGCGCTTCAGCGACAAGCCAACTGCACTTGGCGGAACGACAAGTTCTTCTGTAAGCGGTTCGTTCTATGCAGGTGTGGGACCTTGGGACGGAAGCAAATGGAAAGGCAATACAATAGGAGGTTCTTACAGCTACTCCAGCGATACCAGCAAGGGACTTTCCGCATTCGTTGACTTGAACGGTGACGGACTTCCTGACAAGGTATATAAGTCTGGTGGTTCCGTATATTATCGTCCACAGGTCAAGACTGACAACGGAGAAGTAGTATATGGTGAGCCTGTCAAGGTAAAGGGTATCAGTAACTTCTCGACAACCAAAAGTTCTACGAACTCTTTCGGTGCGAAAGCCGTTGTCGGTTGGAATGTTCTGACTGCCGTTGTCGGAACGGACAAGTCAACCACTAAGACAAAGACCACTCAGTATTTCAGCGACATCAACGGTGACGGACTTGTTGACCTCGTTTCCAATGGCAAGGTATATTTCAACCATTTGGAGTTTGATCAGTCTGGCAATGCCGTGCCTACGTTTACATTGAGCAGTGCCGACACGCCAAGCCCAATCATCTATGGTGGCAAGGTTGACACTTCCGTCATGGAGGTCAGTAAGGATGAGCAGGCGGAAGCCATCAAGAACTCACCGATGGAGGATATTGTGCGTGTATGGCAAGCACCAAAGGATGGAACTGTCAGCGTGGCAGGGCAAGTGAGCCTTGTCGCTCCGACTGGTGACTATGATGCTGACGAGTATCAGAAGGCAGACGGCGTAAGAGTTGCTATCCAAAAGGGTGGCAATGAGCTTTGGAACAAGACTATTGCAAAGGGCGACGGCAGTTCTTATGCCGCTGCCGTATCATCTGTTGCCGTCAAGCGTGGTGAAAGGATCTATTTCCGTGTGCAGTCTGGCTCTGAGGAAACAAGCAACGGCTCATTTGATAAGGTGAACTGGTCGCCTACCATTACATACGCTGGCGAGTCAAATATCTTGCCTAACGGGCTTTCTTCAACAGAGTACAAGCCAGAGGATGGTGCCATCTACGATGTGAACACCTCCGCTAATGTGGAGAATGGTTCAAGCGTGGAAGTTCACAGTGTCTTCTACAAGCCTGTAACAACCGACGATGTTGTTCTCAGCATCATCGGCAGCAACGACAAGAAAGACAGTGACGGAAACGACAACCCGAACTATACCAAGAAGACTGTCCTTGCTCGTACATTGAAGGCTGGTGAGGCTTTCAATGGTGATTCTCTCAACATCAGTCTGGAGAATACAGAAAAGCTGACCAACTTCAGCTTTGAGATTTCATCTACCTCAAATGTTGATTGGAAGAATATCGGTTGGCAAGCGTCTGTGACTTATAAGGACTCTGCCAATATAGAACAGACGGTAGCCGTTCCTGCACACTACAATACATTTGCAAATGCCTTGGCAGAGGGCAAGCCATACTTGACCACAGCGACTGATACAATTATGGTTGTGTCACCAGTGCTTACCCTTTCGGACAATTCTATCAACGGTCAGATTACGTTGACCGCCAAGACAGAGGATGCACTTGTTGGCAAGAAGTCTTTCAATATCGAGAATGGCATCTTGAAAGCCGATACTCTGCGATTTGCAGCGACCGTAGGAAAGAAGATATGGTTTGAATACAGCTATCCTGCAACTATCTCGAACGAAGCAGTTGCTTCCGCTTCTGTTTCCATTCAGAAAGATGCGGCAGGTCTTGTAACTGAGAATGTGTTTGCTGGATTCTATGCAGAGAATGACAATCTTGGCTTCGGTATGCTCTACCGTGGCTGGGGAGGTTTTGTCTATAACTCGGCAGAAGGCAGATATGCAAAGCCTATTGACGAGTCATTGCTGAAATTGCCTGAAAACGAGAACGACAAGGTTGATCCTCTCACAATGGCATTCACTCCATTGGGTACAGACCAGACTTCTATGGACAAGTGGGTCGGTCAGCGACAGGACATCTATCTTACAGCAACCGAGGCAAGCACAGCACGATTGACAGAGCAGGATGTACTCCTTACCAATCCATTGGATAATAATGCTGAAGTGGCAGGACTTGCAGGTGAATATTTGCAGGGTACTGGTGCGACAGCTGTAAGCCAAGTGGTATCAAGCAAGAGTACCGTTGTGCAAGGTGGTGCACTTGGCATTACCCACAACAATGCAAATGGCAGTTCAAAGACGGAAGTTGCCATGATGGATATGAATGGTGACGGATTCCCTGACATCATTGCTGGTGGTAGTATCCAATACACCAATTCGCAGGGCGGATTGAGTGGAGAAATCTACAAGGGTATCGGCTCAAACAACTCAGACAATGCTTCTGAGGCATGGGGATATGGCGGCAATCCAGTAGCTTCTGTGTCTGGCATTACAAAACTTATCTCAGGAAGCAAGTCTTCCGCACAGAACCAACAGAGTTCATGGCTGGCTCAATTCTCCATTTCCGGCAGTGCGCCAAAGAATACGGATGAAGCTGTAGAATCGTTCATAGATATCAATGGCGATGGACTACCAGACAAGATTCTTTCCGACAAGAAAGTAAAACTGAATCTTGGCTATGCTTTCACTGAGCCTATAGATTGGGAACTTGACCGTGTTCAAGGCGGTAAGAGTCTTTCTTATAATATTGGCGCAGGTGGCGATGTAAGTCATGACTGGGGAAAATTTGAAGATGAGAAATACCAAGGTATAAACAAGGCTTCCGGTAGCTTCTCAGCAGGCTTTGGTCTCGTAACCTCTGAAAGCGAAGAGGAGTATAATCTTATCGACATCAATTCTGACGGTCTTCCTGACAAGGTTTGGAAGAATGGTGATGGTATCACTGTTGCCCTTAATACAGGCAATGGCTTTGACGAGCCTATCAGTTGGAAGGGTGCAAGTGCACTTAGTGAATCAGCCTCTACATCAGAGTCTGCAAATGCAGCGTTCACTTTGACCATCAACATTCCTGTCATAAGCATCAAGATTTCAACCAACCCTGGTGCATCAACCTCGCACAGTATCAATCGTCCTACCTACTCTTTGCAGGATGTTGATGGTGACGGCTATCTTGACATCGTTGAGTCTGAGAAGGAAAGCGAGTTGAAGGTTACACGCTCAGCCATTGGCAGGACAAACATGTTGAAGTCTGTCACCAACTCCTTGGGCGGCACTTTCACACTCGACTATGCGCACACCACTCCGACCTACGGTCTTCCTGGTGGCAAGTGGGTAATGTCTGCCTTGACCATTGATGACGGAATCCATGACGATGGTCCAGTCATGACAACCGCCTTTGAATATAAGGACGGCAAGCGTGACCGCCATGAACGTGAGTTCCTCGGTTTCGGTGAGGTCATCACCAAGAACCTTGACACGGAGAAAGGCAATTCTGTTTACAGACAGGCTGTTGAGAACTATGATGTAGCCAACTACTACACGCAGGGCAATGTTACCGCCACATCCGTAGAGGATGCCAACGGCAACAAGTACACCGAGACAAAGAACCGTTACGACAGCTACTATCTGACTGCCGACGGTGACAAGTACACGTTCGCAAAGCGTGACGTGAACCTTTGGAGTGACCGTGCATCTGCATTCGTACCTCTCCGCTATACGGCAAACTTGCAGTATGAGGGAGCGGCAAACGGTGTGGTTACATCCGAGGCATGGAATGAGTACTACCTCAATGGCTATCATGGTGAGTTGAAGTCCTACAAGTACAGCGACAAGGGAAGCCTTGGCGAGGACGGAAACGGCAAGTTCGATTATGCGACCGCCATCAAGTACACGGACAATGCCATCAAGCATATCTTCGGACTTCCTGTTGATGTTACTGTTACAGGCGGTGACGGCTCACTCTATCACCATGTGACGGCGAAGTATAATACCAACTACGCCAACCACATCACGCAGATTACACAGCAGTTGAATGACGGTGTGGCAGTTACTGATTACAAGTACGACTCTTACGGCAACATCATCCAGAAGACTCTCCCTGCCAACGGCAAGGGACAGCGTATGTGGTACAAGTACCGCTATGAGCCTGAGATGAACATGTATGTTGAGCGTATTGACGATGCGTGGGGCTACCGCAGCGAGCAAGGCAATTTTGACTATCGCTATGGTATAGCCAAGGAGCATCGTGACCTCAACAACTTCTACTACGAGACTGATATTGACGACCTCGGTCGCATCACTGGCGTGCGTGGTCCTAACGAGTTGGCTACGGGCGTGCCTTATGCCATCGCCTTTGAGTATCAGCCTTTGGCTACCTTTGGTGAGAGTGGCATTACCGCTCCTGCATACGCCGTGACCAAGCACTACGACATCCAGCACCCTAACGACGACTTGGAGACCGTTACGTTCGTTGACGGTTTCGGAAGAGCCGTGCAGGTGAAGAAGGACGGTGTTGTGACAAGTGTATCCAAGGGAAACTCTGCCAAGGACGAGAATGTGATGATAGTCAGCGGAAGAAACGTGTATGACGCTTTCGGACGTGTGGCAAAGGCATTCTATCCTACAACGGAAGGAACTGGATCGAAATCAACGTTCAACAAGTCATTTGACAATGTATCTCCTACCGTCACAGTCTATGACGTGCTCGACCGTGCTACCTCAGTGACATTGCCGGACAACTCTACGACAACTACGGCCTATACTGTTGACAACGGCAGTCATGCACTTGTTACAACCGTAACGGATGCGCTTCATAATGTGCAGGCTACCCATACCAACGGCAGTGGCAAGACGGTGAAGACCATTCAGAAGAGCGGTCCTGACGGTGAGATTACCACCTCGTTTGAGTATGACGGCATACAGCGCCTTGTCCGTGTCACCGACACGGAGGGCAATGTAACGACCTCTACTTACGACATGGGTGACCGCCGTACCGAGGTGAACCATCCTGCAAGCGGCATCACAAGTTTCACTTATGATGCTCTCGGCAATGTGCTTACAAAGCAGACTGCCAACCTTGCGAAGGAAGGCAAGTTCATCACCTACGATTACGACTATCAGCGTCTGACAGGCATCAACTATCCTGACCACCCGGAGAATAACGTGAAGTATTACTATGGTGGTCGCAACGCTTCTCAGAACCGTATTGGCAGATTGATGCTCCGTGAGGACGGAACGGGTGCCATTGAATACTTCTATGGCAAGATGGGTGAAGTAACAAAGACCCGCCGCACGCTGATTGTGCCTAACCAGGCGATAGCAACCTACGTGACGCAATGGACTTATGACAGCCACAACCGTCTGTTGGAGATGATCTATCCTGATGAGGAGAAGATTACCTATTCTTACAACCTCGGAGGTCAGCTTGAGAAGGTTCATGGCTACAAGTCATACGGCTACGATTATGTGAGCAAGATCGGCTATGACAAGTTCGAGCAGCGTACATACTTGAAGTACTGCAATGGTGCTGAGACCTTCTACACCTACGACCCACAACGTCGCAGATTGCAGAACCTCACTGTGAATAGTGGTGGCAACACCATTATGGATAACGCTTACACTTACGATGCGGTGAGCAATGTGCTCAGCGTGGTTAATGGTGCGTCAGTTCCACAGAGTGGAAAGGCTGGCGGACAGATGGCTCATGCCTATACATACGATGCTCTCTACCGTCTTGTCAGTGCAACTGGTACATATACAGGTGCAGACAACAAGACCGCAAGCTACACTCTTGCGATGGGTTACGACAATATGCACCGTATCACATCGAAGCGTCAGATTCTCACGCAGAACAATGTGCAGTTCAACGGTACATTGAATGCAGGTTATGATTTGTCGTACACTTATGGAACTGACACAGGCAAGAAATTCCAGTTTGCCAATGTGAAGGATGTGAATTATCGCACGGAAGAGACACCTTCAGAAAGCGAGAATGTGAACAACAATCATGCCTATGAGTATGATGCCAACGGTAATCTTGTCTATGTCAATACAAGCCGTACAAAGAAGGATGGCATGACTGACGAGAAGACCACGGAACGCAAACTCAAATGGGATGAGGAGAACCGTCTCCTTGCTTCTGATGATAACGGCTTTGTGACCAATTATTGGTACGATGCTGATGGTGAGCGCACGGTGAAGACTTCTGGCGAAAGTGACCAGGTGTATGTAAACTCCGAGTTTGCTGGTGGTCGCACGAACACCGCCAAGTTCTCACTCTATGTATCACCTTATCTCGTTGCTAACCAAGGCGGACGCTATACAAAGCATATCTATATAGGTAGTCAGCGTGTCGTTTCCAAGATTGGTGACTTCGATTCTTACGGATCAGACCCACGCCGCATCCAGTGGTCAAACGTGCGGTCCAATATCAAGTCGCATCCGTTGAGAAGGATGTTGCTAACATTGGACAGAACACGGCGGACTTCTTCTCGCTCACGGTCACACGCCTCACGCTCCTCACCATACAAATCGAGTTGTGGATGGCGTCGGGATTCTTCCTTGGAAATCCATTCTTTCGCTTCATTGACAAGATTTTCGACCTCATCTTCATTATATGCAACACCAATCGTAGCAAGTTCCTTCATCTTGCCACCGATTTTCTCAACAACAATAACTCCGATATTGCCGGATGGATATTTCTTTTTGCGGACAAACATAGTTAAAAAACCTTTCGTGTCACCCAATATTAGGTGACACAAAGATACAAAATATTGTTTATCAACAAGTTATAAAATGTATGTTTTTTGAGTGACGAAGTCAGGAAATATATCAATTTCTTATGAAGAAATAAGAGGGCGAATAAATAGTGCAGTAATAATAGACCAAATAACTAATGATACAACATTTGTACAGTGGATTTATGACAATAAAGGAAAAATCCAAAAACAGACATTAAATATAAAATAAAATACATCCCTTGCCGATTTATTTGATAAATTAAAAGAATAAAAGTCCGTAGAGTGGTAAATTCGTGGAGTGTGTAAAATAAGCTGTGTTCGGCTATCATATTATAAGAGTTGACCACAGCTATCTCACACATTATTTCATTCATTCTTCTTCAGAATATATTTTCTCCTTCCCTCTTTTTTAGGTTCGTTGCCAAACGAATCTATCAGAATAATACTGTTGTCCTCCATCACCTTATAGAATATATTGTCCCCACTCGCATGATGCACAAGCATCAATATGTTGCCGTCAAGCACTTGGAAAGAACCTTTTAACCTTTCCTGCTCGTTCTGCTTTTCTTTGAATGTCTGTATCAACAGGTAGGAAACTCTTGTCATCCTTTTTCGATTAAGTCTCACAATCTACACTTTGTTAGCTTTTGGCTTTGTTGTTAATTGTTATTATCCGATAACGCCCCTTGCTTCTAACGATATGCTGTTTTTACCAAGAATTCACATAAAAGTTGTTATAATATATATAAATATTCGTCTTTAATGCTTCCTGCCATTATCTTTGCCGATTAAAATGTTAGTGCAAAGCAATAATGAAGTAATAGAAATGTAAAAAGTAAACAACATGGAACGCAAAGAACAGACCGGGCATATCTGTAGATGGATGGCTTTAGGCATCATGACTGCCATCGTCATCGTAGGATGTACCATTGTAATCGGCCTATTTGAATGGCGCGACAGAAAGGAGATTGAGTGTAGAAATGCAGAACTGCATCAGTGGCGAAAGAATGTGCATGACTTAAACTTGCACATAACGGAATTGTCACTGCTTGGTGAAATGGTTGCGGATTGGGACTCAACAAATGTAAATGAGTATCATTCGCTTCGATTGGAAGTGGACAGTATGCTTCAAGGCATCGCAGGTATTTGTCCGAAAGAAGATTCTGATACAATCTGCCGTCTTCTTGCAGAAAAGGAACAGCTCCTTCTGGATATAAAGGATGCTATGCAGGAATTGAATGCTACTCAAGAAAAGCTGACCGCAGAAGTTCCAAGAATTGTAGAGCAGAATAAGACTGAAAGCAAAAGACTTTCAGCTATGCCACAGCAGGCAAAGCCAAAGAAGCGAGGTTTCTTCAGCAGATTGTTCGGCAAGAAAGAAAATGGAGTAACAACAGGCAACCGTTTAACCCAAACTGAAAAGATGCTCACCAACCTAAACCAAACGGTTGTTGCTAAACATCACCAGCAAAGCCGTAAGGTAGTGGAGATATTGGATAGTCTTGGAAACAGAAATGAAGGTATCAATAAGCAGTTGCAAAGAGTAATCAGCATAGCTGATGAGAATGTGGATAAAGGCATAAAAGTTCGTGAGCGACAAATCGCAGACTTGGAAGGCAATTATACCTATTATTATATAGGGATGATAGGATTGTTGATATTGGTATTTTTCGTATTATTTCTATTGGTGTGGCGATTCGCATTCAAGACACGTAAGAGCAAGGAAGAAACAAGAAAGGTGATGCTGACAGTAACGCATGAGATGCGCAGTCCCTTGTCTGCCATCAAGGATTATGCTCGCAAGATTAGCGGACTTGATGATGCTACGGATGAAAGCAAACGATATGCGGACTTGATTGTTGACACATCGAAAGGCTTGACTGCTATGATTGACAGTTTCCTGGTTTACTCCAAATTAGCGAATGGAAAGGCGACCGTCAAGGAACGCCCTTTCCGTATGATGGACATTGCCGAGCAATTAAAGATGGAGTATGAACCCTTTGCTGCGAAGAAACAACTTGAATTGAGCGTCAACAATAAGGCTGATGGTGTTGTCAATGGAGATAAGGAAAAGGTGCTTACAATAGGACGCAATCTGCTTTCCAATGCCATCAAATATACGGAAAAGGGTGAGATAGTATTGTCCACAACCTATAAAGATGGTGTGTTCATGCTAAAGGTTAAGGATACGGGAACAGGATTGGACGACAAGCAACAAAAACAAATCTTCAAGGAATTTGCAAGATTGGGAAATGCGGTCACCCAACCGGGATTTGGCTTGGGACTTTCCATTGTCAAGAACCTCGTTTCACTTATGAAAGGGAAAATCGATGTGTCCAGTCACCAAGGGCTTGGAAGTATCTTTGCCATTAGTCTTCCTATGGCTGCAGCCGAAAAGCGGAATGTGGAACCAACTCAGTATAGAACGAAACGACACGATTCGTTTACTGTCATTGCCATTGATGATAGCCATGTGCAACTGAGTACCATCCGTGAGGCGTTTGCATCAAACGGCATCGTATGTGACACTTGTAATAATGCCACGGATTTATTGGATATGATGCGCAAAAAATCTTATGATCTGCTGATAACGGATTTGAAGATGGCTGAAGTGAATGGTATCGAGATTCTGGAAATGATGCGTATGGTGAACGTGCGTAACTCCAAGACCATTCCTGTTGTCGTTATGACAGCAGCACCAAATGTGAGTGAGCAAGAACTGCTTGATGCAGGATTTGTCGCTTGCCTGTTCAAGCCGATGTCTGACAAGGATTTAATAAACACTGCAAGAAAGTGTGTGAACGGTAAAATAGCAGAAAAACAAATAGACTTCTCTATGTTGCTGACCTACGGTAATGAAAAAGAGACTTTGGAGAATTTCGTAAAGGAAATGACTGATACATTGGGCAGTATCCGTAATGTAGCCAAAGAGGAGAACCGCAAGAAAATGTCTGATGTCATTCACCACGCAAGAAGCTCATGGATGATGGTACAATCTGACGAGTCTTTGAACTATCTTTTTGACCTGATAGAAGATTCTACATCATCAGACGACGTTATCAACCAAGCGGTTGAGGATGTTTTCGCACATGGTGAGGCAATCATCAAAGCCGCACAAAAGAAAATTGAGGAGGTAACAGCATGAAGAAAGTAATAATCATTGAAGACAGCCCGACATTTTGCAATATGTTGGGCAAGAAGTTGGAGGCGAAGGGATGGAAAACAATCTTATGCTACAATTACAGAGATGGTCTGAAAGCTGTGAAGGAATCCTCTGAATGGGATGTTGTCATTTCGGATATGCGCTTGGGGAATGATAACGGCATCGACCTGTTGGAATGGATGCGTAGTAACGGCTATCAGAATCCATTTATTATCATGACATCTTACGATGAAAGCATGAGTGCCGTGAGGACTATGAAATTGGGAGCGGAAGACTATATACCGAAGAAATTATTGCTTGATGTAGTTTATGAACGTTTGGAAGAAATCATAGACAAGCAGAAACGACTCGTAGAGTTGAATAACAAGATTGTTTACCGCAAAAGTGAGAAGTTTCGCCGTATATACAAAATGGCAGAATTGTTTGCCAAAAGCGACATGGCTGTTATGATATTGGGCGACAACGGAACTGGCAAAGAACATATAGCGGAAAAGATACATCTGCAAAGCAAAAGAGCCGACAAACCTTTTGAAGTAGTAGATTGCGGTACGCTTTCTGCGGAACTTGCCGTTTCCGCTCTCTTCGGGCATGAGAAAGGGGCATTCACAAGTGCGGAGGCAGCAAGAAAAGGTTACTTTGAATTGGCTGCTGGAGGTACGCTGTTCTTGGACGAGATAGGCAACCTGCCGAAAGACGTACAGGCAATGCTGCTGCGTGTGTTGCAATCCAAGAGCTACCGACCATTGGGAGCTACAAAAGATAAAGTGGCTGATGTGCGCATTATTGCCGCCACCAACGAAAACCTGCAAGAGGCAGTTCGGGACGGACGATTCAGAAGCGATCTGTATTATCGACTTCACGAAGCGGTTATTGAGATTCCACGGTTGCGAGATTGCAAGGAAGATATTATGCCATTAGCTAACTTCTTCCTGAAACTATATGATAGGCATACGGACAAAGAAATAAAATGTATCAGTAAGGAAGCGCAAAGGGCACTTGTAAGCCATACATGGCCAGGTAATGTGCGTGAGTTGAAATCATGTATCATGCGAGCTATGCTGTTATGCGAGAATGAGATAATAGATGTCGAGGACTTGCAGTTGTCACAATCAACATTGACAGAAGAGGCTTTGGACTTTGATGAACAAGAACGCAAGATCAATCGAGAGCGTATCTTGTGGGCTTTGAAGCAATGTAATGGCATCAAGCGTGATGCGGCAAAAATGTTGGAAATGAGCCATACTACGTTCTATGCCCGTATGAAAGAGTATGGTATTCCTACTAACAAGTTGTAACGGTATAAGAACCGTGTAAGGAAGATTGGACGAGTGTCCGGTTTTCCTTACACTATTTCTGCTTGCAATTTCCTTGTGAAAATCTTATTCTTTTGATAAAGTTGCTGATTATCAGGAAATATCATCATCCTATTGTTTAGACTGCCTTGGAATGGCATAGGTATTGGACTAATAAATGATGTGCGCACAGAAACATCAAATTAGTACAAACCCATAAAAGAGACAGAAACATGGAATACAACATATTGATAGAGACTGATTTTTTCAACTTGCTGAATGCAGGTCATAAGAACAAAGGTGGTAACGCTTTGGAGAACTCATATCGTGAGTTTATCAAGGTTGTGGTTGATTTATGCAGCACTAACGTGAAGCAAGCGGTCTTTGCACTGTCATACGCAGAGACCGAGCTTGACTTTCATCTGTCAATGCCCCATATAAAGGATTGTTTGGGAACCGTAGGCTTGTATGTGCGCAAGGCTATTGCATTTGTCCGCAGAATGCAAGAGCATGTGGCAGCAACATATCATCTTCATGTGACCACATCCACTTCAGAAGCCTCTTCGCCAGTATCATCAGAATCAAAGCCATTAGTGAAATGGACTGGCAATGCCGTTGACCTTGTAGAAATGGTATATGGCATCTGCGTAATGGGAAGCGTGAACGATGGCGATGTGAAATTCAAGGACTTGGCGCAAGCCATGTACCAGTTCTTCGGCATCAAAGCCAAGGACTGCTATCGTTTCTACACCGACATCAGAAGACGCAAGAACCATAGCCGTACTTACTTCCTTGACAGAATGCAGGAGAAGTTGAACGACAAGATGCGAAAGGATGATGAATTGGAAAGAATGAGACGATAATCGAGGTGTTTCTTATTTAATTCTGAAAAAGATTAAAAACTTTTGGTGTTGCCACAAAAATATTGTAGTTTTGTGGCAAAATAAAGAGGAATGGCAACGAATAGCGCTTATAACGAGATAAAAAGGAAAATAACGTCTTCCAAACGGGGAACATTGTTCTTTCCCGATTCATTCGCTCAAATGGCATCATCCGATGCAATAAGGTCAGCCTTGGTGCGTTTGTGCAAAGATGGAGACATAATAAGAGTGGCACAAGGCATCTATTGCTATCCAAAGATTGACACAAAATGGGGAAGCGGAGTTGTACCGCCATCCATTGAAGACATTGCCAATGGCATTGCTAAACGTGATAAAGTTAGAATTGTTCCGACGGGTGCGTATGTGTTGAATGTATTAGGACTGTCAAAACAAGTACCGGCAAATGTGGTGTTCTTTACAGATGGGTCTTCTCGCAAGGTTTCTGTAGGCAAAGGTAACGGAATCCTTTTCAAGCATACATCTGAGATGAGAACATTTGCTTATCGGTCAAAGCTTATGCTGTTGATAGTAATGGCTCTCCGTGAAATCGGTGATGAAAATATAACAGAACTACAGATGAACATCATCAAAGGTCATTTGAAAAATGTCCCAACGGGAGATTTTCAAAAAGACATTTTGCTGGCTCCAGCATGGGTTCGTAAAAAATTGCAACAAGTATGAATTATCAAGATATAGAAAAACTTGCTTCCTTAAAGGAAAGCAACAATTTGGAGTTTAAGGAATCGACAGGTCAATTAGACCGTTCGATGGAGACTCTATGTGCGTTTCTCAACTGTGAAGGTGGTACTATTCTTTATGGTGTAAAGGATAATGGTAAGATTATAGGTCAAGAGGTATCTGACAATACTAAACGCTCTATTGCTGAGGCGGTCAATAGAATTGAGCCTTTTGTAGAGTTGGAAATCTCGTATGTTCCTATTCTTGAGACTGACAAATATGTGATAGCCATTCATGCGGAATGTCAACGATTCATGCGTCCTTTCACTTATAAGGGAAGGGCTTATATGCGCATTGAAAGTACCACAACTTTTATGCCACAGGAACGGTATAACCATCTCTTAATGGAAAGAGGCGGAAAATATGGATGGGAAGCAATGATTAACTCTGATTTGGAGATAAGTGACTTGGATGAGAATGCCATTCTCGGTGCTGTCCGTGAGGGAATACGAAACGGAAGACTTCCAGAAACAACTATTCGCGAGGAGATACCTGTAATCTTGAAAAAGTTCGGCTTGTTCCATGATGGTAAACTGAACAATGCAGCCGCCGTGTTGTTTGGCAAGGATTTGTATGGATACCCACAATGTCTTGTGCGTATGGCTCGTTTCAAAGGAACAACAAAAGAAGAGTTTATAGACAACCAACGTGCGGAAGGTAATATTTACGAATTGCTTGATGCCTCAATGGCATTTTTCTTTAAGCATCTCTCACTGTCTGGTAAGATAAACGGTCTTTATCGTGAGGAAGAGTTGAGCATTCCGTACAAGGCTTTAAGAGAGAGTTGCATCAACTCACTTTGCCATCGCTCGTATCATCAACCAGGTAGTTCTGTAAGCATCGCTATCTACGATGACCGTGTTGAAATACGAAATACGGGAACTTTTCCTGCCGACTTGCCTATAGAACGTCTTATGCAGGAACATGACTCCAAACCACAGAATCCAATTATTGCCAACGTACTCTATAAGAGCAAGATATTGGAGAGTTGGGGACGTGGAATAGGTACAATGGTCGATGAATGCAAACGTGTAGGCTTGCCTGCTCCAGAATTCAATACTGATGGCAATTTTGTGTGGGTCGTATTTAAGTATAATAGGAGCAGTGTGGTAAACACCCAACAAGCTACCCAACAAGCTACCCAACAAGCTACCCAACAAGCTACAAAATTTGTTCAGGAGCTGATTTCTGTTGTAAATACCAATGAATATTCAGTAAAAGAAATCATGTCTCTCTTAAAATTGAAGGATAGGGTTAATTTCTTGAAAACTTACCTTACCCCTGCTTTGGAAGAAGGTCTAATTTCAATGAAATACCCTAAAAATCCGAAGCATCCGGGACAAAAATATATGCTTACAGAAAAAGGCAAGGCATTATTAAAATAGAAAGACGACAAAGGCAGTGGTGATTTGTTCCACTGCCTTTGTCGTTTCTATTTCTGTATTAAGTGCTTCAAATTCTCGTCAGCAGCGATGCGATCCAGTTCATCCTTGACAATCTGTTTGACGTCCTCCTTTATCTGATTGTAGTTGTCCTGAATAGCTTGCTTCATGCAGTCGTTGCCATTGGTATCCTTGAAATCGTTAATGCTAGGGATAGGCTGATAATGGCTTTCCTCTCGCTTTACTTTGTCGGTGTCAACGACAATCTCGGCATGGAAGATCTTCTGCTCTATGCGCTCGGTGAAGTTGTCGGAAACAG
>OLFY01002448.1_pt1 | contig 18494 bp, 16 predicted proteins | sample 1605611 | NCBI WGS metagenome assembly OLFY01 (sample SAMEA3888923, study PRJEB22519) | human gut metagenome | biome: human gut; feature: human-associated habitat; material: faeces | place: Denmark | collected 2011
TGTTGATAAGTCTTAATTGTTGCTCGCTCCAAATTTTCATAAAAGCTTTCATTACCTGTGAAAAACCAGGTATCACTTTCAGTGCTGCCATTGCAGCTTTATCTGAATCATGTAAATACAATTTATAATCTAATGCCATTTCGTCTTCTCCCTATTTCTTTCATGTATAATACCCTGAATCCTATCCCACGCTCTATTATCCAAGGCACATTGCAAAATATGATTTATACCTTTTATAATTATACCATTATCTTCCTCTTTTTGCATTAACATCCACAAAGATACACTGTTTCTTCTTAATCAGAAACCTTTCTACCAAATAATAATCTATCTCCATGCAATTTAAAACTCGATTCGTTATTCTATAATATGCTTACAACTCCATTGCTCTACTGATATTTGGAATACCTATTTTGTTCCTACAATAGGGGAAAGCAAACTTCCTATAGAAAATTACTTATTAGATCAAACATGGTATAAACCACGTGACATCATTCGTCTTTTTTCTATAATACAAAAACAACACGGGCAAAAATCATTTTTCGATCAAGAAATATTTGATTCAGTACGAAAAACATATGCGGAAGAGTCTTGGATAGAATTTGAAGAAGTATTAACTGCAAAGTATTCTGATGCAGAAGTTGAAGGAATCAAGAAATCATTAACCAGTTTAGCCTTGCCTTTTGAAATAAAAGATTTCCAAAATAACATTGATAGTAATAGGGACTTTTTTGAAGAAGTTGAAACCTTAGCTAAAAACAGAAAAACTCCACATATTCTTAAAGATTTATATGAAATTGGTGTTATTGGAAATTATGGCTCTAACCCTCGGTTTTCATTTAAAGGAGATACTGATTTGAGTCCTACAATGCCTATGACTATCCACTATCCTCTAATCCGATTTTTTAAAGCTTCACTTCCCAAAAGAAGAAAACGTTAAGTTTTTGTACTCAATCTGTACTCAACCACATAGTAAGAGCCCGGAAACCCGCATAAACACTGGATTTCCGAGCTCCATTTTTTTATTCAAACTCCAGACAGACAGTACGGAGTATTAACGCATATAGACGATTTTAAAGGCTTTTTAACCAGTTAAGAGCAACATAGCCACATAATCTAAATTTTAAAAATGCAATAAAAATGCAATGAGTGACACGACTACTTGCTATACTTCCATCGGCTTCTTCTTGATACCAACACTATGAAAAGTCCGATTACAATTAAATATACTTTGAAAGGAAGATCACCATGAATTACAAATTAGAACTCAAACAAATCGTGGAATTTCCACGCTGTCGCATTTACCGTGACTTCATACAAACTTTAATCACTACCAAGAGCATCCGAACTACCGGGGGCTCTTTTCTTTTTTATTATCTGGTATTATGCTCCTATGCAAATTACCGCACATCCTACCGCCGGATGGAACACATTACCTATACCATTGGTCCAGGAGAGTGGATCTGCACAGTCACAGATCTTCAGGAATGGTTTCGCTGCCGTTTCCAACATCAAGCGTTGTCCATCCTTCGATTTTTTGAAGAGCAGAATTACATTACCTACTCTCTTCTCGGCAAAAACCGCCTGGTCAAATTCAAAATATCAGACTGGCCCAAAGACAATACCGTATTGGAATACAACTATCCCTGTAAAAAAGATACAGGGTTTTTCTTTTTCCCGATTGCCAAAGTTCACGAACTAATTGGCATTGGAAAATGCTCGGAAATGGATGTTATTCTGGATCTGTGGATTCATGCAGTTTACAACGATTCCTCTGTCCTGGGATCTGATTCCGGTCCCATTGTCTATTACCGGGATAATACCGGAAATCCCCTTACCAGCTTTAATGAACTGGGTGAAAGGTGGAGTCTGTCAAAGGCATCGGTATCACGACTCTTGAAGAAACTGGAGGAAAAAGAATACATTACACTTATCTCATTTACAGGAAAACACGGAAGCGTAATTTATCTCAACAATTACCTGTCCGTGATGTTTAATATCAGCGACGTTATGATTGACAAGGAGGAGATCGCTATGAAGATGCAATTACCAATCCATGTACCTGAAGAAATCACTATTGAGGATTCTGCTTCTGTTAGCGTTTCAGAAACTGTCACAGACTCACAAATCACCGTTACAAAAAATGATTCCTGCGTTCCAGATTCACACATGAAATTTATCGTGCAAAAAGTCGCAGAACTATTGGATTCACAAGGGATTCCATGTTGCCACTGCTCCAAAACCCGCTATATATTATCTCCATTATCAGCCTGCAAAGATATATTTAATACATTTACTCTAAATATTATCTGTCCCTACGGAAATGCCGCTTATCGGTTTGAGTTGTCCGTAAGTCCAGGGGATGAGTCTGCCCAAAAGATGCCTGCCGTGGCAGAGCCTTCTGCACTGAAAGGGGGGGAATAGACATGGCAAACCGCAATACACAGGGATTTCCTTCACCCGAAGAAGATCCACGTTTTCACGACACCTATCAGTTTTTACGCAGATACCGGGATGCAACCTACAGCCTGAAGGTAGTCGTACACCAGATGGAGCACCAGTTTAAGCTCCAATACGACAATGACATCGACAAATTTCTGGACTCCATCTATGCTGCCGGGGCTGATCTTACCGGAAGCGACATCGAACAACGGGCAAAAAGTATTGCCAGAAGCAACCAGATGCTGAAGCTTTTGGAATCATCCATCGATCTCCTCCGGAACAATCACAAGCATGGGGAACAGTATTACTGGATTCTCTACTACGCTTTTCTCTCTCCACAGGAAATGAAAAATACAGATGAGATATTGGATAAGCTGGCTCACCACATCACCAATATTTCCTACCGCACCTATTACCGGAAACGCAGGGCTGCGATTGAAGCACTCAGTACCATCCTTTGGGGATTTACTGCAAAAGAGACATTGGATACGCTCAACAAGTTCTTTCCAGAGTAATACATATCGCCTATCTCCTCGGCTTTTCGTAATATCATAAAAATGTTATACTAAAAAATGCAAAATATATATTGACTCTCACGGAACGTCATAGCGTACAGTTATCTTATCAGGAACAGGAGGTCAGCAACTATGAGGACAGTCAAAGAAATATCAGAACTTACAGGTATCAGCGTTCGCACGCTTCACTATTACGATGAAATCGGGCTTTTAAAACCAACACAAAAAAGTGATGCGGGATACCGGCTTTATGACGATAGGGCATTGGAAATATTACAGCAGATTCTGTTTTTCCGTGAGTTTGACATTCCTTTGAAAGAAATCAAAGCTGTTCTGGAGAATCCTGCTCTTGAAAGGAACCAGATCTTGCAAATGCAGAGAAAAATGTTGGTAGCAAAGAAAGAACGTATGGAACATCTGATTGCCAGCATTGATGATATCCTGAAAGGAGAGAATAAAATGGATTTTGCGATTTTTAGTAAAACGGAAGTTGAAGAAATGTTCCAAACTATGTTTGAACATATGCCTGACAATATGAAAGAACTTGCTGTAAAAGAGTTTGGAAGCATTGAAGAATGGAAAAAGCATTATATTAAGACAGTTTCATCAGAAGAAATGCAGAAAGGCTATGCTAAAGTTGTTGAGTGGTATGGAGGAAAAGAGCAATTCCTGTCTGTTGCCAACAATCCTATTAGCAAAGAGGCTGCAGAAAGTTACAACCAACAATTTGACAATCTTTTATACAAATTAGCAGCTAAAAAAGTATGTTCACCAGATTCTTCTGAAGTAAGAGAACTTGTTTCCGAATACGGTTTTCTTATGAAACAACTTTCACAGATAAAGAAAGAACACGGTCTGATGGTTGCACAGGCTCAATATTACCGTAATGAAAAAATCAAACCTATGATAGATGAAAAATACGGCAATGGTACAGCCGAATTCTTCGCACAAGCTTTCGAAGCATTTTATAAAGACAAGTAATCATTAGAACTACACAAAAGCACAACAATACACCATGCAGGGAATCAAAATGGTTTCCTGCTTTTTTTATGCCAACCAGTGAAAATGGCACAGAAATGACCTGCTTCTGCGATTGAAGCGTAAAATTACCCATGCTACAATAGGTATTGCTTATAGTTTTCCTTATTTCCAGCACCCATAGATGGTGCTTTTTTTGTACCTGTAAATTCAATCGCTGACAGCAGGTTCTATGTACTTTGTACGTACACTATACTTACAATACCAAACGTATCCTGTACGTACAGCCATATGTATAAAGTTTCCTATTATATATAGAAGGGAGTCAATCATGAAAACAAGGAACGAAATCTATCAAGGAGAGGGAGCCAAGCTCTTACGGTTCATTACCACTTACCATACTCTGAGGTATGACCAGGTTTTACAACTTTTCTCCCGACATGAGCAGTCTATCAAGTCATTGATTACCAGCCTCATCAAACAAGGGCGCATCATTTACGATAAAGAGCATGACCTTCTTTGTGACAGCCAGCAGTCTGCTGAGAATCCTGACTATGCTATAATTACATGCTTCTGGGTACTGCTGGATTTTAAGAAAGGTGTTGTATACCACACCAGTGGCGAATTTCCAATCAAGCTCAATTTCTTTTCGCAAGATGAACAATACGAAATCATCTATATCGGTGAAGAACAGGAGGCTCTGATCAATCATGTGATGGAAAGTATCCCATCACATGGTTCCAAACGCCTGATTGTCTTAGAATCCGAAAGCCAGGCTGCCAAAATCACCATTGATGATGTAGCCGCTTACTGCCTTGTAAATGAATCCGGTGCTGTCAGTTACTACATGAGAAAGTAGGTTATTATGACGCAAAATACACCAACCATTTACCAGCGGCTTGAAAAACTGGAAGGGGAGCTGCAAAAACTGACGAATACCGTTTACGCTCTGAAGGTCACTGATATCCAGAATTATGATAAAAATTTTGAGGAACTGAGCGTCAGTGCTGCTCTTCGGGCGGAGCGGATTGCCTGCCAGATGCGTAACCTTGTCTGTCCGGCTCTCTCCCCAAATCAAGCAGCTTATCTTCCCAAAGCGGCAGATGCACAGGGAATGCGGATTGCAGAACAGCAGGGGATTCTCACCATTACGCTTCCCGGACTGCTTCCGAAACGAAGAGTCCACACAAACACTGCATTTCTCCATGAACCGCTTAATTATATGCTTCGGGAGTATGTAAAACAAAATGCCCTGCCCCTCTATCGTGACTGCGTGATATGTTTCAGTCAAATATATGACAGGGAACTTCCTCAAAGACGTATCCGGGATTATGACAATCTGGAGTTTAAACAGATTCTGGATACACTTTGTACTTATGTTCTGACAGATGACAGCGGCTTTTTCTGTGATTCCTACTACACGACACAGCTTGGCTTAAAGGACTGTACACTGGTATCGGTTATGGAAAAAGCTGACTTTCCGAAATGGCTGCAGAACCAGAAAAATCATCACGAAAGCATGTCGGAAAATCTCCTGACTTCTCAGGCAGAAATCCGACATCGGTAAGAACCACCGCAGGGAACTTTGTTTTCTTGCTTTTTTTATCTCCAAACCACCGGAGATTTACCCAAGTATAGGCTTGCATGGGTAAGAACTGAATTGAGGTGATGCTTATTTGATAAGACCTGACACTACGAAATACCGCTTACTGGAAATGATAGGGATGTGCGGGGAATTTCCCGCAGACCAGCTAAACAGACTCATCCCAAGTGCCTCCTATGCGGAAAAACTCATTACGGATTTGAAGGCGGAACACCTCATCCGTACCCACTACCGGGATGCTCTCAGAGGCTACCGTCTTACAAAAGCTGCGAAAGAGATGCTGTTATCTGTCTCGCCGCTACGCTTCCAGTGCTATCTGACCGGCAATACCGAGACGAACCTCATCCGAAGTGAAGTATCCCGACGTATCCGCTTACATCAGAAAGCCGAAACGTATCTGACACTCCTTCATGCCGGGATTCCCTTTTATCCGGATGTAAAACCTGACATCTTCTGTAATCACCGCGAAGCTGGTTCCATCGGTATGCGAAGCCTTCCTCTTTTTTACGCTTCCAGAGAAATTAAGGAATTGGGCCCGGAGACCACGAAGATTAGGAACTCCCGCAGCATGGGCATCCTGATGGCACCGCAATGTGTCTATGTCCTTTATAACACGGGAAACGGAGTCCTGAAATGGGAATATCGAACGGAAGTCCGCTTAAACGCCTTCCTGCAGCATTACCTGCAAGGCTACCCTTACAACGGACATCCACAGATCCGGGCAATCATGACCGGAACCGACATGGAAATGGCTTTCCGGCTGTTTACCAGTACCGGAGGCTACAAAAAGAGCCTGTTTATGCTGGACACCTCCTTCGAGCATTTCCATTACCTTCCCAATACTCCGGAAGGGGAAGTGCTTTTAAAACTGCTGGTTCACCCTGAGATCATGGAAAAGCTGGACAACCTCCTGCTGTCCGATCTGGGCTGCCGCAGCGATTCAATTCCACTGGAACATGATGCCACGGATGCTTCCGGGAACCCCATCCTTCTTGCTTATGATTTTGACATGCAGCGAATCAACCGGTTCAATACCGGCTTAAATGTATACGGCAGATCCGGGAACCTGATCTGTTTCGATTTTCAGATTCCGGTCCTGAAAAAATACTTAACTGCCACAATCCATTTCTCCAGTATTGACCTTTGCAAATTCAAAAGGGGGTTTTTACATGAACCGTAAATGGTGGAAGCTCATTTATATGCTTCCGATCACCTTCTGCACCCTCTATGCAGGAGGCTATGTTGCTCAATTTATCCGCAACTATCAGACCTGGGAATCTGCCGGCAATTTTGCCGGAAACGGAACTGCCCCGCAGATCCCCTCCCCGCACCCGCTCGCCTGTCTGGATGCCCTGACTGCTTTCCCGTACAATCTGTATGGGATTTTTCTATGTCTGGCAGCTTTTGGACTCCTGACCTTCCTTCTCATGCGTATGGGATTTGACCGAAACGGGGAAATAACAGACCGGGGCCGGAACCTGAATTATTCCACAAAGGGAACCTATGGGACTTCCGGTTTTATGACTTTGGAGGAAATGCATCAGGTACTGGAGCTTACGAATGATGTCAAGAAACACAAGGGAACCATTCTTGGAAAACTGAACGGAAAAGCCGTTTGTCTCCCGAAGGATACCCGCATGAACCGGAATATTGCCGTTTACGGTGCCAGCGGTTCCATGAAAAGCCGGGCCTTTGCACGCAACATGATCTTCCAGTGTGTTGCCCGCGGGGAAAGCCTCATCATCACCGATCCAAAATCGGAATTGTACGAAAGTACAGCCACTTACCTTGAGAATGCCGGATATATCGTGAAATCCTTTAATCTTGTAAACCCGGAAAACTCGGATAGTTGGAATTGTCTGGGTGAAATTGGCGGACAGGAAACCATGGCACAGGTATTTGCTGATGTCATCATCCAGAATACCGGTTCTGCCAAAGGCGATCACTTCTGGGACAATGCCGAGATGAACTTATTAAAAGCTCTGATTCTCTATGTGGATCAGGGATTCCCACCGGAGGCAAAGAATATCGGACAGGTATACAAACTCCTGACCATGAGTTCGGAAAAAGAACTGAACAGCCTCTTTGACCTGCTTCCGGTCTCCCATCCGGCAAAAGTCCCCTACTGCATCTATAAGCAGGCAAGTGACACGGTACGTTCCGGCGTCATCATCGGACTCGGTTCCAGACTTCAGGTATTCCAGAACAAGCTGATCCGCCAGATCACTTCCTATGATGAGATCAACCTGACGCTGCCGGGAAAAGAAAAATGTGCATACTTCTGCATCACTTCGGATCAAGACAGCACTTTTGATTTTCTTTCTTCCCTGTTTATGACCTTCGTATTTATCAAACTGGTCCGTTATGCAGACACCTATGGGGAAGATGGAAAACTGCCGGTTCCGGTACATATCCTGGCTGATGAGCTGGCGAATACGGGAGCAATCCTATCGCTCAACAAAAAGATTTCCGTGATCCGAAGTCGAAACCTCAGTATTTCCTGCATTTTCCAAAACCTGCCTCAGATGCAGAACCGGTATCCCTTAAACCAATGGCAGGAAATCATCGGGAACTGCGACACTCAGCTATTTTTAGGCTGTACGGATGAGGTAACTGCTACATTTATCTCTAACCGCTCCGGTGATGTGACCGTTGGTGTCAGCAGCGAAGCCAAACAATTAAATAGCTGGAGGGTATCCGATTATACACCGGAATACCGCCAGACCAGATCCATCGGGAAACGAAAGCTCTTAACTCCGGATGAGATCCTGCGGCTCCCGCTGGATACTGCACTGATTATCCTGCGTGGTCAGAAGGTACTGCAGGTAGAAAAATACGATTACACCCTGCACCCGGATGCCCAAAAACTCATTCCCCGGAAGGCTTCCGAACATATTCCGGAATGGAGAAAAGGAGCATGTAGTGAAGAATATACGTACACTCCAACTATTCCTGCTTCCCACCCGAAAAAAACCGCTTCTTATGGAAAGCAGAAAAAGAAAAAAGCTGAACCGCACTTTGACCAGCAAAGCGTTTATCAGGAACCTGGCTATCACGATTTCCCGGATGACTTCTCAGCAGATAACTATTCGGATCACACAGACATGGTTCCTTTAGATAAAGATTCTATCATGTCATAATTTGAAAGGAGACACTATGATGCCAAACGAAACAACCAACACACCTATTTTAACTCTGGATTCCGATGCGAAGCTGGAAACAGCCCAGTCCATTTCAGACCTTACCTGGCATGAGATCCAGAATGCCTACCGTACCCGCCGGATCTTAACCGGAATGCTTGGCGGTATCGAGAAAACAGAAAACGGCAGCCTCATTGCCGTGGTTTACTACAAGGATTTCCGTACTGTCATCCCAGTAACTGAGATGATGATCCATCTCATGCAGGATGAAGCACACGATTATGGGGAGCTTGCTCTGCGGCAGAACAAAATCCTCAACAATATGCTTGGATGTGAGATTGATTTTCTGATTAAGGGATTAGATCCGAAGACACGCAGCATTGTCGCCAGCCGGAAAGAAGCGATGCTGAAGAAACGCCAGATCTTCTATCTGGATAAAGATGCTTCCGGAATGCCGAAAGTTTATGAAGACCGTATCGTGCAGGCAAGAGTCATTGCTGTTGCGGAAAAGGTAGTCCGGGCAGAAATTTTCGGTGTGGAAACCTCCATTCTTGCCAGAGACCTGTCCTTCGACTGGATGGGTGATGCCAGAGAACGCTTCCAGGTAGGCGATCACATCCTGGTACGCATCCTGGATGTGCGGGCAGACTCACCGGAGCAGGTCATTGTCCACGCAGATGTCAAAAGTGTGGAAGGCAACACCAGCAAGGAAAACATGAAAAAATGTAAGATTCAGGGAAAATACGCCGGAACTGTGGAAGACATCCATAAAGGCACCGTCTTTGTCCGGCTCTCCATCGGTGTCAATGCCATTGCCCACTCCTGCTATGACAGCCGGACAGTCGGGAAAAAGGATCAGGTATCCTTTGTGGTGACGCATATTGATGAAGAGCGTAATGTTGCCCTCGGCATCATCACCCGCATCATCAAGCAGACCATATAAGGCTTCCACCTTATTTTTAAATAGCTTTTTTTCATATACAGCACCAATTAGTCCAGCAAATACTCACGATACAGCTACATAAGGTGACAGAATAAAGTATTTTTCAGACCATTACCTTATTGTACTGAAAACGGTAACGTGTTATACTGATTCGGTATTACTGAACCGGAAAGACGGATGCATTTCGATTTTGCCCTCTAGTATCCAAGGAGGGTGATGCCCATGAATACAATGGAAGTATTGACTTTACTATTGGTAATTTTTGCGGCTTTGACTTATATAGATCGACATAATAAGAAATAGCATCCACGACCCTAGGAAAGTTTTGGATGCTATGACTTATACATAGAATATAAAATTTAACTGAGGGCATCAGATTTTGCATCTGAATACCTTTCTTGAGTTCATTATACACTGGGGGATTTGAGAAATCAAGTCCCCCTTTTTATTATGACATTGATTAGTATCTGCATTAAACATCAGAAATTTATATTCTTACTCACTGAAACGAATTCTCTCTATCAATGAATCTTTCCTTACTGACTTTGCAATGAATATTGCCAATAACATCTGTATCACAAACAATGTTAAAATTATAATAATAGCTGCTGTTACCGGATAATGGTATGTGCTGATATCAAACATTCCTGTACGCTTTGCATATAAAAACAACGGATATCCTGCAAGACTTCCCACTCCGATACTGATAATAAGAGTGCCTACTGTATAGAATATACCTTCCAACTGGAGCATCTTCATCAACTGACGGTCCGACATTCCGATTGCCTGCATCATGCCAAGCTCCTTTTTTCGCACATGGACACTATTGATCATTGTGTTAATCAAGTTCATAATGCTGATTGCTGCCAGAATGATGATAAATGCATAACATGCACCTCTAGTCATCTGTATGGCATTTTCCCATGTATCGTACTCATTCTTCCAGGTACGCATCTGCAGTCTGCCTGATCCATCCACAATAGCCTGTAGAGATGCTTCCAGTGCCTCATCATAATCCTTATCTGCAATCACCTGAAAATAGCTGGAAGAATTATTTATGGTAAGTTTCTCTGCCCCTTCTTTTGCCATGATAAGACAGTTATAGTTTGTCAGACCTGTTCCATATTCACCAATTGCTGCCACTTCAATCTCTTTTTGAAAGGTATTATCTCCATCATGAATATTGAGTTTCAGCTTATCTCCCACTTTAATATCTGGATACCAGTGAAGTAGCGCGCGGTCCAGAATCACTTTATCCCCGGATTTCAATTCCTCGTATGTGACATTGCCTTCAGTGATTCCTTTTTTCAGCTCTTCTGCGTATTCTTCCGGCACTCCATTGATAAATTCGGTTCCAATTTTTTCTTCAAAAGGTCCTCCTGATACCTTCAACGCGGTAAACACATCTACCCGCTCAACACCGTCAAGCTCCTCTATCTGCTGCTTTAGTCCTTCATTTAATGGATTATTCTTTTGAACCTCCGCCCATTCATATTCAGGATGCTCTTTATTCCCGGATTCCACAATTGGAGAAATCTCATATTGCCCCACAATCGAACTCTTTGCACTTTCCATCGGATTTGCACAAGACAGCACCGTTGCTACCATCATGACAAATATTCCGGTAACGGCCATAGATACAATCGTGATAGTACTCTTCTTTTTATTCTCTGCAAGATTTCTCTTGGTCAGTCGTCCGATATTCAGAAATTGATATCCCTTCCTGCTGCTTTTCTGTCGCTTACTGCCTCCCTGGTAACGCATAGCTTCTATTTCTGATACCTTCGCCGCCATACGCATAGGCTTCATCAGTGACAGATACACTGTACACAGAGTCACTGCAATTGCCAACAGATAAATCCACCAATAATAAAGTTGGACTTCTCCTTTAGCTACAACCTTGTATGCCTCTGTTATAAGTACGTTTGAATCCTTTGCATGTTCTACAAACTGGAGAAGTACAACTTTCACAGCAACTGTTCCGATCAAAAGTCCTATCGGAATGGCAAACAACGCCACTCCCATTCCCTCTCTTAGTACGATTTGTCTAAGCTGCCGTTTCGTAGCCCCGATTGCCTTTAACTTTCCAAATTCCCGAACCCTCTGGTTCATAGATACATAATAAACACTATAAATTGTGATAATGCCCGCCAATACAACAATAAGCATGATTCCTACAATCACCGGAATTGTAGCCGGATCCACATAATTTGCTGCAAGATACTCTTTATTAATATTCATGTCATCCTCGGAAATCCCGAACTGTCTGGCAATATTCTGTATCGTCTCTGTATAATCTGCAGTCGTATTTCCTTTCTGTCCATTCACCTGAAGTAAAAACCGATATTTCACCTGTTCTACCGGTATCTCCGCTTTCAGAAAGGCCTCTGAAACCAATGATGTATATTGTTTTTGTTCTTTGCTGCTCTCATTATCTGCTAAAAAACCACAGATTCGAAAGTCTTTCTCCTTCGTATAATCCAGTCCGTCATCTTTCAGAATCTGATAAGGTACTGTGATAGTGTCACCGATTTTCCCATTCTGTCCTAATGCTTCCAGTATTCCTTTTGAAACCACAATATCATTTTCTTTCTGCGGAAGTTGCCCCTCTTTCAGCTTCACTTTATAAAGTTCCATCCCTGTTCTGTCCATATACATCATGGAAACCGTCGCATCTTCCAGATTCATGTACCCCGCATCGCTGCGGAGTCCGTAAGTTTTCACATCATGATGTGCCGCCAGTTTCATAACTGTACTCTCGTCCACGTTCCGATAAAGGGCATGCCATGTTGGATAAATCTTATTGATTACCGCAAAGTTCACTTCCACCATATCTTTTCCGATTGATGGGATTACGAACAGCAGTAATGTTGTCAGGATAATGGCAATTCCAATCAGTATGTTTTTGCTCTTATAATGCCGCATATTGCAATATGCAACTCTGGTCGTCATCTTCATTATCTTCTCACCGCCTTGCCATCTTCAATGATAATCATTTCATCCGCCATCTGGGCAATCGTTTCATCATGGGTAATCATGATAAGCGTCTGCCCGAAATCCGACACGCAGCTTTTCAATAGGCTCATAACCTCTAGCTCAGTCTGGGAATCAAGGTTTCCAGTCGGCTCATCCGCCAAAATTATCGCCGGTCTTGTCACCAATGCCCTGGCTATCGCAGTTCTCTGTTTCTGTCCACCAGACAAAGCAGACGGCATCGCATCTTTCTTATCCTGCAGTCCGATTTTTTTGAGAATATCTTCCACTTCCCGCGGCTTTACCTTGCGATTATCAAGTCCCAGCGGAAGAACGATATTCTCCCACACATTCAGCGATGGAATCAGATTAAAATCCTGAAAGATAAATCCTATCTTCTTTCTTCGAAACTGTGCCAGTTTATCATCTTTTCGAGAATAGATATCGGTTCCATCAATCCATACTTTGCCGGAATCCGGTCTGTCAAGCCCTCCAATCAGATGCAGAAGTGTAGATTTTCCGGAGCCGGAACGTCCTACGATAGCTGTAAACTTGCCTCTCTCTATCTGTAAACTTGTATGATCCACGGCTCTCACCTGATTCTCGCCTTCTCCATAATACTTTACTAGATCTTCTACTTTTAAAATACTACTCATATCTTCAAGTCCCCTTTCCATTTCATACCCCTACTATAACATTCCTGCATTACAAAACCCTTACAACAACCATAACAGTTTTGTAAGGGTTCCGACTATTCTCCTATTATGAGCGGCAGTGTCACTTTAAATATCATACCTTTCTCAGCCTTTCTTTTGGCTGCTATTGTCCCCCCCTGTTCTTCTATGATCTTTCTGGCAAGATACAGACCGACACCCGCTCCGTCTTTTACCTGTTCCTTTGCTTTCCTTCCCCGGTAAAATCTCTGATAGATCTTATGCAGTTCCTCCGCAGGAATGCCCATTCCTTCATCTTCTACTTCAATAAGCACATTGCTTGCTAGCTCCTGCGTCCTCACTGTAATCGTTGTATGTTCCGGTGAATATTTGACTGCATTCTCAAGGATATTCGTTAATGCTTCTACCGTCCATTTTGAATCATGGTTCACAACTATATCATCATCCATCTCCACCTGAATGGAAATATCTTTTCCTCTTGCCTTCATATAAATCTGACTGACAGCCTCTGTTAGCGTTTTCTTCAGGCTTTCATGAAGCGAATGTATCTGGATCATATGTGTTTCCAGCCTTGAAAGATTTACCAGTTCATTCAAGAGCTGTTCCAGTTTGGTAAGTTCCTGTGATTCCTGCTCCAGAAACTCCCTCTGTTCTTCTCCTGTAACCCGATTTTCTGCCACCAGCTCATGACTCATCCGGAGTGATGCAAGCGGAGTCTTCAACTGATGGGAAATATCTGTAATCAGACTCTTCGTACCATTTTCTTCCTGCTCCAGACGTTCCTTCAAATCTTCGAAATATTGCCCCAGCTCCTTTACAGATTCCCACACCTTTAACCATTGTTCCGATTCTGATGTTTCTTCAGGATATGTTTGGAATTTTCCTTTTCTGAATTCCTGCAGACATTCATATAATTGCTGTAATTGTTCCTCATCACCGTATCTGCTCCAGTTTTTTCTTCGGTCCAGGTACAAGAACAGGCTACATACTATGACTCCCACTAGTATAACCGTTATTAATTAACTGGACTTTTGAATTGGCAACGTATCAACCACCACCTCTTCACTTGAATTAATTTCTTCAAGCTTATACTTCCAGTGATATACGACAGGTTGTTCGTTTACTTCATCGAAGTATCTATAGATACGCTGCACAAGTTCATCCTTAGTTTTTACACGTATGCCTTTTAGCATCTGACGTGTGAGTTTACTAAAGAATCCCTCAACAAGATTCAACCATGAACCATGCTTGGGAGTAAACACAAATTCAAATCTTCCCGGCTTTGTCGCAAGGTATTTTCGGGTTTCCTCTGAAGAATGAACTTTCAGATTATCCAATACCAGACGAATCCGGTCAGTCTCCGGATATTTTGAATCAAGTATTTTTAGAAACTCAATATATTCCTTGCTGCTGTGTTTATCTTTTACAAGCGGAATTGCCTCCCCTGTTTGTAAGTCGATTCCAGCAAGCAGTGAAATAGTTCCAAGACGTTTATATTCATAATCACGGCTGACCGTCTTGTGATTTTCATCCGGCAAGAGGTCTTCTGTGGTATTGGCAATTGCCTGAATTCCGGGTTTTTCATCATAGGAAAGTACATGTACAACCTGTTCATCCTCCTTAAACGGAATGAGCTGTCCCTTCTCGTCAAACTGTAAAGACAATTGTTTATATACAAGAAGAACATTATGCATTTTCTGGTCAAAATCAGGGTCACGATTTTCGCAGTAATAAGTTATTTTGTTAGGCTTAATATCCGCTTCTTCCAGTATTGTGCGGACCTTTGACTGACTGATTGTTGACAACCTTGTATGACCTGCTTCTTCGGCAAATTTATTAATATGTTTTGTAAGAAGAGCACGCGTCCATACTTCTGCTGAATATCCAAGATTGACAGGCTTCTGACAGGCGATATTTATTATCCAGGCTTTTTCATCATCGGTTATTTCAGCATTCCTGCCACGACCGGGTGCATCAAACAGAGCATTTTCCACACCACCCTCAAGGTATTTATTGATACAGAGCATGACGCTTTTGCGATTCATTCCTACTTTGTCTGCAATATGGTCAACTGAAATACCTTCTGCTTTGAGTAGTAAAATTCTTGCCCGAATTACTGTCTGGGCTTGAATTGTTCTTGCACGCATCTGAGTTTCAAGATATAAACGTTCGTCCTCGCTAAGATTAATAGTGGATGCTTTTCTTCCCATAGTTTAATGCTCCTTTTGATTTGATGAGAACAGTATACTACAGAAAAGAAATATAGTCCATTTATTTAAAAACTTTTGTACTAGTATACCTTTTTTTAGATAATAGTACAACTATTTGAAATTTCTCCTTTACAGCAGTCCTGCTTTACATTGATGCTCACAATAGCGGTGCAATCGAACGTGTGGTTGCATTTAAGAAGTGATTGTGCTATATTATTGAAATAGATAAGCAGATGAATTTTTCAGATTCACAATATTGCATTCTGTTAAATGCATCACAACAATACGCAGACAGCACAGATGGGAGACTGGCATGAAAAAAAATGACTGGCTTTTAGCCGCCGGGATCACAGGACTTGCCCTTATGATCCTTGCTTTTCAGATTCTGACCGGAAAGACGGATCATGCACAGGTCGTTGTAAGTATTGATGGGAATCCATATGGAACTTATGATCTTAATACAGACCAGACTGTAAATATTAATGAATCGAATCAGATCCGTATCCAGGACAGAACTGTCCGCATGATAGAGGCTGACTGCCCGGATCAGATCTGCGTCAGCCGCGGACTGGTTCGGAAAAGCGGACAGGGACGGGGAGAGTATCATCTGTCTCCCGAACAAAGTGGTGATTGCAATAGAAGCAGGTGATACCCGCAATGAGATTGACAGCATTTCCCGGTAAAAAGCATTTCTTTTCAGGAAAGCTGACCTTTGATCCCTGCATATTGTTATTATTAGAAGGAGACAGTTTCTCAGATGAAAAATAAAGTTGCAGTTTTTGGTGTATTTACATCTCTGGCCCTGATCTTAAGCTATGTAGAACTGCTCATCCCCATCAATTTTGGAATTCCAGGAATGAAGCTGGGACTCGCCAATCTTCTGGTCGTGATCCTGCTGTACAAAGGTTGTCCACGGGATGCTCTTTTACTTTCCGTAATACGCATTTTATTGTCGGGTCTGATTTTCGGAAATATGTTCAGTATATTTTATAGCCTTGGTGGAGGACTGTTAAGTCTTGCAGTTATGGTTTTTCTAAAAAAGACCGGACAGTTCACTGTCGCCGGTATCAGTATTGGCGGTGGAGCTTCACATAATGTCGGACAGTTGCTGGTTGCCATGTTCGTAGTGCAGACGTATCAGGTTGGTTACTATCTTCCTGTACTTTTAATTGCAGGAGTGATTACCGGAGCTGTTATTGGAATTTTGTCCGCAGAAGTGCTTAAACGCACTCAGAGTATCCGGTTGTAATTTCCCAACCGGTTCATTGTTGAAATAAATAAGAAAGAGGAAGAATTATGATATCTTACATACGAGGAGAATTATGTGATATTGAGGAGCAAAAAGCCATCGTTGATGTCAACGGAGTCGGATATGGCATTTATATGCCACAGCAGGCTTTATCCTTACTCCCACCCATGGGTCAGCAAGTCAAAATCCATACTTATCTGAATATAAGAGAGGATGCTATGCAACTGTTTGGATTTCTGACCAAAGAGGATCTGAATGTATTCCGTCTTCTGATCGGTGTGAATGGCATTGGTCCAAAAGCAGGATTAAATATTTTGTCCTGCCTTTCTCCTGATGAATTGCGGTTTGCAGTACTTTCCGGAGATGCCAAGGCAATCTCCGCCACACCGGGAATCGGAAAAAAGACTGCTGAAAAGCTGATCCTGGAATTAAAAGACAAGCTGAATATTGAAGATATGCTGGAGCATGCCGCTCAGGGAGGCGACTCTGAGGATCTGGCATCCGGTACGGACACTGCCTCCAATACCATGCAGGCAGAAGCAGTCCAGGCACTTACAGCTCTTGGTTATGGCAGTGCTGAAAGTCTTCGTGCAGTTAAAAAGTCTTCTCCGGAATGTTCTTCTGTGGAGGATATCCTGAAAGAAGCATTAAAATTTTTACTTTAATGACAGAGGTTAAACTATGGGAAAGCGAATCATTACAACAGAAAATCTGGAAGAAGATATCAAAATAGAAGGACAGCTCCGCCCTCAACATCTGACTGAATATATCGGTCAGGAAAAGGCCAAAAAGACTTTGGGAATCTATATTGAAGCTGCAAAAGCCCGGGGAGAGGCTCTGGATCATGTGCTTTTTTATGGTCCTCCCGGACTCGGAAAGACAACTCTTGCCGGAATTATCGCCAATGAAATGGGGGTGAATCTGAAAGTTACCTCCGGCCCTGCGATTGAACGCCCGGGGGATATGGCGGCGGTGCTGAACAGCTTAAATGAGGGGGATATTCTCTTTATTGATGAAATTCATCGGCTGAACCGCATGATTGAGGAGATTCTTTATCCTGCGATGGAGGATTTTGTGATTGATATTATGATTGGCAAGGGGCCGGGGGCGCGCTCTGTGCGGCTGGATTTGCCAAGGTTTACGCTGATTGGCGCAACGACTAGAATCGGGCTGCTGACTGCCCCTTTGCGCGACAGATTCGGCGTGGTGCAGCGGCTGGAGCCATATAGTGTGGAGAATCTGAAAATCATTCTGAAGCGCTCCGCTGCGGTTTTGCAGGTGGAGATGGAGGAAGGCGGTGCAGAGGAGATTGCGCGCCGCTCCCGTGGGACACCGCGACTGGCAAACCGTATGCTCAAGCGTGTGCGTGACTTTGCGCAGGTGCGCTATGACGGGGTGATTACGGAGGAAGTGGCGAGATTCGCACTGGATTTACTGGATATTGACAAGGTGGGGCTTGACCAGACGGACAGAAAAATGCTGCTGACGATGATTGAAAAATTCGGCGGAGGGCCTGTTGGTTTGGATACCCTTGCGGCATCCATCAATGAGGAATCCGAGACGATAGAGGATGTTTATGAGCCGTATCTCATGCAGATCGGCTTTCTCAGCCGCACGCCGCGCGGACGCTGCGTGACGCTGCAGGCTTACCGTCATTTGAATCTGGAACCGGCGGACGGACAGCAAATGCTGTAATGCAATCGTTTCCCCGCCTTTATCATACAAGAAAGTTAGGTGTTTCATTTGGGTAGATATTTTGGAACAGAC
>OLFY01002469.1_pt1 | contig 18314 bp, 12 predicted proteins | sample 1605611 | NCBI WGS metagenome assembly OLFY01 (sample SAMEA3888923, study PRJEB22519) | human gut metagenome | biome: human gut; feature: human-associated habitat; material: faeces | place: Denmark | collected 2011
CTGACCTTCAAGCCACTATGTTCAAGAACGTAATCCTTGATCTGACCATAGGTTGCCGTCCCTCTTTTATCCTGCACCAGTTCCTCAACATCCACATCAATGTTGATATGTACTGCCGGTTTTCTCAGAACTAACTGACATACCGTCTCGACATGCGCGGTACCCGGGAACATATCGACGGGGGTGACGGCCTCAATATTATAGTCCTCGGCGGTAAACTGCTTTAAATCGCGGGCGAGGGTGGCGGGGTCGCAGGAGACGTAGACGACGCGCGTGGGGCGCATGGCGGCGATGGTCGTGATAACGGCGGCATCGCAGCCCTTGCGCGGAGGGTCGATGACGATGACGTCGGGCCGCTCGCCGCGCTCGTAGAGGATGCGCGCGGCGTCTTTGGCGTCACCGCAAAGGAACTCGGCGTTCGTGACATGGTTGTGCGCGGCGTTTTTGCGGGCATTTTCAACAGCGGAGGGGATAATCTCCGCGCCGATGAGCTTCTTCGCGCGGCTCGCCATGGAAAGACCGATGGTGCCGGTGCCGCAGTAGAGGTCAAGCAGCGTTTCCGCACCTGTAAGCCCGGCGTACTCTGCGGCCTTGTTGTAAAGTGCCTCCGCCTGCGTGCGGTTCACCTGATAAAACGCGTGGGGCGAAATTTCAAACTCCAGCCTGCAGAGCGTATCGCGGATCGTGGGCTTGCCCCACAGCGTGCGCAGCTCGCGACCCAAAACGACATTTGTGCGCTCGCGGTTGATGTTTAACACGATGCCGGTAATTTCCGGCACAGCCTCGCGCAGCATTTGGACGAGCAAGTCTTCCCCGTGCAGCTTTGCACCGTTCGCGACGATGCACACGAGCACCTCACCGCTCTTTTCGCCGCAGCGCATGTAAAGGTGGCGCAGAACGCCGCTGTGCGCCGCTTCATCGTAGATGCTCTCCCCGCTCAGTTTTTGCCACGCGCGGAACGCTTCCGCCGCGCGATCAAACACCTCGGGCTGCAAAAGGCAGGTGTGCGTGTCGATGATGCGGTGGGAATTCACGGCGTAAAAGCCCATCTGCATTTCGCCGTTTTTGGAAAGCCCGATGGGCAGCTGGCATTTGTTTCGGTAGCGCGTGCGGGACGGCGCGCCGAGGATCGGCTCCATGGGGATATTTTCAAAGCCGCCGATGCGCTCCAAGGCGTCGCGGACACGCTGCGTTTTGATCTTCAGCTCCGCTTCATACGTGATGTGGCGGTAAACGCAGCCGCCGCACGGGCCTGCAATGGGACAATCCGGTGTGGTGCGATCGGGCGACGGCGTAAGCAGCTCCTCGAGCCGTCCGAACGCGTACTTTTTGAGGACTTTTACGACGCGCACGACGCAGCGGTCGCCCACGGCGGTACCGGGCACGAACACGGCCATGCCATCTGCGCGGCAGATGCCGCTGCCCTCGGCGGTCATGGCGGTGATCTCCGCTTCAAACAAATCATTTTTCTTTATCATGGAAAAACCTCCGTCAAACACAAAATTCTCTTTTTCATGCATAAAGCAGAGAACATGCGGGTAATTTAAGGGTGAGATACGATTTCAAACGGCTTATGTGGAAAAACGCGGTCAATTTATATGTGCAAAATATACACAAATTTTTATTTTGATTTGTGCGACAATAGCAAAAGGGAGATTGTTTCAGAAACCGTTGACAATCGATATTTCAGTCGCTATAATAGAGACATAACAAATGACAACGAGCTCTGCGGTAAACGTTACCGCGACTTTTCAATACAACTCCTCCCCAAAAGAGAGCAAAAGGCGAGATTCATTTCTCGCCTTTTGCTCTTTTCTGCATTACTTTTTACAGAAGACTTTTGAAGTCTCCGCAAAAATCGAAAAGAGCGGTAAAATCACGAAACGACGTTCTGCGGCGTGCCGTTCCGGAACGCTTTCAGGTTCTCGGCGACAGTCTTAATGAGACGGGCGCGCGCGTCTCGGGACGCCCACGCGATGTGCGGCGTGACGATACAGTTTTGGGCAGCGAGCAGCGGGTCATCCTTTTTCGGCGGCTCGTGCACAAGGACGTCAAGCCCCGCTCCGGCGATGCGGCCACTATTCAGCGCCTCGGCAAGGGCAGCTTCGTCCACAACTGCGCCGCGCGCCGTATTGATAAGGAACGCAGTGGGCTTCATCAGGTTAAGGCGCTCCGCATTCACAAGCCCGCGGGTCTCGTCCGTGAGCGGGCAATGCAGCGAGACGACATCGGCATTTTTGAAAAGCGCGTCGAGCTCCGCCCACTGATAACGCTCGGGCAGCTCCCGTTTCGTGCGGCTGTATACGAGAATTTTCATGCCGAGCGCCGCGCCAAGCTTTGAGACAGTCTGCCCGATATGTCCGAAGCCGACGATGCCGAGCGTTTTGCCGTACAGCTCAAACAGCGGGTGCGTGCTGTGGCTCATCGTTTCGGCCTTATCCCAGTCGCCGCCGCGGGTAGCGGCGCTTATTTTTTCGGTGTGATTGCACAGCTCCAAAAGCAGCGCAAACGCCTGCTGCGCGACGGTCTCCACGCAATAAAGCGGCACATTGCACACGGTGATGCCCAGTTCTCCTGCGGCTTTGACATCGACAGTATTATACCCCGTTGCAAGAAGGCCGATAAAGCGCAGCTTCGGCAATTTCTGCATGATTTCGCGGCTTATAACATTGCGGTTCAAGATAACAGCTTCGGCGTTCTTTGCGCGCTCCACGATTTCTTCGGGCTTAGTGGAGTCATACACGGTGACGCTGCCGAGCGCCCTGAGCGGCGCCCACGAGACGTCGCCGGGGTTTGTAGAGCCGCCGTCCAAAATAACGATATGCATAGCGAGGTCCTTTCTGTTTTCATTTTTTATCCTACATGTAAAAATGTGTTATAGCTCTTTCTAACGGCCGTTTCTGACCGCCGTTTAAAAAACCTTTGATAGGGCTTCTTACGGCTGAACAGTCCCCCGGACTGTTCAGGCTCGTCGTTTCTTTCGCTTGCTATTATACCGCATTTTGTTTTTTGTTTCAACGATTTTGCGCGCCGTTTGTCAAAGGATTTTGTCATCCTCTACACATATTTGCAGTTTTTAAAACTTAGAATTGCAATTTCACAAAAATCCGATTATAATAATTCTGTTAAGCGGGAAGCGTTTTCACGGCGTTTGCCGCCTGTGTATTTTCGGCAGATAAACAGAACACAAACAGCAGAATACCGCGGTTTGCGGAGGAACGGGGGACTTCTATGAACTACGATCGAACACCATTTGAAACGGACAAGCCCGGCGAGGAATGTGGCGTTTTCGGCGCATACGATTTTGACGGACACGACATTTCTTCTTCCATTTATTACGGATTATTCGCCTTGCAGCACCGCGGACAGGAAAGCTGCGGCATCGCCGTCAGCGACACCGAGGGCCCCAAAGGCAAGGTGGATTACTACAAGGACATGGGCCTTGTAAACGAGGTATTCGACGAGGAGCGTCTCAATCGCCTGCACGGCAATATCGGCGTGGGCCATGTGCGCTACTCCACCGCCGGCGCGAGCAACCGCGAAAACGCGCAGCCGCTCATCATCCACTATATCAAGGGCACACTGGCCGTAGCGCACAACGGCAACCTGACAAATGCCGTTGACCTCCGCGAAAAACTAAAGTACAGCGGCGCTATTTTCCAGACGACCATCGATTCCGAGACGATCGCCTACTACATCGCACGCGAGCGCGTACAGACGAAAAACGTGCAGGAGGCCGTCAGCCGCACGATGGACAAAATTGAGGGTGCCTATGCCCTCGCGGTCATGTCCCCCCGCAAGCTGATCGGCGCGCGCGATCCCTATGGCTTTAAGCCCCTATGTATCGGCAAGCGCGACAACACGTATTTCCTCTCCAGCGAGACCTGTGCGCTTGACGCCGTGGGCGCGGAATTCGTCCGCGACGTAGAGCCGGGCGAGATTGTCACCATCACGCCGAACGGCATTCTCTCCGACAAATCGCACTGCCTCCCCGCCGAAAAGCAGGGGCGCTGCATTTTTGAGTACATTTATTTCGCCCGCCCGGACAGCCGCATTGACGGCATCAACGTGTATTCCGCACGTCTGCTTGCCGGCCGTTTCCTCGCGAAAGATTCCCCCGTGGATGCGGACATCGTCGTCGGCGTGCCGGAATCCGGCAACGCGGCAGCACAGGGCTACGCCATGGAATCCGGCATCCCCTACGGCACGGCATTCGTGAAAAACAATTACGTCGGCCGCACATTCATCAAACCGAAGCAGAGCAGCCGCGAATCCAGCGTGCGCGTTAAATTAAATGTCCTGCGCGAGGTTGTCAAGGATAAGCGCGTCATCCTCATCGATGACTCCATCGTGCGCGGCACGACGAGCGACCAGATTGTGAACATGCTGAAAGACGCCGGCGCAAAAGAGGTGCACATGCGCATCAGCTCGCCCCCGTTCCTGTGGCCGTGTTACTTCGGCATCGATGTGCCGGAGCGCCACCAGCTTATCGCCTATAATCACACGGTCGACGAGATCTGCAAGGAGATCGGCGCAGATACGCTCAGCTATTTACGTTTAGAGCGTCTGCCGGAAATGGTGAACGGTCTCGGCATCTGCACGGGCTGCTTTACGGGCGACTACCCCATTCCCGCCCCGGAAGAAGACATTCGCGGCGAATACGAAGCGTAATGCGTCTCTGTCGGCAAAAAGGCTCTGCTCACAAACGCGTGGTGGATTATCGTCATTCCCGGCGTGTTCCTCATCGCAACACTCCTTTGCATCACCAGCCTCGGCAGTACCCTGCAAACGGGTTCGAGCCGCCGCCACAGCAATTTGTAAAATCGAATTTACCTGTATACACAAAAACGCTCCCGGCATAAAAACCGGGAGCATTTTTCATTTCGTGTTTTAGCCGCAAAGGTGCCGCTTCAAAAACAGTCTACTGTATAAGGTTTTTATTCCGTCTTGGAAAGCAGTCCGTCGATGAACTGACGGGCGAGTCTCGCGGAGCGGTTGCCACGCTCCAGCGCAAAGCGCTCGGCGAGCAACTCCAGTTCCTGCGTCGGCATATCGATGCCGTTTTCCTCCGCAAGGTGGCGCACGATGTGCAGGAACGTGTCCTTGTTCGGCTTGCTGAACGTCACGTGGATGCCGAAGCGCTCGGAAAGCGATGCAAGCTCCTGCATCGTATCGTTGCGGTGAATATCATCGCCCTCACGGTCGGAGAACTTCTCCTTGATGATATGACGACGGTTGCTCGTCGCGTAGATTGCCACATTCTGCGACTTCGCCGTAACGGAGCCCTCCAGCACCGCTTTCAGTGCATTGAAGTTATCGTCGTCCTTGAGGAACGAAAGGTCGTCGATGAACAGAATAAACTTCAGCGGGTTCGCAGAAAGCTCATCGAGAATTTTCGGGATAGACTGTAACTGATCCTTGCGCACCTCGATGATACGCAAACCCTCGCGCCACAGCGCATTGACGACGGCTTTCACCGTAGACGATTTACCCGTACCGGCGTCGCCCGTCAGCAAAATGTTCGCCGCGGGTTTACCCTCAAGCAGCGCCTTTGTGTTATCGATGATGATCTGGCGCTCGCGGGCGTAATCCACAAGGTCGGAAAGCTCCGTCTTGTCCGGGTTGCTGACCGGCACGATCTCGGCATTCTCGCCAAGGTAGAACATACGGTTTTTGGCGTAAATGCCGTAGCCGTACTTGCCGATGTTCTCGGTGCGCTCTGTGTAGCACGCTTTAATGTCCGGCGCTTCGCTGACAAAGCCGGGTAAAAAGCCCCTATACTCCATCGCGCTGCGCAGCGTTTCCGGCGTGAGCTCCGCCGTCATCTGCAGCGTTTTAAGCTCTTCCAAAACGGCCTCGCGCAGGTAAGCGGGAATCTCTTCCTTTTTGCCCACGGCCTGCACGTAGACGTTTTCGCTGTTTTCGCAGATTTCGCGCACATACGCGCCGAGTATGCCGCCGTTTGCGCGGTACAGCGCAGAGACGAACGACGCATACAGCGCCGGGGACGGCTCTGCGAGATACTTACGCAGACTATTTATAACCGCATCTTCCTGTAATTCTCTGAACACCGCCAGCGTGGAAAGGCGGATGCTCAACTCCTGTAAACTACCCATCAGTTCAAAATCGCCCCCGAAGCACCGCTGGAGACCAGCGCCGCGTAGCGCTTCAGGTAGCCGGAAAGCTCTTTCTTCTTCGGCACAAAGTTCTTCATGCGTTCATTGAGGACAGCCTCGTCCACCTTCAGTTCAATTCTGTTCTCCGGAATATTGATGCTGATGATGTCACCTTCCTCCACAACGCCGATGGGGCCGCCGGAAGCCGCTTCCGGGGAAACATGGCCGACGCACGCGCCGCGCGTTGCGCCGCTGAAACGGCCGTCCGTGATGAGCGCCACGCTGTTGCCGAGCCCCATGCCCATGATAGCAGAGGTCGGGTTCAGCATCTCGCGCATACCGGGGCCGCCCTTCGGACCCTCATAGCGGATGACAACGACGTCGCCCGGTACGATCTTGCCCGCGTTGATGGCCGCCTGCGCGTCCTCCTCGCTCTCAAACACGCGTGCCGGGCCTTCATGCACAAGCATCTCCGGCAGAACGGCAGAACGCTTTACAACGCTGCCCTCCGGCGCAAGATTACCGCGCAGCACGGCGATGCCGCCGGTCTGACTGTACGGATTCTCGATGGGACGGATAACGTCGTGGTTCAGGTTCACGCAATTCTTGATGTTCTCGCCGACGGTCTTGCCGGTCACGGTTATGCAGTTCGTGTGCAGCAGACCCTTTTTGCTCAGCTCGTTCATCACAGCGTACACGCCGCCCGCTTCGTCAAGCTCTTCAATGTACGTTCTGCCCGCCGGTGCCAGATGGCACAGGTTCGGGGTCTTTTCGCTGATCCGGTTTGCGATGTCGAGGTTGATCTCGATGCCGCACTCGTGCGCGATGGCCGGCAGATGCAGCATACTGTTCGTGGAGCAGCCGAGTGCCATATCGACCGTAAGTGCGTTCATAATGGCGTCCTTCGTCATGATGTCACGCGGGCGAATATTCTTTCTCAGCATATCCATGACCGCCATGCCTGCGTGCTTTGCAAGCTCGATACGTGCGGAATATACCGCCGGGATGGTGCCGTTGCCGCGTAGACCCATGCCGAGGGCTTCCGTCAGGCAGTTCATGGAGTTTGCGGTGTACATACCGGAGCAGGAGCCGCATGTCGGGCAGGTCTTGCACTCATATTCGCGCAGCTTTTCTTCGGTAATCTTACCGGCGTTGAATTCGCCCACCGCCTCCGAAATGGAGGAGAAGCTCGTTTTTGCGCCGTCTACGTGGCCCGCAAGCATCGGGCCGCCGCTGACGAACACTGTCGGAACGTTAAGGCGCGCCGCCGCCATTAAAAGGCCCGGCACGTTCTTGTCGCAGTTCGGCACCATGACGAGCGCGTCAAAGCCGTGTGCCAATGCCATGGCTTCGGTGGAATCCGCAATGAGGTCGCGCGTAACGAGCGAATACTTCATACCGGTGTGGCCCATTGCAATACCGTCACATACCGCGATCGCCGGGAAGACAATCGGCGTGCCGCCTGCCATCGCAACGCCGATCTTTACGGCGTCTACAATCTTGTCGATATTCATGTGGCCCGGGACGATCTCGTTATAGGAGCTGACGATGCCGACGAGCGGACGTTCGATCTCCTCCTCCGTGAGGCCCAGAGCATGGTACAGCGCACGGTGCGGCGCGTTCTGCGTACCGATTTTCAGAGAATCACTTTTCATTTTATTTCCTCGATCCGTGAAATTTTGGCTGTGGCGCGGCGTCCCGCATGGAAAAACGCGCCGTGTGTAAATAGGGTTTAAGCCATAGAGGAAAACTCCCCTATGGCTATCCCCTTAAAACAGATTCCGTTCAAATCAGTTGTTGATGAGCTTATCCTCGTCGCTCCAGCTGTACAGCTTGCGGATATCCGCGCCCACAGCCTCGCTCGGATGCTCGGAAGCCAGCTTGCGCATTGCGTTGAAGTGTACCTGGCCGCCTGCGGAAGACATGTCGAGCAGGAAGTCCTTTGCGAAGGTGCCGTCCTGAATGTCCTTCAGGATCTTCTTCATGGTCTTCTTCGTCTCCTCGGTGATGATCTTCGGGCCGGTGATGTAATCGCCGTACTCTGCCGTGTTGGAGATGGAGTATCTCATGCCGGCAAAGCCGCTCTGGTAGATGAGGTCAACGATGAGCTTCATCTCGTGGATGCACTCAAAGTACGCGTTTCTCGGGTCGTAGCCTGCCTCAACCAGCGTCTCGAAGCCGGCCTGCATCAGAGCGCAAACGCCGCCGCAGAGAACTGCCTGCTCGCCGAAGAGGTCGGTCTCGGTCTCGGTACGGAACGTGGTCTCCAAAACGCCTGCTCTTGCGCCGCCGATACCGAGTGCATAAGCAAGGCCGATGTCCCAAGCGTCGCCCGTTGCATCCTGCTCGACCGCGATGAGGCACGGTACGCCCTTGCCTGCCTGATACTCGCTTCTGACCGTGTGACCCGGGCCCTTCGGCGCGATCATGATGACGTTGACGTTCTTCGGCGGCTTGATGCAGCCGAAGTGAATGTTAAAGCCGTGTGCAAATGCCAGGGTCTTGCCCTCGGTCAGGTTCGGCTCAATGCTCTCTTTGTACAGTGCAGCCTGCTTTTCATCGTTGATGAGAATCATGATGATGTCCGCAGCCTTTGCAGCCTCAGCGCTTGTCATGACCTTGAGGCCCTGTGCCTCGGCCTTTGCCCAGCTCTTGGAGCCTTCATACAGACCGACGATAACGTCAACGCCGCTGTCCTTCAGGTTCAGTGCATGTGCGTGACCCTGCGAGCCGTAGCCGATGATGGCAACGGTCTTGCCTGCGAGCTTCTGCAGATCGCAATCCTGCTGATAAAAAATTCTTGCCATGATAAATTACCTCTTTCTGTGCATGAATTGGTATGTTAATTTAAATGGACAAACTAAATTAGAAATTGATGGCCTGACGGATCGTCGTGCTGCCCTTTTCAAGGGAAACATTGCCGGTGCGGCAGATCTCAAGGATCTCGTAGTCGCGCATCAAATCGACGAATTCATCGATTTTTCGCGATTCGGAGGTCAGGCAAAGCATCAGGGAATCCTTGGAGTAATCCATGGTCTTCGCGCCGAACGCGTCCGCCGCGGCAAGGATGTCACTGCGCGTTTTGGAATCGTTTTTCAGCTTAATGAGCATCAGCTCGCAGCTGACGGAGGTGTCCGGGGTAAACTCTTTAATGGAGCAAACGTCCGGCAGCTTATAAAGCTGGTTCACAAGCTGCTGCTTCTGCGTCTCGCCGCCCTCAAACGTGACGGTGATGCGGGAAAGCGCGTTCGATTCCGTTTCGCTGACGGTCAGAGAAATGATGTTGAACTGACGTCTTCTGAACATGCTCGTCACACGGTTCAGCACGCCGAACTGGTTATTGACCAGAACCGCTACGGTATATCGATTCATCTCATTCACCCACCTTCATGATAATATCATCCATGCTGCCGCCCGGCGGGAGCATGGGCAGGACGAATTCGTCCTTATCGATCCTGCAATCGATGACATACGGGCCGTCGCAGCTGAACGCGTGCTCAAACGCCTTGTCGAGCGCCGCCACGGTATCAACAGCCTCGCCGTCCGCGCCGAACGCGCGCGCAAGCGCCACAAAGTCGGTTTTGCGATCGAGAATCGTGTTGGAATAGTGCTTATTAAAGAACAGCGTCTGCCACTGACGCACCATGCCGAGCACGCCGTTATTCATCAGAAGGATGACAACCGGCACGTTGTAGGTTACGGCAGTGGTGAGTTCGTTGAGACACATGCCGAAGCTGCCGTCGCCCGTGACGAGCACGCTGCGCTCGCCTGTGCCGACCGCCGCACCGATGGCCGCACCGAGGCCGAAGCCCATGGTGCCGAGGCCGCCGCTGGAAATGAAGCGGCGCGGCTTTTTAAAGTTCACGTTCTGCGCCGCCCACATCTGGTGCTGGCCGACGTCCGTTGCAACGGCGGTATTCTCGCCGAGGTGCTTGTTCAGCGTCATGATCGCGTTGCGGGGCGTAAGGCCCGGGCGAATATCGAGATAATCGTTTTCGGTTTCTTTTAAGGCCTTCACGGCCTTTTCCCAGTCGGGCTTCTGCTCTGCGTTGACGAGCGGAATGAGCTTTTGCAGCGTCAGCTTCACGTCGCCGCGCAGGCCGCAGGCGGAGTTCACGGTTTTCGAGAGCTCGGAGCCGTCCACGTCAATATGGATGATCTGCGCAAGCTTCGCAAACTTCTCGCGGTTGCCCGTCACGCGGTCGTTAAAGCGCACGCCGAGCGAAATGATGAGGTCGGCGTCGTGCATCGCCATGGAGGAAGCGTAGTGGCCGTGCATGCCCTGCATACCGAGGAAACGCGGGTGGTCGGTCGGAATGCCGGAAAGACCCATCAAGGAGCAGCCGATCGGCGCGTCAATCTTCTCGGCGAGCGCCAGCATTTCTTCCTGTGCTTCCGATGTGATGAGACCGCCGCCGAAGTAAATGAACGGACGCTTCGAGGCGTTGATGAGCGCCGCGGCTTCTTTGATGCGCACGTCCTTCGCCGCGTGGCGTTCTTCGGGCTGTACGGGTGCCTGCGGCTCGTAGTCGCAGACCGCTGTCTGCACGTCCTTCGGCACGTCGATGAGCACCGGGCCCGGTCTGCCGGACTGCGCAAGCGCAAACGCCTCGCGGATGGTGTCCGCCAGATTCTCCACGGAGCCGACGAAGTAGTTGTGCTTCGTAATGGGCAGCGTCACGCCCGTAATGTCGATCTCCTGGAAGCTGTCCGTGCCGATCTGTGTCGTGGGCACGTTGCCGCAAATCGCGACAAGCGGGATGGAATCGAGGTACGCCGTCGCAATACCGGTCACAAGGTTCGTTGCGCCCGGTCCGGAGGTGGACATCACCACGCCCACCTTGCCGGTCGCTCTTGCGTAGCCGTCCGCCGCGTGGGCAGCGCCCTGCTCGTGCGCCGTCAGCATGTGGCGAATTTCATTTTGATATTTATAAAGACTGTCGTAAACGTTCAGGATCTGCCCGCCCGGATAACCGAAAACGGTGTCGCAGCCCTGTTCAATTAAAGTTCTGATGAGGATATCTGCACCTGTAAGCTGCATTCAATTACTCCTTCGTTAAGTATTCGAGAATGAGGTCGCCGCACTTTTTGCAGCCAACCTTCGTCATGCCGTCTTCCATAATGTCGGCAGTACGGTAGCCCGCGTCAAGGTACTTGGAAACCGCATGCTCCACCGCATCGGCTTCCTTCGCCATATCGAAGCTGTAACGCAGCATCATGGCGGCGGAAAGAATGGTGCCGATCGGGTTTGCAAGGTCCTGACCCGCAATGTCCGGTGCAGAGCCGTGGATCGGCTCATACAGGCCGCAGCTCGTCGCACCGAGGCTCGAGGACGGGATCATGCCGATGGATCCGGTGATCATGGAAGCTTCGTCGGAAAGAATGTCACCGAACATGTTCTCCGTCACGATGACGTCGAACTGTGCCGGGTTCTTCACGATCTGCATCGCGCAGTTATCGACGAGCATATCGGTCAGCTCCACGTCGGTGTATTCTTCCGCCAAACGGTGCATGATCTTCTTCCAAAGGCGGCTCGTGTCGAGCACATTGCTCTTTTCTACGGAACACAAACGGTGATTGCGCTTTCTTGCCGTCTCAAATCCGATGCGGCCGATGCGCTCGATCTCCGCTTCACTGTACTTCATAATGTCCGTCGCGACCGGCTGGCCGTCTGCATCATCGGTCTTATGCTCGCCAAAATAGATGCCGCCGATGAGCTCGCGCACGATGATGAAATCGATGCCCTTTTCGACAATAGATTTTTTCAGCGGAGAAGCGTCAGAGAGCTGCGGCCAGATCTTTGCCGGGCGGTTGTTGCTGTAAACACCCATACCCGCGCGCAGGCGCAGCAGACCCTTTTCCGGGCGCTTCGGGCCCGGCACGTCGTTCCACTTGTCGCCGCCTACGGCGCCGAGCAGCACACTGTCGGAAGCTACGCACTTATCGAGCATTTCCTGCGGCAGCGGGTCGCCCCACTTATCGATGGCACAGCCGCCCATATCGACGTCTGTATAATGAAAGGTGTGTCCGTACAGCTCTGCAATTTTATCCAGCACGCGGAGCGCTTCGTTTACGATCTCCGGGCCGATGCCGTCGCCGCGGATCACCGCGATGTTCTTCGTCATTTGTTTTCCGCCTCCTTGAGGGACTTCAGCAAGCCGCCTGCTTTGATGATGTTCTGAATAAACGGCGGGAACGGCTGTGCCTTATACGTCTTGCCGGTCGTGATGTCGGTGATGATGCCGGTATCAAAATCGACCGAAACTTCGTCGCTTGCGTTGATCTCGTCTGCCGCTTCCTCGCACTCGAGAATCGGCAGGCCGATATTGATGGCGTTGCGGTAGAAAATACGCGCAAAGCTCTTTGCAATGACGCAACCCGTGCCGCAGGTTTTAATGACGAGCGGTGCGTGCTCACGGGAAGAGCCGCAGCCGAAGTTCCAGCCCGCCACAATGACGTCGCCCTTTTCGACCTTCTTTACGAACTCTTTGTCAATATCCTCCATGCAGTGGAGCGCAAGCTCCTGTGCGTTCGGGGTGTTGAGGTAACGTGCGGGAATGATAACATCCGTATCGACGTTATCGGGATATTTGAAAACCTTGCCCTGTGTGTTCATGCTTACGCCTCCTTATATTCGGTGATGTAGCCGGTCAGCGCGCTGGCTGCCGCCGTGTGCGGAGAAGCCAGATACACTTCGCTGTCCACATGACCCATGCGGCCGACGAAGTTGCGGTTCGTTGTGGCGATGCAGCGTTCGCCCGCTGCCAGAATGCCCATATAGCCGCCGAGGCACGGACCGCATGTCGGGGTGGAAACAACAGCGCCCGCATCGATAAATGCCGTCACATAGCCGCGCTCCACGCATTCGCGGTAGATCTGCATCGTGCCCGGAATGATGATGCAGCGGATGCCGTCCGCAATCTTCTTGCCGTTCAAAATGCTGTACGCCGCTTCCATGTCTTCCATTCTGCCGTTTGTGCAGCTGCCGATGACAACTTGGTCGACCTTAATATCGTGCAGCTCGCTTGCCGGGTGCGTGTTCTCCGGCAGATGCGGACAGGCGACGGTCGGCACAATCTTTGCGAGATCGATATCGATAACCTTTTCGTATTCCGCGTCGGGGTCTGCTTCGTATACAACCGGCTCGCGTTCGCTTCTGTCCTGTAAATAGGCAAGCGTAATATCGTCCACCGGGAAAATACCGTTTTTCGCACCGGCCTCAATCGCCATATTGCAGATGCACAGGCGGTCGTCCATGGAGAGGTTCTTCACGCCCTCGCCGGTGAACTCCATGCTCTTATACAGCGCGCCGTCCACGCCGATCATGCCGATGATTGTGAGGATAACGTCTTTGCCGCTGCAATTTTCCGGCAGCTTGCCGGTCAGGTTAAATTTGATCGCGGACGGAACCTTAAACCACGCCATGCCCGTTGCCATGCCGGCTGCCATATCCGTAGAGCCAACGCCTGTGGAGAACGCGCCCAGCGCACCGTAGGTGCAGGTGTGGCTGTCCGCGCCGATGATGCAGTCGCCGGCGGTCACAATGCCCTGCTCCGGCAAAAGCGCATGCTCAATGCCCATCTTGCCCACGTCATAGAAGTGGCTCACGCAGTGGCTGTACGCAAACTCACGGCACGTCTTGCTCTGTTCCGCTGCCTTAATATCCTTGTTCGGCACAAAGTGGTCGAGTACGATCGTCACTCTGTCCTTATCGAAAACGTCTGTAAAGCCCGCTTTCTTAAACTCATGGATTGCGACCGGCGTCGTGATGTCGTTGCCGAGCACGATATCCAGCTTTGCATTGATGAGCTGACCGGCGGTAACTTCACGGAGACCCGCGTGCGCCGCAAGGATCTTCTGCGTCATGGTCATTTTCATTTTAGTTTCCCCCTTTGATCATATTGTTGTAAGCACTCAACAGCGCCTTTGTATTCGCCTTTACAACGTCGGTGTCGGTGCCTGCGCCCCAGAACATCGAACCGTCTTCCTTTTCAAGGCCGATGTACGAAGCCGCCACGCTCTGCGAGCCCTGTCCCTGCATACTGTGCTGGGTAAAGACCTGCAGGGTGTACTCTGCACCGGTGTACGCACGCAGCGCGTTGTTGATCGCGTTGAGGGAACCGTTGCCCTCCGCTTCCATCTCGGTCTCTTCGCCGTCCTTCGCGAACGTGATGCCGATCTTCACGTTGTCCTTGTCGCGCATAAACTCAAAATCCGTCACGGTAACACCGTTCGTCAGATTGAGGTAGTTCTCTTCAAAGATATTCAGAACCTCATCCGGCTTCAGTTCCTTGTGCTCGTGGTCGGAAATATCCTTACACAGATAGCTGAAGTGCTCGCGCATTTTCGGCGGCAGGTTATAGCCGTACGTCTGCTCCAGCAGATAACCGATGCCGCCCTTGCCGGACTGGGAGTTGACGCGGATAACGTCTGCGTCGTACGTTCTGCCGATGTCCTTCGGGTCGATCGGAATATACGGTACGTTCCACTGATGCAGCTTATTTTTCGCTCTGTATTTCATGCCCTTTGCAATCGCATCCTGGTGGCTGCCGGAAAACGCCGCAAACACCAGTGCGCCCGCATACGGGGCTCTTTCGTACACATGCATACGCGTGCATTTTTCATATTCGTCCACAAGGTACGGCATGTCGGAGAAGTCAAGCTTCGGGTCAACACCGTGGGAGTACATGTTCATCGCAAGCGTAATGATATCCACGTTGCCGGTACGTTCACCGTTGCCGAACAGCGTACCCTCTACGCGGTCTGCGCCGGCAAGGAGCGCCAGTTCGGTGTCCGCAACGCCCGTGCCGCGGTCGTTGTGCGGGTGCAGAGACAAAGTCACGAATTCACGGTACTTGAGGTTCTCGCTCATGTACTCGACCTGCGAAGCATACACGTGCGGCATGCTCATTTCCACCGTGACCGGCAGATTGATGATGACGTTGTTCGTCTCGCTCGGCTCCAGAACGTCGAGAACCGCATTGCAGACCTCCAGCGCGTATTCCGGCTCGGTGCCCGTAAAGGACTCCGGAGAATACTCAAAGCGGAAGTTGCCTTCGTATTCGGCCGCAAGCTTTTTGACGAGCTTCGCGCCGTCTACGGCGATCTTCTTGATCTCCTCCTTGGACTTCTTAAACACCTGCTCGCGCTGTGCAACGCTGACGGAGTTATAGAAGTGGATAATCGCGCTCGGTGCGCCCTTGCACGCGTCGAATGTCTTACGGATGATGTGCTCGCGGCACTGGGTGAGCACCTGCACGGTAACGTCCTCGGGAATCATGTTGTTGTCAATCAGCGTGCGGAGGAACTCATATTCCGTCTCGCTCGCCGCCGGGAAGCCGACCTCGATCTCCTTAAAGCCGACCTGCAAAAGCACTTTGTAGTATTCAAGTTTTTCTTCAAGGCTCATCGGGATGACAAGGCTCTGGTTGCCGTCGCGCATATCCACGCTGCACCAGATCGGCGCCTTTTCAATGTGGTCTTTTTCCACCCACTTGTTATATTCTTTCGATACCGGGAAGTACCCGACCTTATATTTGCTTGCGTCCATCATTTTGCTTTCTCCTCTCAACCCTTGGTGGTTCTGAAGCCTGCTTCACGCAGGGCGTTTTTGATCGTTTTCACATGGTTGTTGTCGCGCGTCTCCATTTCGATGCGCAGGAAGCAGCCGTTAATGCTTTCGGTGTTGCCCTTTTCATAGTGCACGCCGGTCACGTTGCCGCCGCAGTCCGCGATGATCGAAGAGATCTCCTTGAGCTGACCGGGCTTGTCGATAAGCTCGATGAGGAGGCTCGCGGAACGGCCGGAGTTCATCAGGCCGCGGTCAATCACGCGGGAAAGGCTCGTCACGTCGATGTTGCCGCCGGAGACGATGCACACAACGCGCTTGCCCTTTAAATCAAATTTATTGAACATCACGGCAGCAACGGAAGCAGCGCCCGCGCCCTCCGCGATCATTTTCTGTTTTTCGATGAGTGCCAAGATTGCGCTCGAAACTTCGTCCTCGCTCACCAGCGCGATGTCATCCACATATTTTTTGACAATCTCAAACGTGTTGTCACCCGGGCGCTTTACGGCGATGCCGTCCGCCACGGTCTGCACGGTGTCGAGTGTCTCGATCTTGCCGTCGTGAATGGAGTTGTACATGCTCGGTGCGCCGGTCATCTGTACGCCGTACACCTTCACGCTCGGGCGGATGTGCTTTGCGGTGTACGCAATGCCGGAGATGAGTCCGCCGCCGCCCACCGGCACCACAATGGCATCGATGTTGTCAAGGTCATTCAGAACCTCCAGCGCGATGGTGCCTTGGCCCGCGATAACATCTTCGTCGTCAAACGGGTGCACGAACGTATAGCCCTCTTTTTCTTTCAATTCAATCGCCTTGTTATACGCGTCGTCGTAAACGCCCTCCACAAGGCAAACCTCTGCGCCGTAGCCCTTTGTGGCCTCCACCTTGGAGATCGGTGCGGAGTCCGGCAGACAGATGAGCGATTTGATGCCGTTTTTCGTTGCCGCCAGCGCCACGCCCTGTGCGTGGTTGCCCGCGGAACAGGCAATAACGCCTTTCGCTTTCTCTTCTGCGGAAAGCTGGGAGATCTTATACGCAGAGCCGCGCACCTTAAAAGAGCCGGTGATCTGCAAATTCTCGGGCTTTAGGTACAGGTCGCAATCCGGCGCGATGCCGTAGGTCTTCACGACGTTTGTTTCGCGGATGATGCTCTTTAGAACGGTTTGTGCATCAAATACTTTGTCTAATGATAACATGTTCTTCTGCCTTTCCTGCTGTGTTCGGTTTAAAGCCTTATGAATTTGAAAGTTTGTGCTTTCAAACTTGCAGCTTGTTTCTTTGTTCTTCCGCTTTGAAGTGTAAAAAAACCGCCTCAAAGCCGTTTATGCTTTGAGACGGGTGTAATAACTAAATTATGCACTCGCGGTACCACTCAAATTGCGGAGAACCTCCGCCACTCTTCGAAGTCCAATAACTTCTATGCACTGACGTAGCAATTACGGGATCCCCTACTGAATTCGCTGTTCAGGCATCCGGCTCGGAAGGGAGAAATCTCTGCATCTCTGCACCGGTTCACACCTTCCACCGGCTCTCTGAAACAGCTCTGCACAGACAGTCTTCGTCATCGCTTTTTGTTATGAAATTGAATAGATTATAACACCCGTTTTTCTCGTTGTCAATGCTTTTCGACCGCCTTGTCAAAATTTTTCTTCTGTAAGTTTTGCAGGAAACACCTTTTCTCCCACCGTTTTTCCTTTTTTCTCAAATCGGGCGCTTTTTCCGCAATTCACGCAAAAAGTGTGGAAAACAACGTGCAAAATCCGCAGTTCTGCCATAGCCAAAATAAAAAAGGTATGATAAAATAAGAAGGTTGAAAAGAGACTATGTATTTTCGGGTGATTTTCGTGACAAAAAGCATGACAGAGGGTAAGCCCCTCAAGCTTATCCTGCAATTTGCGGTGCCGCTTTTGCTCGGCAACCTCTTGCAGCAAATGTATAATCTGGTTGATGCCGCCATCGTCGGCCGTGTGCTCGGCACCGGCGCACTTGCCGCCGTCGGCGCCACAAGCAGCGTGCAGTTTCTGGTACTCGGTTTCTGCATCGGCATCTGCATCGGCTTTGGTATCCCCATCGCCAAAAGCTTCGGCGCAGAGCGTCTTGATAAAATGCGTTCGTACATTTTCAACTCCGTGCTGCTTACCGCCTTATTCGCGGTGCTCATCACGGCGGTATGTTCTCTGTGCTGCACGCTCATTTTGCAAATGCTCTCCGTGCCGCAGGATGTTTTTGACGACGCCTACGCGTATCTCATCGTCATTTTCCTCGGCATCCCCTTTACCTTATTATACAATCTGCTCTCCAGCATCCTGCGCTCCGTCGGTGACAGCCGCACGCCGTTCCTGTTCCTCGCCATCTCGACCGTCCTGAATATCGGTCTTGACCTGCTCTGCATCATTGTCTTCAAGTGGGGCGTTGCGGGCGCGGCGATCGCCACCATCGCAGCGCAGGCGGTCAGCGGCATTTTGTGCCTCATCTATATCCGCTTCCGCGTACCGCTCCTCACGCTTTCCCGCGCAGACTGCAAAGCGGATGCCGAATCCATCCGTGACCTCGTCGTCATGGGCATCCCCATGGGACTTCAAACCTCCATCACGGCCATCGGCAGCATGGTCATGCAGTCCGCAAACAAC
>OLFY01002475.1_pt1 | contig 18275 bp, 25 predicted proteins | sample 1605611 | NCBI WGS metagenome assembly OLFY01 (sample SAMEA3888923, study PRJEB22519) | human gut metagenome | biome: human gut; feature: human-associated habitat; material: faeces | place: Denmark | collected 2011
AACCGGATAGGGGCGGCAACACGCCGCCCCTTCTTCAAACAAAATAACATGATCTTAGACGAGCGATATTTCACCTACCCCGAGACATATATTGCGGGGATAGAGACCAAGAGCGACGGTAAACCCGCCGGGCCTGCCCCCAAAATCATAAGCGATATTCAGGCATATATCGCCAAGTACGAACCTCGGTTTCTGCGAATGCTTCTGGGGTCGGATGTCGCCGACAATATTGAGGATTACCCAGCTATTGTGGCGCTGCTGGCTCAACCGGACAAGGGGACATCCGTAATTGCCAAGTATATCTATTTCTACTATTTGCGCGACCATATGACATTCAACACCGTTGCCGGGGAAAAGTTGAAGAACACCGAAAGCAGTACCCGGACATCCCCGACGCATCGGCTCGTTCGCGTGTGGAACGATATGGTAGACGAATGCCGAGAGATCATCCGCATCGTTGACGATGTTAAGCTGTGCCCGGACTTTTACGCGGAGATATTCGAACCGATCAATACTTACAACCTATGAAGATAACCCCCAAAGATACGGTTAGTGATGTTGTGATGCGCAACCGTGCATTATTCAGCATGGGTACCGAACGTATCGTAAAAGCCATACAAGGCCTTCCGGAGCCGGAGTTCGTGCCTATGAAACGCCGAATGTGGTTCGACAAACGGCTGCCCGTGCGTGACATTGCCGACATCACTATGGGCGAACTGAACGCCATCGAAGCCCGTAAACCGTCGTACGAATATTTTTGCATCGTGCTCGGCGTGATGCTCGGGCTCACGAAATTCAACCGCATAGGCGTTGACGGCAATCCGGACTGGAACGCGGAGTTCAGCATAGACGAGGAGCAAATCGGACGCCTCCGGTTCATCCGTGCCCAGCGCTATTTCATTGCCATACAGAAAGGGTTGGAAGGTATCGGCAAATCGTGGGAAAAGCTGGAAATGCCCCTCACGGCCGCCGAGATGAAAGCGCGTGTCAAGCGACCCAATCGCGGTCTTGTTGCCGTCTGCCGCAAATACTGCCAGATAATGAACGGCGCCGTAGATATGAATAAAGCATGGAATACGCCGTGGGCGACAGTATACGAAGCATTCGAGGCATGCAAGTGCGACAACATGGAACAGCGAGCCATCTATGAAGCGAACAAATCTAACGGGAGACGGAGACGATGAAAAAAAGCATTAACGAGATATTCAGAGAGTGTGCCAAGGCTGACGGGATGTGCACCTGCATGTACGCACGAATTGCCGAAGCGAACTACTTGATGGACGATGTCAAGCAGTATCCCGTATTGCTTCGCCAGTTCAACGAAACGATTTCAGAAACGAAATTGTCGGTCACTCGGTGCCGCACAACTACGCTCTACTTCTGCGATGCGCTCGGAAAAGCGGAGCCGGACACGGAGACCGAAGTGCAGCCAATCGTCGAAAAGATGGAAGAACGGGCATTCGCATTTATCAATCGGCTACGGTCAATGGGCCTCGAAGTAGAACTCGTATCCAATGCAACGCCTTTCTACGGAAAATTCGATGCATTGGTGGCGGGAGTGACATTAAGTGCCACTATAACATACAATATATGCTAATATGCCAACTATCAGGCAAATAGAGGGAATATTTAGCCCCGAGCGGATCATCGCCATCTGTGAAGACGAGTTCGGTCCGCTCGCCGAGCAGATCGCCTTCAATATAATGACCAAGAGAACCAACAGCGGCGCCGATGTCAACGCCCTGAACGTTCCGGAGGAGACGACCGGCGCAACGGCTGAAAGCCTTAAAACCATCCATGAAGCTACAAATGGGGGACTTACGGTCTCATTTGTCGGGCGCAAAGGCATCAAGAATATCGACGAAGGAAGTTCCCCACAGGATGTGCAAGAGGAGTTCGGCAGCTTCGAGGCATTCCGGAACGCGATAGAGCGGTGGGCGCGGGTTAAAGAATCGAGATGGAACCTTGACCCAAGATCGATAAACGCATATGGCGTCGCTTCAAGCGTCTGGGATCACGGAAGCGTGCTTTATCAAAAGGGCGGAGGAACGGAGATAATGAAAGACTTACTGCCCGAAGTTGTCGATAGAATCAGCAAAAAAATAACAGAGGAACTCGATACATCCATTTATCAACTATTAGATGCGACGATAGAATTATGATATTGCACACAAATGACGTATTCAAGGTAACCCGCCCAGAGGATATCTTCGAGACCCGGGGCCGTTTTGCGTATTTTCGGGTTGAACTGCTCTCCCAAAAGGGGAATATAGACGTGTCCCTTAAATTGACAGGAGGGTCCGATTGGACATTCACTAGGTCTATCACCTTGACACGCAAAACTAACGACAAAGGTGTGGCGGTATTTCCTGTTGGACAAATATGCGAAAGTCTGATAAAAGGGACCAAATCGAATTCAATCACCTATGTAATTACTGCCTCCGAATATGACCATGTTGGACCGGCTCTTTACGCAGTCCCCGGATTTGCAGACCGAGAGATTCTCCCCGGATGGGGAGATGGGGAAAATATTTCACAATTCTATCCCGCTGCCCCCTGCATTGTGGTCTATCCGAACGCAGGATTCGAGCAGTCGCTATTTTTCCCGAAACAAACGGGCGAGCTTTTCGTGCTTACGCCCTCCTCGACAACAACAGAGAAATACATCGGATATTCGACATTTTCTCCCATCATCCCGTTTGATCCGGCAAAAATCCCATCTGAAGACCTTGGCAAGCCGCTTGCTGTGGGAGCCACCCCGACAGACTATAATGCGGAGATACGAACTTACTACGATTATTGCACCAAGGGGATATTTTTGAAATGGACGGATGCTGCCGGTATCCCCTATTTATACCGATGGACGCCGGAATCCCAAACCGACGAAATGTCTGTGGAATCTACTTATCATCAACTCGACGATACGCTGACACCTCGCGACGTGCAGAACAAGACGCTGGCCAAACGCTATACCTTGCATAGTCGCATTGTTGAAAGGGATGTTTTCAACTTGTGCCGCACGATCCTCGGATGCCAGGATTTGTTTATGTACGACCCGGATGCGGGCAATTGGGTGCGTTTCATGGTTGAAGATTCAGAATCCGAAGACACGGGCGCGCCGATGCAAGATTTGGTCGTTGAAATAGTAAGATACGAATATCTATGACAACCTACGAACTATACATCAACGATATTCTGTGCGACCTTTCGAGCGACGAGGTCGTAACCCTGCTTTATCAAAGTCCGATATTTTCGAGCCTCGACAGCATCCAGTCGAACCGTTCCTACAATATTGCGCTGCCGCCTACGCCTGCCAATATGCGGGCTATAGGTCAGGCAGCCCGCCCGGATGTGGATGCTGACGCTCCGTATGTACGACTTCCGGCGGCGTTGTATCAGGACGGGGTGCCGCTGTTCACGCAGGGTTTCGCCGTGGTTACGGATATTGCGGATACGATCAATGTAACGCTTACGTGGGGCAACGTGGATAACTTTCAGCCTCTGTTTGACGCGAACCTGCGGGATTTGGGGCCGCAACTGGAAGAACTCGAAGCGGAGCGCATCGACTGGAACGAAAACACGACCATTTTAGAAGGAAATACGACCAATGAATACCCCGGCGTAGCGTTTTGGGGCGTGAATTTCGGAATGGGGTTGTCGAACCCCAAGTATTTGCACCCGTCCGTGCAGGTGAAAACAATTCTTTCGGCTATCGAAAAGTATAACGGGATCACTATCGACGGCAAGGAGCGGCTGGCGTACAGCAAAAACCTCGGACCTATTATTCCGCTGGTGTCGAAAAATGCAGACTATGAACATAACTATGCGTACAAATCAAATGAAGAAAGCCCCATATCCATGAATTTGTATTTTAATGGACATGACCAAGCCGGTATCGTTGGGTTCCCATCCGGCACTATGGGGTTTAAGAACAATGGAGCAACAGCTATCAAAATATCAATTTCTTCTTCGGATGCCGATAAGTTTTATGTTAAATTTAATTGGCCGAGTTATGGTGAAGAGAAAGATGGTACTGCAACCATGTCTATATATGGCGTTCGTTATACGGGAGAGCGGGACGTATTATATAAGGAAACGTCCCCGTATAATACTAAAAATGGCAAAGTATGGTTTAGTGCTTTAGTACTTAACATAAATGGCGCATCCCAATATACAGGGTTTAATGTCAACTTCGAATCAACAGACGTCTTGCCCGATGAGTATCTTGTGGGCGACGTTTTAGTTTTCGGCGACTTTGACAACTTCGAAATTAGCTATCCGAATGCTTTTTATGTCGCCCCCAACCTACCCGACATCTCGCAAGGCGATTTTATCCTCGCCCTGATGTCCATGAACGGTCTGTTCGCCTATGCGGACAAGAATAGCCCGAACACGATCAAGCTGATAAGCATCGACGATATAATTGCCAATGTCCAGAACAACGACATCATCGACTGGAGCGACCGGGTTATCCTGAATGACCTGCACCGAGTCGATATGCCAGACGCCTCGATGTTCACCATCGATGACCTCGCCCAAAGCAACATCCTCGACTATGATAATGACGACGATGTAAAGACCGACACATACGGCACCATCACGATCCGCAACGAGAATATCGAGAAAGAAACGGAGCTGGTGTCGCTGCCTTTCTCGGCGTCGGAGAATGCAACGACGGACGGGGTAAATTGCGCCGATGTGCCGATCTATGAGGATAACGGAAAAGGCGGCGCCAATTATTCGGAGTGCTCACCACGCATTCTATCGGGGCGTGGAGCGTTTATGTCGGGCATTGCCCGATGTATTGGCGTATTCGATCCGTGGATGAAGTTCGGCGGCGAGGAAGGTATCGTAAAGACCCGATATTCGTCCTATCAGAAAGTCGTTGACCGACTGCGAATCATCACCATTCGGGCAAAACTCACGGCTCTCGATCTCTACAACCTCGACTACACGAAGCCGGTGTATATAGCCCAATTCGGGCAGATATTCGCCATATATTCGGTAGAAACAGGCGAAAACGACATCTGCGACTGCCAACTGCTGAAACTGAAAGTGGACGGAGTGGTGGCAGCAACGTATTATCTGCGCTTGGACGGCAAGAATGAAGACAGCCAATGGGTTGCAGAAGCGGACGGCATTAACGGCACAGCGTATGCCATAACATCGAACGGAACGCCCTATATCGTCGATTACGATTCCCGCCTTTATGTCGATCTGTACGAGGAGGACGGCGATCTGTATCTGTCTATCTACGCCCCCAAAAACGCCGGAACCGAGGAAATTAATTACAACCCTGTCATTCTGGGAATTCAGGAGAACGACGCCGTGCGCCGGCAGGTGGCAGTATCCCAGAAAGCAAAGTCGGCTTAATTTATTAACCATTTAACCCATATGAAGAAATATGGCACAGGACACTATCGACAAGATTATTAATATCCAGTTCAGATACTCGGATTTAATTAAAGGGTGGGAGGCCGCCTCGACAGCTATTGACACAGCAAAAGCCAAACTGCAAAAGTTCAAGGAAGCAGGAGATTTCGAGGGTGTTGCCAAGCAAGCGCAGATTATCAAAGCGTTGCGTACCGAGATGTCGGCCTATACCCGAGAGATTCAAGCCAATATCCGCGAAGAGGTTAAACTGAATGGCAGCGTCGAAAATTTACGAGCCGGTATTCAGAAATTAACAGCTCAATACAATAAATTGAGCCGAGAGGAACGGAACAATGCGAAAATCGGAGGAGAATTAAGCGCAAAAATCCGGGAGATGCAAACCGAATTAAATGAGGCTAACGCATCGTTGCTAAACTTTCGAGATAATGTCGGTAACTATGCGAGTGCAGCAAAAGGTTTTACTCCGCTTGCATTCCAAGTACAGCAACTCGCCCGGGAATTTCCGTCGCTCACGATATCCGCCCAGCAGTTTTTTCTGGCGATTTCCAATAACCTGCCGATGCTTGCCGATGAACTGACCCGGGCAAGGATGGCCAACGAAGCGTTGCGAGCCGAGGGGAAAGCGACTATCCCGGTGTTCCGGCAGGTTATTTCGTCCATCTTTTCCTGGCAGACGGCTTTGGTTGTGGGCATTACTCTGCTGACAGCCTACGGTAAAGAGATTGGAACGTGGGTAAAGGGATTGTTTACAGCTAAAGAAGCCGCGATCTCTATGGCAGAGGCCCAGCATAGAGTAAACAATGCTTTAGTGGAAGATGGGTATGATATCGGAGAACAGATTGCCAAAGTGAAAGAATTGCAGATACAATGGAAGGCCTTGGGCGATGATCTTAAAGCTCGGAAGCAATTCATTGTTGACAACAAGGATGCTTTCGATGATCTGGGGGTAAAGGTCGATAGTGTTAACGATGCCGAGAATCTTCTCGTGACGAATACGGGTGCTTTCATCGATGCCCTAAGTGCGCGAGCACGGGCGGCTGCGGGGATGAAGCTGGCCGCCGAAGCCTATGAAAAGGCGCTAATTGAGCAGCAAAAGGTAGACGAGGAAATAAAGAAAGGTTATGTTAAAGTATTTGTCAACGAGGAATTAACAACTATAAAACGGCCTTATACGGACGCCGAAAAAGAGGAGTTAATGGCCCCCGTTCGTGCTTTGGAAGCTCAGGCCGAAGCGTATCTAAATGTATCGGCTGAGAGTCAAAAAGCAGCATCGGAAATACTCAAAAATGCAGGCATTGAGGAAGCTGCCAATGATAAAGTAAACAAAAAGGTAAAAAAAGGCATAACACTTGCGGAGCAGCGAGCCCAAGCAGTAAAAGCCGCGCGGGAATCCATCGTAAAAGACATTACAGCAATCGGTAATGCTCTGGATAAAGAGTTGGCCGATGCTTTCAAGGCTGGAGATAGTGATATTACTAAAGGCTTCAAATCGCAATTAGAAGAGCAGGCGCGAAAGTATCAAAATAGGCTTACTGAAGCCACATTATCGGGTGGAAGTTTAGGGGCTGCTAAAGAAACTATTGCAATAGCCAAAGAACAACTGGCGCAGTTGGACGATATAGCCAGCAATGAAGAGCTTATCAATCGGTTAGGCTGGGACGATGTGGAACTGCAACGCCAACGGCTCGACCTCCGTATGCAGATAGCGCACGCCGAACAAAGCATCGCCCGGGAGCAGGACCGCACAGCGCAAGAGGCGGCACGGCAGACGGCGCAAACTTTCGGCGAATTATCAGGCATGACAGGGGCCTTTTCTGCAATGTTCGATGCACTGGGCGGAGAGGGCGAACGTTATGCGGAATTTGCGAAAACATTGGCCGTATTTCAGGTTGTTTTAGCGCAGGCCGAAGCCATAGCCAACGCCGTAGCCTCGTCAGCTAAAGCACCGTGGTTCATGATACCGATAACTATTGCGTCAAGTATCGCTACGGTAGTCGCAGCCATTGCGCAAGCTACACAAATAACAGATTCAGCAGAGACCCCGAAATACGCCTCCGGCGGTCTTGTCACAGGGCCGGGCTCCGGAACTTCGGACAGCATCCCTGCAATGTTATCCAACGGCGAAGCTGTGATGACCGCCCAGGCTGTCAACGACTGGGGCGCAATGCTCTCGGCCATGAACGTGGCAAGCGGTGGAAACGCCATCCAAGTATCGAATCTTCCCCAGCGCAACGACGGAATGAGAGGGATGAAAGCGATGATCCGTGAAGCTATGCTTGAAATGCCGGCGCCCATTGTTTCGGTGGTTGACATCAACAAGGGGCAGAAGCGGGTCAAGGTTCAAAACAGCCTCGGAAAATTGGGGCGAAAAAAATACAAATAATTATTGCACAACGTGCCGAAGGTTTACACCTTTGTCACGAACGCTTATGAAGATATAAGCCGCGGAATCATGTACGAAATAACACCTACATATCACCACCCTGTAGTGGCCGAATCTGCCATAAGCGCGAGTGCTTTGTCTAACTTAACACATCAAACTAATGGCAGTACAGGCATGTACCACTACGCTCGGGCGAGACATTCTCAATGATTGCAACGAGCCCCACGCAAAAGGCGTGGAAAAGTTTTTCTATTTCATCTCCCGGGATGCTATCGACTGGGACAAATCCACACGCGAAGGCTTCGTGATTACCAACTTGGTGGCCCTGACTGGCAAGCGGGGTTACAAGGTCCGGAACCCGTCGAATGAAACCCCGGCGATCACCATCACAGACCAAAACCCGAGCGTCGACGCCGCATGGGACAAGGTTCTCCCCGTTACCCTTTTGGCTGACAGCCCGGAGAATGCCGCCGCAGTTCTCGGATTGAAGCAGGACAAATATGTCTGCATCTACGAGAACATGGAGAAAGGCGACGCGGGCAAACAGGCGTTCGGCGTCATCGGCTGGGAGCAGGGCGCGACTGGTGTAGATCTGAATATGGACAAGAGCGTAGATGTCGGCGGATGGACCGGCAATATCACCGAAACCGGGGCCCCTACTCCTAATCTGTTCTTCTACAAGACGGACTACGCAACGACGAAGGCGGCGCTCGAATCGCTGTGTTCGGCAGCGGCCTAATCATGCAGACGCAGGAATGGTATAGAGAGAGGGTTTCGGCCCCCTCTCTATCCGATGCCGACAAGGCTGTTATCAGAGCGGATTGGGAAGATATCACGGGCAAGGATTTCACCGCATCATTCAACGCCCGGTGCCCGAGCTGTCATCACGATGCGGCAATACTAATTTTACGGACTATGAACAAGCAGGAAAACGGCGGATACATTCTTAAGAGGGGTGTCGCTTTCAGATATAAAGGCAAAGTATATACCGCCGACAATATCACAGCTCCGGCCGCTGAATGGTATATCTCGCAAGACCTGAAGCACCGGGACGATTTTGAAGTCCTTGCAAAGGATTACGACGAGTACGAGATGGTATCTTTCAATCGCAAAGAGGAATAATATGGCTGACGACAATATTCGCCACGTCAATTATGCCAGTGATTTCCGAGTGGTGTTTTCATTTCCAGACGGCAAACTCCCGGATTATCCTTGGCGCATCGAGCTAAAGACACCGGACACCCCGGCGTATAATACTTATGTGGCCTCGTTTGACGGGTCAGTTTACAGGCGGTGCGTGCCACTTGAAGATAATTCCATTCTGGTGCTTGTGGATAGGCACCATCTTGCGCCTGGAACCCTGTGCTACCAGATGAAACGTGATGTGCCTGATGCCTTATTTCCTGACGGTGAAATGAACATTACAACGCCAGGGTGCACCAGCATTGAGTTGTGGAGTGGAACATCGGAAGAACTGCCCATTGAGCAGATCAATACGATCATTGCCACACTCAAAGGCGAGCCAGGAGACGCCGGACAAATAGAAAACATAACCGCTTCAGTTAATAATACAACCGGCGCACCAAACGTAGAAGTTCAACTTGGAGGCACCCCCGAAAAACGAACTATAGCTCTTAAATTTTCGGGGATCAAAGGCGAAACTCCCCAAATATCGGCCGACGAGGAAGGCAATATCTATTCTGACGGAGAGCTTGTGACCGCTGTCGTGGCGGAGGTCGTCGTTAAAGCCGACACTTCAGCCTCAAACGCCGACCAGCAGGCCGCGCGTGCGAAATCCCTGGCCGACCACCCTCCGAAGATCGTGGATGTCGGGGGGCTCAAATACTGGGCTTTTTGGGACGAGGCGACCAAAGGCTACGTAACCTCGGAATACCGGGCCGAGGGCGGCGCTATCATGCCTGTATTCTGGGTTGATCCTGCGACACTCAAACTCTACGTGACCTATCAGAACGGTTACGAAGGAGCGAAATTCAAACTTGAAAACGGAAAGTTGTACACCATTAAAACAGTAAACCAATGACAGAAGTAACCGAACTTTTAGGCTCCACGGGTGTCGTCCCCGCGGGCGATTATTCCCCGGAAAAGACATACGATTTTCTCAACATGGTCTACGCGGCCCCCTCGGTGTATGTCTCCCGGAAAAACAACAACACGGGCCATCCCGTGACGGACACGGACTGGTGGATGCTCTCGATCGACGGTTCGAAGAGCCCCGAGGCTGTCAAAGCCGCCCTCGACGCTGCCGCCAAAGCTCTCGAAGCCGCCGCAGCGGCCGCCCCCGTTGTGGTCAATGTCGAGGGTGCGGATGTCACGATCAACGTCGAAGGCAACCACAAATACATCTGCGGGGAGCTGACCTCGCTGAAGATCGGGACCGTGGAAAAATCGGCCCGAACTTCGGCGATCTTCTTCACATCGGGAAACGTTGCCACGGAGCTCACCTGGTCGGATGACCTCGTGGACATCATCGGCTACAAGACCCCGGCGCCGAATCGAGCCTACGAGATCAATATCGAGGAACTCCGCGCAATCATCGAGTAGCCATGGATCGCAGACGAAGTTTGTTGAAGATCGCCGCGCTGCGCAGCGAACGTGAGCAGCAGGTGGGGGTGAATTGCACGAAAGGGTATCTTGAATCGACGGATGCCGGGCTATTGTTCGACGGTCCGCGGAGTATGGAGTGCTTCTTTAATCTCCGCCAATCTGATGGCACTCAACGACCGGCACAATTCTCAACCTCGATGCTAGCTATCGAGGTCACGCCAATGGATGCGATAATGTTCCGCTGCGGAGATAAGTCGCTACAAGTGAGTCGGGTGACAATAGGTGACGATATACATGCCGTCATATCCTATGATGGAGCAACTGCGATGTGTTATATCAATGGCATCGAGGTAGGTGCTATGCAACCAACAGCATACACGCCGAGCGCGTTATTCCGCATTGGAGATCCGTTACATATTACTAAAAGCCCGGTCCATTTTTGCCGTCATTTCAACTACGCCCTTTCCGCGGAAGAAGTAGCGGCCCTCTACAACGACGGTGATCCCGCTGGGTATATCGTACCCAAGTCGCGCAGGTTACAGGCTACCCCGTATATACGTCTAATGGCTCCTATGACGACCGATGGTTGGTCGTCATATAATGCGCAATCTATTCCTCCAACTATTGTAGACGGCGCTTTAGCTGTGACATATCCAACAGAGACTGGGCAGGGATATAATAATGGAATATGGAGGCCTCTTTCTGTGAATGTAGAAAATGAATGCTATTTTTTGCTGAAATTCAAAGCTAAAGCAGACGATGACAACACCCGTATCGCTTCTTTCGTCGGAGTGGGATCCGGGCTGCCGTATTACAAGCATGATGTCATTGCATCAACATCGTTCACTGAATATTATGCGGTTTTTAAGAATACGAGAGGAGTGCCTATGACCTCTATCGGATTCTACCCTATTTTCAACACTTCCGGAAATGGTAAATTCTATATCAAAGATGTTAGCGTCACCTCCATAGGGCTCATCGCCGAGTACCTGCCGCAGAACCTTGTGGGACAATGGCATGAGAAACCGTTTGAGATTACGGGTATAACTACCTATACATGGACCGGAGAAACCGATCCTGTTTACTATCGGGAGCTTTTATTGGGCAGATTTATTCAAACGGGAGCGGTCGTGATGATTAAAGGTTCTGTGTCAGATTATCAAAGCGGAGAACCTTTTGTATATGTAGGGAATAGGCAGGCGATGATCCCTGCGCAAAATGGGAGTTTTACGCTCAAGGTCATCAACAACCGGGACAATATCAACCGTATCTATTACTATGGCGGGACTGTGAGTTCTGATCGACGGTTGACGATTACCATAGATAGTGTCGAGCTGATTCCCGATGTCGCCATTTCCTGGCTCGATAGCGCCAAGCAGTTCCCGCTGAACGACGAATACCTGCCGCCGCTGTTGCAAAGTGACGGAGGATATGACCTGACTGCTGACGGAACGCCGGAAATAATCATCAAATAACGAACTATGAACAACTACGCAAAACTGATCGACGGGCGTATGGAGTATGCGCCCAATTCAATCCGGACCGCTGACGGGCTGGTCTGCAATCCGCGGCCGGACAAACTGATCCCGCTTGGATACAAAGAGGTGATCTTCGACGAGCAACCTGAACCATCCGATCCGCCGAAGCATTACCGGGAGGTCTACACAGAGGAAGATGACCGCATTCGGGTCGGCTGGGAATACACGCCCGAACCGGAGCCGCAGCCCGATCCCGAACAGTTGCGGGAAATGGCCTACCGGGCCGAAGCGGACCAATACCTGATGGCCTACGAGGGCTATCTGGCCGAGGGCAAGATACTCGAAGCCGACGAGCAGAAGGCACTATACCTGGCCAAAAAGGCCGAGATCAGGGAGCGGTTCCCGGATAAGTAACCTGTCGGTCGAGCTCTCAAAATACCGCAAATATATGAAAAGACTTATCAATAAACTCGTCGGATGGCTCAACGCCATTGACAAGGACAAATACCAGCACTTCGCAGTCGGGGCGGTCATCGCCTCCGCGGCGTTGATCGCGGCCGTCGTCCTGCTGGCGCTGGTGTGGTTCGTTCCCTGGTGGCTGGCGCTGACAGCCTCGGTCGTGGCGGTGATCGCAGTGGCCGTCGGCAAGGAGAAGGTCGACGCCAAGTCGGATCTCCGCGATATTGTGGCCACCCTCTGCGGAGGCGCTGTCGTGTGGATAACGTATTTAATCGGATAAAGATATGGAAGTGGATGCGGGACAAATTACGAGCGTAGCGAAAGGGATCAGTGATTTAGGAATGATGGCTGTGACGGCAGGGGTGTTTCTCTTGCTGTCTATGGGGCTGATGATTTCGTGCTTCGCGTGGTTCAAATCTCTAATCAATGGTATCATCGACGACAACAGAGGCGCAATGCAGGAGTTGTTGGATGAAACCAGGGCGCAGAATGAGAAGTTGACGGATATCTCGGAGGGACTTCGACCCGAAACCCAGTTGCGGATCAAGAACACGGCCAATGTGTTCTTCGATCTGGCTGTCGAGAAGGTGTGTCGAATCATTAAGAAGGTTCGGGAGGAGAATCATATTGTCGACCACGAAGCGACTGCGGCGAAGATCAGAACGCTTTTGCACAACATCCACGAGGATCGGAATACGCGATTCGAAAGCTATACCTATCGAGGTCGGAAACTATCCGAATATACGGATATCGCATGGGTTGAGAAGGTCGCTTCTGTTGTCGAGGATGAGATCTACAATTCGGCCGGCCCAAATAACGGGCGGGCATACACGAATGTGAAGGCCGCCTATGATGATATCAAACTCGATTTCTACAAAAGACTGAACCGTTAAACAAAATAAAGCTATGACAAAGACAACGAAGAAGATTATGATTATCGCGGCCGCCGCGGTGGCGCCGGTTATCGTGTTCAACCTGTTGCCGGACGGCGTCCGCATCGCCTCGACGATCTCGGCCGGGGTGGGACTGGTGGCTGGTATCATCGTCAAATCGTGGTGGGACCGTAAAACGAAATAGCCATGACTCCGCGAGGATTAAGAAACAACAACCCGCTGAATATCGAAAAGACGAAAGGCGGAAACCCCTGGCGGGGCGAGATCGTGCCGTCGAAGGACAGTCGTTTCGCGCAGTTCACGACAATGGCCTACGGGTATCGGGCTGCATTCAAACTGCTGAACAATTACCAGCGCAACTATGGGCTGGACACCATCCGGAAGATGATCGGCCGCTGGGCGCCCAGTAACGAGAACCACACGGACGCCTATGCCCGGACCGTGGCCGAGCGTTCGGGTGTACCCGTCGATAGCCGGATCACCGCGACCAACCGGGATGTGATGGTGCCCATTGTGGCGGCGATGTCGTTCGTGGAAAATGGCGTGGAAGCCAAAATGTCCGACGTACAGGCCGGATGGGAACTATTTATCAAAGGATAAAACGTATTATTATGAGAATCAACTTATACAACGAAGATTGCCTGATTGGAATGAAGCGTATCCCCGATGCAAGTGTGGACTGCGTGCTGACCGACCCGCCGTACTTGTACCTCAAGAATCAGAAACTCGACCGTTCTTTCGATGAGCAGGCGTTTTTTGCAGAGGTAAAGCGGATTTTGAAAAAAGATGGATTCATCGTAATGTTCGGACGCGGAACCTCCTTCTATCGCTGGAATACGATTTTGGCAGACCTTGGATTCAATTTCAAAGAGGAAATCATCTGGGATAAATCTTATATCTCATCCCCATTGATGGCGATATCTCGTGTGCACGAAACCGTCTCGATATATACGAAGGGGAAGGGCACGATAAATCGCTGTAAGGTACCTTATCTGGAGGCGAAAGCGCATAATATTGACTCTATTATCGCTGACATCAAGCGATTATGCACTATTTTTCATAATCCAAAGTCATTAAAGGCCGTAGAGGATTTTTTGACACAAAATAAACTAAAATACGAGCCAGATAAACGCCGCAGATGTCACGTAACCGCGCAAACAGGCTTTGGCAGCGAAGATCGAAATGCCGCTACCATGCGGGCAATGAGCGACGGATACACGGAAAAAAGTATTATCCGATCCGATTTATATAAATGTAGTACATCCAATAAACATAATTTTCACGGTGATATGAGAGTAGGCGATCGATCATGTAATGTGATGCAATCTGTCGAGTTCGGTCAAAGCGAGAAATCCATCATCAAACAGCCCCGCGATCACTATGCAACGATTCATCCTACGCAGAAGCCTGTGCGGCTGTTGGAACGCCTGCTTGCGCTCGTAACCAAAGAGGGCGATATAATACTCGATCCGTTTGCAGGTTCGGCCTCGACGGCCATTGCCTGCATGGATACGGGGAGGGATTTCATCGGATACGAGATCGACAAGGAGTATTATGTCAGAGCGATGGGTCGAATTTCGAAACACCAACCGAAATTAGGTTTACAAACGGCATGAAAAAATATCTCTTCATCGCCCTGCTGATAGTTAGCGGGTTGTTGTGGCTGCAAACGGTGCGGTTGCGAGGTGAACGGTCCGAGCGCAAGCGCGTCCAGTCCAACAACGAGGTATTGACCGACAGCGTGGAGTTCTACCGGACGGCCAGCGGCAAACATGCCGCATCCCGGCAGATACTTGAACTCCGAACCGGAGAACTGGAGCGGTACAATGCGCAACTGGCCGCGCAGATCCGGGAGCTGCGGATCAAGGTCCGGCGGCTGGAGGCGGCGGCCACGACGGCCACGCGGACCGAGGTGCAGATCACGGCGCCCCTGGAACCCGCAGACCCGCAGTCGTCGTCAGCATGGGAGAAATACGGCGCAGGGGTGCGAAGGGCCGCCGATTCGGTAAAAGCGGCCCTCAATCCGAAATTCCCCGGACTGCCGAGCGTCCCCGAAGCGAAGGTTTTCAGATGGTCGGATCGCCATGTGAGCGTGGACGGCATAATGCGGGCTGATTCGGTGAGTTGCCAGGTTGTAAGCATCGACACACTCCAGCAGATTGTCCACCGGGTCCCGCGCCGGTTCCTGTTCATCCGATGGGGCACGAAGGCAATCCGGCAAGAGGTTGTATCGTCGAATCCGCATACCAACATTATCTATACCGAGTACATAGAATTTAATAAAGGAAAGCGATGAAAATCATCTACAACAACATTATTCCATTCCCGGGATTTGCCGCCATAAACCTATTCGGGGTAATATTCGCCCGCAAAAAGTATCGCCCGCTGTCGGAAACAACCGTAAACCACGAAGCAATCCATACCGAGCAAATGAAAGAACTGCTGTATGTGGGATTCTACCTCTGCTACCTTGTCGAATGGATCGTGCGGCTGTTCATGAAAGGCAACGCCTACCGTAATATCTCCTTCGAAAGGGAGGCGTACAACTGCCAGCATATCCCCGGATATGCGCAAATAAGGCAGCGGTTCGCACAATGGCGATAAATTAATGTCTCTTGGGGATGGACATAAAAAGTCCCCAACGCCCCTCTTCATTATTCCACTAATGTGTGCCATACGCACCGAGCATTGAGGACTATTCCTTGATCCGGTGCGTATGGCTTTTCATTAGTGGATAATCAAAGTTAAAACAAATATTTGAGGTGGAGATGCGTAAAACAGAGCTTTTTGCACAAATACTTAAAACCGTTGCAAATGAAACGGAATTGACACCTGAGCAAATCCTTTCGTGTTGTCGCACCGCCGAAACGGTCGATGCCCGTTATATACTCGTCCATCTGTTAAGACGCGAAGGCATGTACATCAGCGAAATCGCCCGCATGATGAATTTCTCCCGCCGGGGCATCGAAAAAATGCTTTCTCAGTTCGAGGACCGCCTCTCTCAAAGCGGACACATCTTCAAAGTGACCTTTGAACGCATTGCGAACAAAGTGCGCATAGCCTTCGAATCATCCCGTTGACCACCCTGCCGAGCCGGACCACCTTTGCATTGTAGCTATAATACAATGCTACCTCAATCGCCGAAGAGGTAAGAGGCGGACGAAATCATGTATATACATGGAAGCAGATTATTTAACGTCGGGCGATCTGGCTATGTGGGAGAGCAATCGCCATTGTTACAAGCACCGCGACGGCATGGCCGCCACGGGTATCGGTCTGGCTGCCGGTCTGGGCGGCGGCGCACTCCTTCTGGCTGCAGCCGGAATATGGGGCATTAACCAGGCATCCAAAGCTCGCAGCGAGGGTGCAAGCAAGGCCATCGACATCCTCGCCCAGACGCAGCTCCAGGAGCGCGTTTCGCGTGAGGGCTGGCAGAACAACCATGCACCTACGATCAGCCAGTACGTTGATGTACGGGCAGGTGCAGGCGCCGGGGCAGGCGCTAACGCGCTGTCGAACGCCGAAGCAATCGCGCTGGCTCAGGCGATCAATGGCAATTCGGGGCTCAACTCCGCCATCGGAGGATGCAATTTCCTCCGCGTGGCGAGGTATTCCGCCCCGCAGCCTTGTGGTTGCGACACGTGCCAGGGTTAGCCCTTCCGGGGTGGGGCGGGAATCCGTCCCACCCTTAACCCGTAAAACCGCTACGATATGCTATTCGCTAAAAAAGAGTATCACAATATGGACGCAATCCGCACGACATCCAAAGACGCCCTGAAAAGATCGCTTATGCAGATGTATCAAGGCGATGTAGCCACGATGGAGCGGATGTATGATTTCTACATGAAAGATATGGAGAAGGTCCCCGATTTCGACCCGGTACCGCCATCGATGCTCCAGCAGGCAAAAACAACCATCGGGGAGCTGTTCGGATGGGCCGATGCCAACCAAGACAAATTGGTCGGCGCCTACAATCTATTCAGAACTATCAGAAGCGGAGAGCCTATAAGCGCCGTGAGTGCCGCTACTCCCGTAGCCGATGTTCCACCACTACCGAAACTATAAGCCATGCAACCCTATAAGATCGAAATATACATATATGCTGAATCCGAGCAGGAAGCCCGGGAGGTGCAGCAGGCAGCCTATGATTTCGTGAACGAGAACTACCAGCGAGGAGGGCTCGTAACGGCATCCAAACTGAAAGACCTGCTGATAAAATACAAGAACAACTTTTTCGTGCAAAACTTTCTGAAACGATGAGCGAGAACACCAATCCCCAGGGACCGCGTCAGTCGCGGAACCTTTTCGAACAGATTCTGTTTGGCGTGCAGGTAACCAACGACAATATCGTGACGCTGCACGGCCGCGTAGACGCCTTCGAGGCGAAAATAAATGCGATATACGATGCACTATACCCTACCTCCGAGCCTAATGCCTCCGGCGCGGATGAAAAAATAGAGACAGTAGGAGGCAAAACTAAATAATTACCCATTTTATGAACTGTAACAAAATTCAAGCGGCTGTTATTACACCCGTTCTGGCAGCCGGATCGGTGGCTTCGCCGTACTTTTATGAGGTGAACATCACCCAGCGGCTTTGCTATCCGACGTGCGCAGACAACACTCCGGTATTCAATCCGCAGTTCTCGTTGAAATCGCTGTCACAAGTTGGGACCGGACGCTATGTGGCTACCGTCCATGTCGAGGGCATCATCTCTTATGTTCCGTGTAACGGCGGATGCGGATGCACCAAGCAGCAACCTCTCTCGCAGGATTTCACGATTCCCATTCAGTCGGCATCGACACCCACCGTAACCATCGAGCAGGGAGCCGCGATGAACGCCGTGGCGGCATCAGCCTGCCAGCCGTGCAGCCGGACATTCGTATCGGAGACGCCGATCACCGTAACGGTGGCAACGGCCGCAACCCCAACAGCGTAGCGGTATGCTGTGGATAGCCCTGCTCACTATGATATGCGCCACCATTGCGCAGCACCTCGGGCTGGCCGAGAAGATCGCGCAGGCCGTGCAGCAGATCAGCGAGATCGACGAGGCGCAGGTCGTCGTGAACAACGGCCGCGCGCTGGTCGCCGTCAGGTTTGACG
>OLFY01002505.1_pt1 | contig 18031 bp, 21 predicted proteins | sample 1605611 | NCBI WGS metagenome assembly OLFY01 (sample SAMEA3888923, study PRJEB22519) | human gut metagenome | biome: human gut; feature: human-associated habitat; material: faeces | place: Denmark | collected 2011
AGTATGTGACCCCTTCCATCCCTTAACCTTACCCGTTCCGCCAACCCATATCAACACAAACCAACCCTCTACAATCACATGCGAGCTAGCAAGCTATCAACCTATCAGCACCGGCTCAAAATTTTCTAAAATTCTCACTTGACACTCTCCCCGACCACATGAGACAATGCCGCTGCAAGCGAAACACCCCAAACAGCACCCGAAAGGAGGAAACCCAATGCCATACGTAAACAAAATCAAACGTACCATTACCACAAGCGCGTGCCTAGGCCAGTGCGTCAACGAGTACGGGGAATTCGAAGATTTCGTAGACGTAATTCCCCAAGACGTAAGCTGCAACAAGGCCAGTGTCATTCTTCGCAAGAAGTGGCGCAACCAGTCGATTGTCATTAACAAGATCGACAAAGAAACCCACGTGTACGAAATGTCCGTGGAAGAGTTCATCGCAACAGCCCATGAAGTAAAGTAAAGGAGAAACAATCATGTCAGAAGAAATCACCCTCGCAACCGAAACCACCGCTATCGAAACCACTCGCGAAACCGCCTGTTCTGCGCTCGCGTTCGACACTCAGTCCCGTATGGGCAAGGTGAAGCTTTTCAACGCGCTCAACAGTGCTGAATCGCTCAATGATTCCCACATTGACCGCCTGACGCTCCAGGGTGTTATCGTTCAGTCCGGTTCTCGCGTTGACGCTATGACTGGCGAAGTATCCCCTGCCAAGTTCACCACTTTCATTACCGAAGACGGCGCGTATTTCTCGCAGTCCGACGGCATCGCGCGATCGGCTGAAAACCTCGTGGCGGCTTTCGGCGAGGACTTCGCGGACGAGCCCATTACCATCGAGTTCGGCACGAAACAGCTCCAGGGCGGCCGTTCCCTGAAGTATTTCAGCGTGGTTCAGTAACATAACGGCACCAAAGGTTGGAAAGTTGAAGGGCTGCGAATAGCAGCCCTTTTTAGTCCGAGGGGCGATAGCTATGGCGACTACAGTCGATGTAAGCTTGGATGATATTCGCACTTTGCAAAAGCGAACGCTTGATAAAGAGTACCGCCTGCGAAAGCAGGGCGCGTCTCAGGAGAGTATCGACAAGGTATCGCCACGAGAATCGTGGTCCAGCGTAAAGGCCATGACGCCAGCGCGGCGCAGGCGTTATGCCAAGCAGCTCAACCGTTTCAACAAAAAAGGTAAGTATGTCGGCTCGGCTTCTGGCGATGTTATTCCCAAGTCATATATCACACAGTCGCGCAAGCTTATCAAGGCCCACAACAAGTTCGTTGCGAGCGAGACTAAGCGCATACAAGGCATTGCGCCAGACTTGTGGCAGCAGTACCGTGCGCACCAGAAGGGGCTTTTGGCCCATCAAGAATCTATTGGCGGTTTGTTGACGCCTATCGACGTGGATAAAATGACAGAACCGCGTTCGTTGGCTGTAGCCAAGCGGCGTGTTAAGAATTTCGAAGCTCGAAATAAGCATAAGTTCGCCTATTATCGCAAGATTCAGAAGAGGAATATGATGGCGATGCTCGATACGCTTGGGTTATCCGATTTGAGCGAGCTGGTTCGAAATATGACCCCTGACCAGTTCGATATAGCGTCCTCTGTCTTGCCAGTGTGGGAGCTTATGTCCGTCGAGTATGTGTCGGCTGCGTCGCGCGAGCCTGGAACTCGTGTTCGTCCTATGAGCAGCGATACGTTCGACGATATACGGTCTTATCTATATAAGGCATACGCCATTGGCGGTGGCTACGACGAGCTTAAAGTCATTGCACGTTTAGACAAGACCACGCAGAAACGCGAGATCGCAACTATGAAGCGTGTAGCCAAGAAAATGGTTCAGGTTCGTTGTTCGAATATCATTTAGCCATGCATTCCGTATTTACCGCTGACTTCGAGACAACGACAGACCCAGACGACTGCCGCGTTTGGGCCTGGGCCGTCTGCGAGGTCGCCAATCCAGACAACATAAAATATGGCAATTCGATTAAGTCATTCATGAATTGGCTATCCCGGGGAGAGTGCTCCGTGGCCTGGTTCCACAACCTCGGGTTCGATGGAAAATTCATTATAGACTATCTGATGCGCTGCGGCTACGAATGGGTGCCTGAATACCCTCGTTGCGGAGAATTCACGTCTCTCATTTCTAACAAGGGTAAATTCTATCAAATCGAGATTCATTTCCTAAACGGGCAGCGCGTAATTTACCAGGACAGCTTGAAAGTTTTTCCCATGTCGGTGGACAAATTGGGTAAAACCTTCAATACTCCCGAACAAAAGGGCAGCATCGATTATCGGGCGTATCGCGAGCCTGGGCACAAGCTCACGCCAGAAGAAGTCGAATATATCTGCCACGACGTGCAGATACCAGCGCACGCGCTCTATCAGAACTTCAAGCAGGATTTGGAGAAAATGACGATAGGAGCGAACGCTTTCGACTTCTTCAAGAAGCAGCTCGGAAAGAAGAAATTCAAGGCATGGTTTCCAACGCTTTCGCTCGAAGCCGACGCGGATATACGCAAGTCGTATCGCGGAGGGTTCACTTACGTCGAGCCCAAGTATGCAGGCAAGATCGTGGGGCCTGGCGTGTCCGTGGACTACAATTCGATGTATCCCTCGGTAATGAAGAAGTATCCCTATCCATGCGGCGTGCCGATTCTTTTCGAGGGAGAGTACGAATGCGATAAGCAATATCCGCTTTACGTGCAACGAATGATCGTTGAATTCTCTCTCAAAGATGATGGAATACCCTGCATTCAGCTCAAAGGCAAGGGGTTCTATGGACAGCATGAATACGTGCGCGAGACGATTTCGCCAGTCGAGATAACCGTTACTTCGGTTGATTGGGAGATTATGCAGCGCATGTACGATATCGACGTTATCGAGTACGCTGGCGGATACAAGTTCCAGCAGCGCACGGGGATGTTCGATGCGTATATCGACTATTGGGGTCATGTGAAGGAAACGTCAACAGGCGGAATGCGGCAGCTTGCGAAACTGATGCTCAACAACCTTTACGGAAAGTTCGCGACAAATCCCGATGTTACTTCGAAACGTCCAGTGATGATTGACGGAACAGTGCATTACGTGCTCGGCGAAGCGGAATACCGTGACCCGGTGTATCTTCCTGTGGGAACGTTTTGCACTGCCTACGCAAGGCGAGAATTACTGTTCGCTATCATGGACAATCGCGACCGTTTCGTTTACTGCGATACCGATTCGATGCATTTGCTCGGCACCGAAACGCCTAGCGGCATTCCCATTGACGATAAGGCGCTGTGCAATTGGAAGGTTGAGGGTTCATTCAGCAGGGCGAAGCATCTCCGCACTAAGGCATATATTTGGGATTTGAACGGCAAATTTTCGGTCACGTGCGCAGGCATGCCTGATTCGGTGAAAGAGTTGGTTACTTGGGACAATTTCGACTATGGCTTTTCGAACACCGACGAGAACGGCGATATCATTCCAGGCCATGCGAAGCTCATGCCTAAAACCGTTCCTGGCGGTGTGGTTCTGGTTGACAGCGTATATATGCTTCATGCATAATGTTGATGCTCGGTGCGTTCTTTTAATGCCGCAGACGGATAGATGGCGCGACCGTAACCCTAACAGGGACCGCGCCCAGTGGGCACACTTCCATGGGCTAGGGACGTTAGCTGGGCAACCATTGAAACCCCACCCGAAACACGGGATGGGGTTTCGTGCTATTATATGGCCGTTCATATCGTCGCGAATATGGAGGTGCTAGTATGGACGAAACCCAGGCGGCAGAAACCGAAGCAGAGGAAACCCGCGAAGAGGAAAGCGGAGACCCCGCCGAGGAAGAGGAAGCCCAGGAACAGCAGCAGGAAGTCGAAGAGCATGATTGGGGCGAAGTGGAACAGCTTCGCGAGCAGTTTTCCGCGATGCAAGACGAGCTCGAGGCAGTAAAAGAAGCGCTCGCGACTATTTCCATCGACCGTGAGGATGCGGATACCAATCCCGAGCCGGAAGATTTCGGCGAGGATGGCGAAGCACTCGACCTCGATTCCATGCTCGGATTGTAAGGAGATACCATGGCAGCAAAATCTAAATTGACAAATGAAGAGGGACGTTTGAATCTGACCAACGCCCAGATTCTTGATACCGTGCGCAAGTACGCGCCGAACGACTATAAAGAGCGCGTACCCGCTACCACGCAGGGCAGCGTCGCGGCCACGTTGCAGGCGATGAACGCCTATACTCCCAATTGGGACGTGTTTTGGAACGTGTTCCTCGGTCGTATCGGCCGCGTGCAAATCAACGACCGCATGAATTTCACGAATCCGCTTTCCAAGCTCAAGCGTCCCGCGTTGCGCTACGGCCGTACCATTCAGGAAGTTCAGACGAATCTTATAAAGGCGCGTGCGTACGACGCGAAAGCCGAGAACGTCTTCGGGCGCGAGGGCCGCGAGCCTGACATCCATCAGATTTTCCATACAGAGAATCGTCGTGACAAATACACCATCAATATTCCGATGGAGGACGTTTTGCGCGGTTCGTTCATCGAGGGCGAATCCATTTCCGCGTTCTTCAATTCGCTCACCGAAGCTCCCATCGCTTCGGCGAACAACGACGAGTATCTGCTGATGCGTTCGCTGACAGAGACCTATGACAATCTGTGGGGCTTTTGGAATATTCAGGTTGATGATTTGCACAACTTGGGCAACGACCTGAATACGCAGGTGGAGCGTGGCATCAAGCTTATTCGCGCAATGAATGCTACCTATACCAAGATGAAGTATTTCCGCACCGAGTATTCGCCTGAGGGCCGCAACAAGGGACTTGCGACTAAATCTAACCGCCTTATCGCGATTATCGACGCTGACGTGAACGCTGCGCTCGAAGCCGCAAACATGTCTTTCGCTTTCCACAACGAGGGACAAAAGCTTGTGGCCGACGATATCATCGTTCTCGATGAGCTGCCCATTTCGGGCTGCCAGGCGCTTTTGCTTGACGAGGAATGGTTCCAGGTCGCGGACACCTTGGGTCCGCTTTCCATGGTTGCGCCTATGAACCCTGACAACCTTTCGTACAATACCTTCTACCATGTGTGGCAGGTGCTTTCATACTCCCTCTTCCTCGGAGCTACGATGTTCTCAACCCGTCCCGATTCGGAGATTACGGCTGCGAAGGCTACCTACACGGCCGTTACCCTGCAGGACGCCGCAGGAAACACTTCTTCCACCATTCAGCCTGGCGAGGAAGTGCAGCTTATCGCCAAGGTCACCGGCACGAATTCTCCCAACCAGGCCGTTGTTTACTCCATCAAGGCATTCAACGGTCGCGGCGCTGTGCAGACGTTGCCTGCAGAAATGTTCGTTGATTCTAACGGCGTTTTCCACTCTGGCAACTGCCACGATATCGACAAGGTGACTATTGCGGCAACGTCCGTCGCTGATTCGCAGTACCAGGCGCTTTACACCGTCACCGTCGCAGGCGCTACCTATATGACGGCGCTCGCGGGCGAGGCAGTCAACGTCAAGGTTGGTGCGAACGCTACTTCCGCTTTGACGTGGACCCCTTCGGGCGGCACCGACAAGGGCTATGAAGCCTACAGCGCGGACGATTCAATCGCGACCGTCGCGAACGTGGCTGACGATGTTCTCACTGTGTCTGGCATCGCAGAGGGAACGACTACCATTATTCTCGTTGCCAAGGGCGGTGACCCGACCAAGCCCAACGTTACTGCAAAGGTCAGCGTGACCGTTACCGCGTAAGCAATCCGATGGCTTATAATGAGGGCTGTTCGTAAGAGCAGCCCTTTTCTTTTAAGGAGGATATATGCCAGACATTCCCCAGGTTTTGACGCCGAACACGTGGCCCGTAGGCACAGAAGTGATTTTGCTGCAGGTTCCGTGGGACGCGAATTATCGCGATATCGTGATTTGGGACAATCAGCAGCAGCGAGATGATTATTTCGATACGGCTTACGCAGGAGATTCGAAGCGATGGACTTCTGACAAATTCTCATACCTCCCGCCGAATGAGCCAATCAATATACCTGTTCCGTATTCGGCTGCGTATAAATACAATTACGTGGTGGTGCAAAACCCCATGCAGCCCGTCGAATACGAGGAACAGCCGATACGTCTGTGCTATTTCATCACGTCCGCAAGCTATATCAATCCGCAAACGACAATGATTACCTTGCAGCTTGATGTTATCCAAACCTACCAATTCGGCGTATCCATTGACCGCCTTTTTGCGATATCGGGGCACGCGGCAATTTCCAACACGGCCATGAACCAAAGCCTTACCGCTATCACTGGCAACGTCCTACGCCGATATTGCGATATAGACGAGGGCGTTAGCGTAGGCAATACGTATGCGATTATCGGCAAGGAATGGTTTCCTTTCACCGAGCCGGACAGCGGGGAGCTTGGGTGGGTTATCGTCACATCCACGGCCAATTTGGCCGCTGACCCAGGCACGATTGATTCGCCTAACCTCAATGTTGCTGACGGGCAATCGGCGGACGGCTTGCCCTCGGGCTGCAATGTGTATTCCATGCGGCAAACCGTATTCAAACAATTCATGGAAGCATTGCAGCAGAAGTCATGGGTAGCCCAATGTATCGTATCGGTGACTACCTTCCCATCGCGCCTTTTGAGCGCTGGCCCAGAAGTTGAGCTTTTCGGAAATTCAGGCGTCATGATGCATTTCATCGGCGATACAGACGCGCTCACAGGCAAACGATATATCGAGATTACCGATATCTACAAAAAGCTATCCGAATGGGGATTCGGCCGAGATTACGCGATGCAGCCGTATAAAAAGTTGCTTTGCTATCCGTATTCCGTCGTGGAGCTCACGACCTATTCAGGCAACTCCATCTTTTTGCGTCCCGAGCTTTTGTGGGGGAATAAGATTTCGCTTTTGGCCGTGTGCTGCGCCATCGCTCCGTTCGCCCGCGTGGCGATGGTTCCGACAGCGTACAATTGCAATGGATCTGACGAATCTTTTGAGACGGATACCTATCAATATATCAGGCTAGGCGACGGAAAACCCTCTACCTGCGTTATTGACGGCGGAGACTTCCTCGATACCGCGTTATGGCTGACTGATTTCCCCCAATTTTCCATTGTCAACAACAATTACATCACGTATATGGCTTCTACCACGAACACGCGCCAGTATCAGTATGCAAATGCAGCCTGGTCGCTCAATAAGTCTAACATGGGAGCGCAGAACTCCTATAACAATGCCATGCTCGGGGCAGAGAATACCCAGGCGAATTTCAATGCCTCGCCGAATGGGCTCGCCAATGCCATCGGGCAGCAGGCTGTTACAGCCCCAGTTATTTCGCAGGACGGAATTGGAGGATGGGCGTCACCTTCCATCGGCGGCCTTGTAAACGGTGCCCTTGGAACCGCCATGGGCCAAATCGGCGCGAATTCGTGGGGTTCCGCGCAGGATATTGTAGGCAATATGACTGGCGCGACGCAGAACGCAAACAACGTAAACCTTGCTCGGCAGGTCGCGGGCAACAATCTCAACCTTGCCAACCAGGTTAATCAGGGCGATTACGAGAATGCCATCCGTGGAATCAATGCCGCCTACCAAGATGCACAGCTCACACCGCCATCCACGGCGGGACAGCTCGGCGGCAATGGTTTCCTCTGGAAGAACGGGCTTTCGGGCTTCGGCATCGTGTATAAGCAGGCATACGGCGCTGCATTCCAGGGCGCGTGCGACTATATGCTCCGGTATGGCAACCAGATTCACCGATACATCAATATCAATGGCGGAATGACAAAGCTTAAAGTAATGAAGAAGTTCTCATATTGGAAAGCGTCGGAAACGTATATCGACTGCGCCAAGGCCAATGAAGCGGAGAAAGACGTCATTCGGGGCATTCTTGAACGCGGAGTGACCGTTTGGGGCAACCCCGACGATATAAACCATACCGAGCTACGTCCGGCTGACCAAGCCGAGTACAATGCGCCGCTGTATAATATCTCGTATTGATGAAAGGAGAGCGAATGACACCAGCAATTTTCGACCCAGCAGAATTCGTGCCGCCTGACGTCGCGTGTTTCGGAAAACGCTATGTGAAGCGGTGGCAAGCTTCGGTGAAGCAATACCGCACCTACGACTATTGGCGGCAGCTTTTTTGGACTGCCGCCATTTCCCGCTTCGAATGGAGCGGACTTCCCGAGGGCATGGACGCGAGATACCTCGAAACGCTTCTTTGCGGTTGGGGAAGCTTCGCCGCCACAAAGCGCTCGACTTCTGGCATCATGACGTATTGGGCAGGGCGCATGACGCCCGTAGGCAACCTCGATTTGTACAGAAACCCGAATACGATTGATATCTACAGCCCCAACGGCAACCGACAGCGCCGCCATTGCAACTATTGGTTCGACCGCTCGGGATCAAACCAATACGGAAAGAAATGCGAGCTCATGCACCCCGACGCCGTTATCTGTTGGGACAACCTGGCCCGTTTCCCTGTGCTGCAGCTTTTGGATAGGCAGGCGCAGCGCTTAGCCGACATGGATACGACTGTGGACCAGCACGTGAGGGCGATGCGCGTTCCGTACGTTATAAGCGTGGACGAGTATTCGAAGAAGCAAGCCCAGGATATGTACAATCGAATCGATTCGGGACAGCCAGCCATCTTCATGAACGCTAGCGGAATGCAGGCGGTGAACATCCAAGTATTGCAGACCATGAACAAGGCCGCGTACGCAGGTTCGGATATCTTAAACGACGAGCTTAAAATTGTGTCGGCGGTTTATACGATGCTAGGCATCGACAACAACGCGGCGGCCGAGAAGAAGGAGCGAGTGCAGACCGCCGAGACGCTGGCGAACAACGAGCAATTCATGATTCAGCGTAATTCGTTCCTGAAGCCGCGCAAGGAGTTCTGCGAGAAGATAAACAAAATGTATGGCTGGAATTGCGACGTAAAATGGAGCGTTCCGCATATGCCGGAGACCGATGATAGTTGGCCCCTAGCGCAAGGCTCTCAATTCTTGGACAGCGGAGAGGTTATTCAACCTTCTAAGGAGGCCATGAATGCTAACGTTTAACAACAACGACTTCACGACACGTGAGGAGCACCAGTACACGCTGCGCGATATAACGGACGCCCTGGGCTATGACTGGGGGATGCAGGACTATCCCATTTTCGATGAAGCGTATCGCGAAAAGCTCAACCGCGCGATTTGGAATCACTTCGCCTACCGCCGAATCGCGAGCGACACGCCCGCTATGTTCATTTTCTACCTCAATAGGCGCATGAATGAACAGATGCCCAATTACAACAAGGTGTATGAGCTTGTGCGCAAGGAGCAATTCAATCCGTTCGCCACGGCGCAAGGGTGGAACGACAGCGAGAGCGAGGGCAGCTCGACGGGCGTCGGCGTCGCTACCGCTTCGAGCACTCCGCAGGTTTTCTTGAACAACCCAGACGGCGAGCAATACTTGACGGGCTTGAACAAGCAGACGAACGACGGAAGCCAAAAGGGAACGTCCAAGACGCATTACGAGACTATCTCGGGCAGCGTCGGCAATGCCGTCTATGATATGATGGCTTCGAGTTTCGTGGCAACGGACAACCTCGTATTCGCGGCGCTGGAACCGCTGTTCATGCAGACTTGGGACGATTTGCCGATGTAAGGAGGAACAGTGCACAAGCACGATTTGGTATACCAACGAATCAAGCTCGAAAGCCAGGCGGAATACATTTCGAGCGAAGCCCAGCGGGCCATGAATATGGACGATGCGCCTATGTATAAGGCTCTCCATCAGCTCCATTTGAGCCTTATGGCCTGCCTGGCGGAAGTGGCGGAAGCCATCGACATCCTAGAGCAGCGAGAGGTGGTGAAGTGACATGTACGCGCCTTATGGGTTCACAGCTCTCACGGGCCAGAACGCGGCTAGCACGCAGGCGAAGAACATGCATCCTGGCATGCCTGGGTATACAGGGCTTGATTCGATGACGTTCGACCAGATGCGCACGCCCGAGGACCAGATACATTGGCTCTATCTGTATGCGTCCACGCTCGACATGAACACGCTAGACGTCGATACGGCGCAAGCCATGATTGACGCTTCTGCGGAAGCACTCAAAGCGTACGTGGATGCGCAGGACAAAGGCATCAGGGAGTATGTAGACGCGCAGGACGATGCAATCAAGGTGGACGTTGATATAAAGTGCAACCACCTGCTTCGGCTTATCAACCAGCTTGTGGAATTCCCGGGCACGGTGTTCGACCCGACGTATGGCGATATCAGGCCCATTAAAATCGTCTGCGAGCGCATCTACGATTTCAACCGAATCTTCGCAAGCCCCGCTGGCGAATACGACGCCAAGGAGCTCACGGCAGCGGGCTACGACGGCTTGGGGGTGGAAGCGCGCGAATACGACGTGGCTTTCGCGCTTATCACGTATGAGGAGGAACAATGACGAGAGCAGTCGGAAACGGCATGATTCAGACGCTCGCGAACGCCATCGGCACGGGAGCGGTAGGCAAGCTGGCGAAGCAGGTCGCGGGGCTTTCAACGGATATGGCGAACATCAAGACGCCTGATAAGGGCTCGGGCCTGATGTTCAACCCCGACACGGGAAAGCTCTATATCCCATGCGGAAACGGCGTGACCGTGAACAAGAACACGGGGATGCTCGAAGTCCCCATCGGCGAGCACCTTCGCTACACAGGGAGCGGCCTGGACGTTCCCGACGCAGACGAAACCACGGCGGGCGTCGTGAAGCTTACGCACGAGGTAAGCAACCGGAACGATGAGAAGTGTGCTGTTACGGCTGATGGGGTGTATGCATATTGCCCAGCGAAGGGTATGGCCGTGGAACTGCCGACTACTGGCATATCGCTGCTTATTCCACCACCTAATTTCACAACTAATGGCGGAATAGTCACATCCACGAAAAACAATGTGCTTTGCACCACAGGCACCATCTGGTATACAGGGACGAAACCAGATGGCACGGATATCAATGAACTGCAATGGACTAACACCGCAGGAGTTCCGATACCAATCATTACGGTAATAGACAACGTTATGAACGTATCTTGCACTAGTATTACAAAAGAAGGGCGCATAAACGCCTCCGGCATATCAAGTGGTAATCGGAGTGTTAAAGTGTTGATACCCCCAATGATTCTTCCGATTAAGATTAAGGAGTAAACATGGCGCACACAAATGAAACCCCCAATTACAAACTGCCGCAGTTCGTGGACACCGACCAGCCCACGTGGCTCGGCGATTTCAACGGCGCGATGCTTTCGATTGACACCGCTGTGCACGACGTGGCAACCAAGGCCGACCAGGCGGGCAAGGACTTCGCCGCGCTCAACCATACCGTTGAGGGGCATACCACGCAAATCGAGCAGCTCGAAACCGATACGGGCAACCTTACCACTACCGTGAGCAGGCTCGAAGATAAGGTGGCTGGCCACACCACGTCCATCGCCGAGCTGCATGAGGGCTTGGACAGCCTGGAGAACGCCACCAAATACGACGGAATCACGAACCACATCACGAACGCCGCCGCGCTGTTCCGCACTACTGGCAACTACGACCGCCAAGGTGGGTGCCCTTGCGGAGACGATTTGTACGCCATCTACGGATACGGCACGGGCGTGTCACAAGTGACCCTTTACAAGGTGAGCACGGGCACTGTAGTAGCCACCTACGATGTAGGTGATACCGAGTTCCATGGAAACGGCATGAGCTATTACAATGGCGAGCTTATCTTGGCTGGCAGCTCAGCGACAACCAAGGGAAGCCAGATTTATTTCTTCCAAGTCACGAACAGCTCCCTCACGCTGACCAAGACCATCAGCGCAGCACAGTTCGGTTTGGGCGCATGCTGGGGCTTCGGCCATTACAAGGACACCGACAACGAGTATTACTGGGCAACCGACTACTTGACGAATTTCTATTACGTCAACAAGGCGTGCACCGTTTCGAGCAAAATCGGAACTGTGTACTTACCGAGCAGCGCAGGCCAGGAATACTCCACACAGCAGGCTTGCAGCTATTCCAAAGAATACTCGGTATTCCTGAGCTGCCGTTCGAACTGCATCAACGTGTTCACGGACAAGCTTAAATACATCAAGACTATCCCGATTGATGAAACGCTGGGCTTTGTGTGGCGCGAGGAAATCGAGCAGGCCACCATCTACGATGGCAAGCTGTGGTTGCATAACAATCCCATCAAAACAACCGCGTATACCGACAATCACGTAGGTTGCGCGTGGAACGTTGACGTTGACACCGAAATGCCAAAGGGTTGGGCCAACGGAGATTACAACGCAATGTGTGCAATCAAGTTCGACGGCTCGACGCAGTTGCCCACCGTGTCTGACGGAAACCCCATCACGGGCGTTACTGTCGGCTACATGCAGGACGTTTCAGCAGTGCAAGCGCAGCTCGGCAAGCTTCCCTACAATGTCGTCATTCAGGCATCTTCGAACGACGTTCTTTTGATTCAGGAACACTCGCAAATTCAGGCCGGAAATAAAACCTGGGCAGGCATCTACGCGCTCGCTGGCTACACCATCTACGATGCGGATGCGCTATACAGAAATCTGCAAAACGCCCGCTTTGACTCGCTTTTCTCGGGAACGTCTAACATTACTTGCACGCTTTACACCGAATTCCCGAGTGGCATCACAAGCGGGGGTAAAAAGGTAGCCGAAATCTATGGTGGATCGCTTCACGTTCGAAATAATGTCAGCGTTACGAACATCAAGGCCATTGATACTACGCGCTCATACGCGATTTGGTCAATCGAGTAGCCATGATGCGCTTCATCGACATATCGAACTGGCAGGGAGGTATCGACCTCCCTGCCCTTCTCCCCAATGTGGACGGCGTTGCGTGCAAGGCAACCGAGGGAGCGACTTTCGTAGACCCGTACTGCGATGGATGGATTCAGCAATGCATCAACGCTGGCAAGCCTTGGGGCTTCTACCATTTCGCTGGCAGTGGCAGCGCGAGCGAGGAAGCGACATTCTTTGTCCGCAACTGCCAAGGGTATTTCCGCAAGGGAATACCTATCCTCGACTGGGAGGGAAACCAGAACGTTGGATGGGTGAACGCTTTCGTGCAGCGCGTGCATGAGCTTACTGGCGTTTGGCCATGGATATATGGCAACCCGTGGCGATTCAACCCGGGCGGAGTTGAACAGAACTGCGCCAGATGGGTAGCAGAGTACCCGGCTGTTACTTCCCCGAGCTTTGATACGGCCGAAAGCTGGGAATGCCCAGAAGCCGAGGGCAATGTAGTGGCCTGGCAATTCTGCTCAGACGGGCGTGTGAGCGGGTACAGTGGAAACCTTGACTGCTCGCTATTCTATGGAACAGAGAATCAGTGGAGGGCTTATGCGCTGGGAGATAATCGCGATAGCAGCACCTCCAGCGGCAATGCCGATAGCAATGTATCTGCTACTGTGTTAGAGAATGACGAATACAAAATCACGATTGAAAGGAAATGAGATGGACTGGCATATCACAGCTTTCGCGCTGGTGTTCATCGCCATGGATTTACTCACGGGCTTCGTGCAGGCCGTCGCTAACAAAACAGTCAGCTCGACGAAAATGCGAGACGGGCTTTGGCACAAGTGCGGGTTCGTGTTGACCATGCTTTTGGCAGCGCTGATTGAATGGGCTATGCAGTACATCGATTTGGGGTTCACGCTACCGCTGTTCGTGCCCGTGTGCGTGTTCATCATGCTAACCGAAATCGTGAGCATCTTCGAGAATATCTGCGAGCTCAGTCCCGAGCTCGCAGGCTCGAAGCTTGCACAGCTTTTCAAAATTGACGTAAAATAGAGCAGTCGTATACCGACTAATATTATCCATGAACCCGCAGGAATCTGGTAAGCGCTGCGGGTTCACTTGTATTTGGAGGCAAAATGGCTTGGACAAAAGAGCAACAGCAATATACCGAGTACGTAATATGCACGGTCGAATCAGGGTGCGACTACGCGAGCGTGAACATGTCCGACCCCATCACGCTCGGCATCGGCCAGTTTTACGGCGCGAACGCGTGCGCGCTGATGGAAAAGCTCAAAGCCGATGCGCCTGAAAGCTATGCCAAGCTCAGCAGCCGACTGAGTAATGCAGTGGACACCCATCCTTCGAGCGAATGGGACTGGTGGAGCGGCTTTTACCTTTACAACGACGATGCGAACTCGTGGGTGGCTTCTGCGCAGGATGCGGCGAACCATAAGGTGCAAGACGAGTTTTTCATGAATTGGGTATTCGGCACGGGCGGCGCTTTCTCGACGCTTGAAGGTTGGGGCATGGATACGAGCAAGGTTAAGGAAACCATCTTCATGCTGACCGTGTACCACCAGCGGCCAGCGAGCGCGAACCAGATTTTGGCGAACATAGGCGGCAACAGAAGCCTCGGCGAGTACCTATCGACCACGCTCAACACTTGGCCCGTGTCGGGATACTCGAACCGATACAACAAGGCATACGGTCTGCTCAATTCGTGGGACGGCACGACTGCCCCGCCCGACTTCGGTCAAAGCGACTACACTCCTGACAACAATCCCAACACCAACGGCCAGGTTTCGAGCAGCGTGAGCCGCATTGAGCTGGCTGGAAACGACTTGATTGTATATGGCAAGATGGGCAACGGAGACAAGCTCATTTGCCACAATACGGGAAACGGCGTATGGCTCCCGCTTCGCAATGCATCTGCTCCGGAATATCCTGGCACGGGCGGCGGCAGCTCAACAGGAGGGGGTACCGAGGAATTCAAAAAGATGAAAGCCTTATGGGAAGAAAACAAAGGCAAGTTCCAATACGCCCAAAGCGCGGGACGCTTGGAGCCCGACGTGAGCGGCTTCACAGACTGTTCGGCTTGCATTTGGTGGGCGGCGAACAAAGTCACCAACGGCAAATACAATTGGCTCGGCACGTCAACGTACACGATGCGCACGACCGCGACCAAGATATGCGACGGCATCAAAAGAGACCTCATGAAGCCTGGAGACTTGATTCTCATGTACAACCAGTACGGCGAACACGTGGGGTGGTACTGGGGCGATGGCATCGCGTGGGGCGCAGGCTCCGCGCCATGCCCCAAGGTGGAAGCTGACCCGGTGGAGGATTATAATAACCAGGGTTGGGGTTTGATGATTTACAGATTTTTGGAGGACTGATGGGCGGCATCCCTAAATGGGCCCGATGGGACCCGAGCAATTTGATGGGCGCGAAATGCCCCGTGCGCCTTTGCACGGGGCCTCGAAGCCTTGGCAAAACGTATGCCATGAAGAAGCAGGGCATCAAACGATACCTCGAAAAGGGCGAGACGTGGGCTTACATCCGCTACAATGATGCGATGATTGACCGAATCTTGCGAAGCCCCGAGGGCTTCTTGTCGGATATCGAGAGAAACAACGAATTCCCTGGTTACACCTTCCGCATGAACGGGCGCATGATGCAGGTTTCGAAAAAGCCCGCGAACGCTACCAAGAAGTGGAAGCCGAAGTGGGAAAACCTTGGGCAAATGTACGCGCTTACCTCGTTCGATTCATACAAAGGCACCACGGCTGCAAATTGCACGATGATGGTTCTCGACGAGTTCATTAAGGAAAAGAAGAACGTCCCATATCCTCCAGACTGCGTCGATATGCTCATGAACATGTGGGAGACGTTCGACCGCCGAGAGAACCGCGTTATACTCGTCTGCCTGGCGAACAACGCTGACCTGGTTAATCCGTTGTTTCAGGCTTGGGGCATCACGCCTATCCCCAAGGGTTCTACGCGATATTTCAAAGTAGGAAACAGCCACGCGTACTACGAGCACGCTTTCTGCGAAGAGTTCGAGAAGTATTCGGCCCAGTCAAATATCGGCATGTTCACGGCGGGCTCGAACTATGCCGAATACGCCCAGCAGAGCGAGTTCACCAACGCCACGGGGCTGTTCGTCAAGAAGCGTCCAAAAGGATGCGACTGCATCGTGGCCATGAAGTTCAAGGGAATTCCCTTTGCAGTCTGGCAGGACTTCCATACGGGAGACGTGTATATTGATAGAAAGCCGCCGCAGAATAAGGCCATCGCCGTTCTAACGCGGCATGATATGACGCCAGACACCCGTCTAATCGAACGCTCGGCCCCGCTTATTAAGTTCGCCATGAGAAGCTACTCCCAAGGCGAATGCTACTTCGACAGCGATGCAACGCGCGAAATGTGGCTCGACATGCTTGTAATGTGCGGATTGAAATAAGAAAGCCCGTCTAGCTACAGGCTTTCCTTTCTAAAGCTTCAAAAAAAAACTCGTGCTTCATTGTCGTAAAGCAAAGTTTCTCGTATTCTGCGAGATATTCATCGCGAATTTTATCCAGGCGTTCCAAAATTTCATCAGCAGTTGCGCCAGACGTGCGAAGTTCGTATAATGCCCGCGTAATTTCAGCGGAGTAATAGGCTTCGAGTTCATCAAACGTTTTCATGCTTCTACTCCAAACTCAAAACGGTGCCTTCTACATGTACGCGATAAAGATTATCTAGGGCAGCAGCCTTGCACGCGTTTATGGCGTCGCCGATATCCTCAAACCCAAAATCGAATGAAATCAAAATGCCCTCTTCGCCCTTAGTTAGAACGTAACCGTACACCTGAGCGTATGTGTGTGCAAGCCGGGGGTATATTTCGGAATTTTCTTCCGTTACCTCTCCAGTCTTGGCCGAAATAATTTGGCCTGAAAAAACGTCTTCTATACGTAACTCGCGTTCTACTGTCATTTTCATATCAGCGTTTTCTTTCTATCGCCACCACCTTGTTCGGGTGTATCACCCGATTATGGCCGTTGCTTCTAACCTCGTACTTGCCTCTGGTTAAGCCTGTTACAGTGCCTTGGGCTATCTCGTACCATGTCATACGATACGAGTGCTTTGGCATGAGCCAGTATATTCGGCCCCCTACTATATGATCGTCGCCCATCTGGACGAATGTGCAAGTTCGAAATTCGTGGATAACTTTCTTCCATAGAATCGAGCGTTCTACGGGATTAGTTGCAGTTTCGAACTCTGCCAGGTGTTTGTTCACGATGGCCGAACGTTCGACTGGGAGAATTATTTGATGGACCATGATATCACCCTTCTATTCGAGCATGTCTTTAATCCCAAGTTTCGCGCGCAGATGTGATTAACCGAGCTATATTCTTAATAGCTCGGTTATAACTTTGCGTGCTTTCGTTGCTTAATGCAATATCCAAAGCGGTATTGCAGGCTGGAAATTATTTAATGAGCTCGAAAGTAGCTGCATCAAAATAAAATTCACTTTCCGCGTCCAGGCATTCGAACGACACGACTACATAGGGACGTTCAACGTTTTCGACCAGATAAACAGCTGGCCAGGTGCCAAGAAAGATATTGCACGCCTCTTTAAGGCCATAAGCCCTATTATCCCAATACTTTTCTGCAGAGAAAGCATTATCGCGTTGCGCTAGAACTCGATTCGACTCGCCTACAGCAAGCTCAGTGGCAATAGCTAGGACAGTTTCGCGAGTGATTTCGGTTTTCATGATTAGTCTTCCTTTCGTGTGTGTGTGTGTGTGTGTGTGTGTGTGTGTGTGTTTAATTAAAGGCGGATACCCTGCGAATATGCGAAATCGTATACGTCGAAAGCGGCTTCACGTGGGCATGTGCTGGACAACAGCCAGTTAACAAAAAGCTCTGCAGCTTCTCGCGGTGTGCCGGCCGGCATATATTTCACGCTGCCACGATTCGCCAGATACCGGAGTAAAACGGACCGCACAGCCTACACCATCAGCGTACATTTTGAAGTTGCAACCGTTGCACGGCGGAACGGTTTCGTTTGCATAGTTGACAAGATTCTGCAGAGCCTTGCGCGTGTATCGAGTGGTCATTATCGGTCTTCCTTTCGTTTGGTGTGGTAAAGGTCAGCTTTGGTCTTTTCCCTCTCGCTGTGCTTATATTATTGCACTAAACCATGAGTTTAGCAAGAGTAATTTTTAAGTAATATCTATATGCGACCCTGGGGAGGGTTAACTTTTTTTTTTCTCACATACT
>OLFY01002510.1_pt1 | contig 17989 bp, 19 predicted proteins | sample 1605611 | NCBI WGS metagenome assembly OLFY01 (sample SAMEA3888923, study PRJEB22519) | human gut metagenome | biome: human gut; feature: human-associated habitat; material: faeces | place: Denmark | collected 2011
GTCCGACTGAGTCTCCCCGGTTCTACCCCACCCGTTCTGGCGTCTTTGCTCTCCGGCGCTGAGCCGCCCTTCCCCCGCTTTTCTCCCTCCCGCAAGATCCGCCTTTTTTCTATTTTTCTATTGATGGCCCGGCGTCTGTTGTGGTAGGATAGAGGCATCATTCAACAAGAAGTGGAGGTACCAAAATGAAACAGGACATGATCCTTATTCTTGATCTGGGCAGCGAGGAAAACCCCCGTCTGGCCCGTGAGATCCGCGCTCTAGGCGTTTACAGCGAAATCCACCCCCACGATATCACACTGGAGGAGGTCAAGGCCCTCCCCAACGTGAAGGGGATCATCCTAAACGGCGGCCCCAACCGGGTGGTGGACGGTGTTGAGATCGACGCCGCCAAGGAGATCTACAACCACGATGTCCCCGTCCTTCTGGCCGACCACAAGGGTGATCAGCCCTGGCCCAGCGATGAGGAGGAACGCAAGCAGGCCCTCTCCAATTTCGTGTTCGGTGTGTGCGGCGCCCAGCCCAATTGGAATATGGAGAACTTCATTGCCGACCAGGTGGAGCTGATCCGGCAGCAAGTCGGAGACCGGAAGGTCCTGCTGGCCCTCTCCGGCGGTGTGGACTCCTCCGTAGTGGCTGCCCTTTTGATTCGCGCCATCGGCAAACAGCTCACCTGTGTCCACGTCAACCACGGGCTGCTGCGCAAGGGCGAGCCAGAACAGGTGGTGGAGGTGTTCCGCCATCAGATGGACGCCAACCTGATCTATGTGGACGCAGTGGATCGCTTCCTGGATAAACTGGCCGGCGCAGCTGATCCTGAGCAGAAACGCAAGATCATCGGCACGGAGTTCATCCGAGTGTTTGAGGAGGAGGCCCGTAAGCTGGAGGGCATCGAATTCCTGGCCCAGGGCACCATCTACCCCGACATTATCGAGTCCGGCACCAAGACCGTCAAGGCGGTCAAGAGCCACCACAACGTAGGCGGCCTGCCGGAGGATCTGAAATTCGAGCTGGTGGAGCCTCTGAAGATGCTCTTCAAGGATGAGGTCCGGGCCTGTGGCAAGGCTCTGGGCCTGCCCGATTCCATGGTGTACCGCCAGCCCTTCCCCGGACCGGGTCTGGGCGTGCGCTGTCTGGGCGCCATCACCCGTGACCGCCTGGAGGCCGTTCGGGAATCCGACGCCATCCTACGGGAGGAGTTTGCTGCCGCCGGGCTCCAGGGAAGGGTCTGGCAGTACTTCACCGTGGTGCCTGATTTCAAGTCCGTGGGCGTACGGGACGGCGTGCGCACCTTTGACTGGCCTGTGATCCTCCGTGCGGTGAATACCGTGGACGCCATGACTGCCACGGTAGAGGATGTGCCCTTTGCCCTGCTACAAAAGATCACCGCCCGCATCACCTCCGAGGTCAAGGGAGTCAACCGTGTGCTCTATGACCTGACACCGAAGCCCTCTGGAACGATTGAGTGGGAATAAATAATCAGTGTTTCCTGAATCCTGAAAAGCGTTGGTAATACAGCGTTTTTCAGGATTTTTCTTTTTTAGCGGGTACAAATTGGCTACATTTACAGCGATTTTTGTAGCCAGAGGCTCACGGCATAATGCCGTCAAGCTGTCTGGCTACCTCCACCTGCTTGTTGGGGTACAGGTGACTGTACGTGTCCATCGTTGTCTGTACCTTTTCATGTCCGAGCCGCTCCGCGATCAGCAGCGGAGAGAAGCCCATCTCCACCAGCAGGCTGGCGTGGCTGTGTCGAATGTCATGCACCCGTATCCGCTTCACGCCCGAAGCCTTGCAGCCATACTCCATTTCGTGGTATAGAAAGCTCTTGGTGTAGGGAAAGAGCCTGTCGTCCTTTTGCAGCCCGTAGCAATGGGACATATACTCCTGCAAACAGTTGCAAAGGCCGTCGGGAATAGGGATAGTACGGATGCTTTTCGGTGTTTTCGGAGTGGTGATAATATCCTCTTTGCCGAGGCGCTGATAGCTCTTGTTCACCGTCAGGGTCTTCTTCTCGAAGTCGATGTCCGACGGTGTGAGTGCCAGCAGCTCTCCCTCCCGAATCCCCGTGTAGTACATGGTCATGAATACCGTGTAGCTGGCAGGCCGGTCTTTCATGACCTCAATGAAGGTTTGAAACTCCTGCCTTGTCCAGAACAGCATCTCATCGGCGTGCTTCTTGCCCATGCTCCCCGCCTTGTGGCAGGGGTTTTCTTTCAAGCCATAGTATTTGACTGCGTAGTTGAAAATCGCCGTGAGCTGGTTGTTGATGCACTTGAGATAGGTCTGGGCGTAAGGCTTGCCGTTTTCATCCCGATAGCTGGTCAGGGAGTTCTGCCACTGGCGCACATGAGTGGGCTTGATCTCGTTCAGCGGGATTTTCTTGAAGAAAGGCGTTACCTTCAGGTCAATCAGCCATTTCTTGCTGGCAACGGTAGAGGGCTTGAGGCGGTGCTCCATATCCTTGACATACAGAGAGATGAAGTCACCGAAGGTCATGCCGAGGCTGCCCGTGGATTGGCTGATGAAGTCCCGTTCCCATTGCAGGGCTTCCTTCTTGGTGGCAAAGCCACGCTTCTTCTTGTGGATGGTCTTGCCTGTCCAGTCCGTCACGCGGATCTGGGACATCCAGCGACCGGTGTCGCCGTCTTTTGTTACTGACATTTTTACCTCCTTCCCTCAAGAATCAGGCTTTGATCAGGTTATTCACTCGTTACTCTCGCTTTTACCGTATTCCTTTTCCAGAAACTCCGTCCGCTTTGCGATTCGCTCATCGCGGTCAAGCTCCTCTGGCTCTGTGCATTTGACTGCGTTCGCAGCGTAATATGCCAAAGTCTGCTCCTTCCAGCGCTTATATGCTGCCTGCGTGGAGTTATAGGCGTGAAGCTCGCTGCGCTCGTCCTCCCACTGTTCAAGAAAGAGGCACATATCCGCATTGAACTCCGCCGTGCTCTTTCCATCAAAGGAAACCGAGCACTCCCATTGCTTGCTGCGGGGCGGCTTCTGCACATTGATCTTGAAGTCGATGCCCTCTACCGTTTCCAGCTTAAAGAGGAAGTCCATTACGTCGGCAAGCGTCCTGATCTGTGTCGTGCTGGATTCATACCCAAGAATATAGGTTGAGGTCGTGTCCAGCAGATCTGCGATCTGATTGACAACGGCAATCGACACTTCAATCTCTCCGGTTTCGTACTTCTGTACGGTGCGGAGAGATTTTTTCAGCATTTGTGCCAGCTCGGTCTGGTTCAGCCCTTTGCGTTTTCGGAGCTGCTTGATTCTCTGCCCAATGGCGGGATAATCGAAATTGTCCATGTCTGATTCACCTCGTCCATATCATATCACAGAATAAAGCGAATTGCAAGTACATATTTTTATTTTCTAAATGCTTGACAGATGCATCTTGTGTGCGTATAATAAAATATGTACTCAGGATGCGTATTTCAGAGAGACTGGGGAAAGGAGCGTGAACAAAAGATACGCAGACTGAGGAAAATCACATTGAAACAGGAGGTACTATGAGAGCACAGTTTATCACAGCGTCAGAGGTGGCGGAGATCATGGGCATCAGCCGCAGCAAGGCATATCAGATTGTCCGGGAGATGAACAGAGAACTGAAAGCCCAAGGCTATCTGACCGTTGCCGGAAAATGCCCTGCCCAGTATTTCAAGCAGAAGTTCTACGGCTTCCAGATTCCCGGAGGTGAGCGAAATGACGGGAAATGAGAAAACGACCGCCCTCATCCCATCTGTTGGCGCAGATGGAGGGCAGCCGCCTCACGATTCAACTAACCAGAGCATACCACATGAAACCTGCGAAAGCAATCCCCTGGAGGAAAATATTGAGGAAATGCGTGAGAAAATCCGACGCATGAAAGACCCTCATTATCTTCATACCGTTTCCATGACAGAGCTGTATCAGACCGCCTACAAGAGCAGGCCGCCCATCATCGACGGCTTGCTCTACGCGGGAGCGTATATCCTCGCAGGAGCGCCCAAAATCGGAAAATCATTTCTGGTAGCGCAGCTTGCCTACCATGTCAGCACAGGGCAAAGGCTGTGGGGCTATGAAGTCCATCAGGGTACGGTTCTGTACCTTGCACTGGAGGATGATTTCCAGAGAATCCAGAGCCGGATGTTTATGATGTACGGCGTGGCGGATACCGCCAGCCTGCATTTTGCAACGGCAGCAAACAAAATCGGAAACGGTCTTGACGAGCAGCTTGAGAATTTCATAAAGGAACACCCCGACACGAAGCTGGTTGTCATTGACACCATGCAGAAGATTCGGGAAGCCGGAGGCGAGGCTTACAGCTACGCCAGCGACTATGAGATCATCGGCAAGCTCAAGCGTTTTGCGGACAGACACAGCATTTGCATCGTTACCGTCCATCACACAAGAAAGCAGCCAGCCGGGGACAGCTTTGAAACAATCTCCGGCACAACAGGACTTCTCGGTTGTGCAGACGGAGCACTCCTGATGCAGAAGAAGAAACGGACAGCATTGGAGGCCACGGTCGATGCGGTGGGGCGAGATCAACAGGATCAGATTCTATATCTGAAAAAAGATGCCGGCACGCAGATATGGAGCCTTGAACGGACAGAGAACGAACCGTATCAGGAGCCGCCCGACCCGGTATTGGATACGGTTTCCCAGCTTGTTTCCTCCGAAAGCAGAGAATGGACAGGCAGCCCGACTGAGCTTGCGGAGACGGTCAATACAGGCATGGCGGCAAATTCCCTCACCAAATACCTGAACGTTAAATCCGGAAGGCTGCTGGACGAGTACCATGTGAAGTACGAGAACAGGGCCAAACACTCCGGGCGGCAGGTGAAGCTTACCTATATGATAATTGACAATGTTGAGTACGAAGTAATCGACTGAGGACAGCGCGACGGCTGCGACGGTCGCGACGGTGGAAATGATGCCATCAAAGCAACCGTCGCAATCGTTGCGACCGTCGCGGATAGGAAAGGATAGGAAAATGAAAAGCGTACAAATCCCCTATGATCTGTTCATCGACCTCGCCATGTACCATCTGCGGGGCGAGGATGATTTTGAAGAAGAAATCCGGCAGGGCTTGGAGCAAAAGCTCGACGCCATGCTGAACCGGCAGCTCTATTCCCGGTACAAAACCGCTCCCAACGAAGAAGAACGGGAGCAGGCGCGGCAGGAGTATCTTGACCGGCGTGGAGTGCCGCAGAGCTACCGATGGACTACTCCTCCTTGGGAACTGTGACAGGAGCGTGCCACGCTCCTGTTGCTGGCAGACAAGGTAAAGCATTGGCTGACACAGCCCCTCGCATCCCCGTCTCCATCGAAAAACCCGCAGATTTTGAGATGGATGGCGGAGAGGATTTTCAAAATTCTCTCTGCCTGTGGGCGGCAGCGTTGAAGCAAATTCGATTGCTGAAAGGCTGGCGGTCACGCCGTGGATTTTGCAAAGTGGGTACTACTTGCAAGCCACGGCAGAGGCTTCCGCAGAAGCCGCATTCCCCGTTCCCCCTCGGAGAGCCCACGATACTTTGCAGCCGCAGGATGAAAGTATCATAGTGGGTTATTACACTTCCGCAGAAGTGCTCCCCCGAAAGCTACCCCGTCCTACGCAATCTGAAATCAGGAGGTAAATGCCCATGGCAAGAGGCGACGGTATCCATCGTACCAACGCAAGAAATATGAGGCTGACCGCTGCCAGAATCGGCAACGCGCAGCAACACAACGAACGGGAAAAGGGATCCTATGTCAATCAGGATATTGTCCCGGAAAGAACGCGGCTCAACGTCCATTTCAAGGAACCGACGGGAAGTTATGCCGAGATGTTCCAAAAGCTGAAAGAGGACGGCGTGATCTCCACCCGTGGACTGAAAGAGGACGCTTTTCTATACGGCGAGCTGGTCTTTGACGTAAACACCGCCTATTTTCACAATCATGGCGGCTATGACTTCGCAAAACAATTTTACACCGATGCTTACAAATCCGCAATAGAAATCGTCGGCGGCGAGCAGTATATCCTTTCGGCGGTTATGCACGCCGACGAGCGCAACCGCGCCATGTCCGACGCGCTGGGGCAGGACGTGTACCACTATCACCTTCATGTGGTCTATATCCCCGTCGTGGAAAAACAGATTCTATGGACGAAACGCTGCAAGGATAAATCTCTGGTAGGGACAGTTAAGGAGACGATTCAGCAGGTCAGTATGAGCAAAAAGTGGGATTCCAAGCCCGCACTGGACGAGCATGGGAAGCCGCTGCTGAACGCAAACGGGAAAACTGTGCTCCGAAAATCCTATTCCATTCTGCAAGATGATTTCTTCGCCGCCATGCGAAAGGCAGGGTATGACGATGTGGAGCGCGGCGAACGCGGCAGCTCGGAGGAACACCTGACCGTGACGCAGTTCAAAGTGCAGCAGGAGCAGGCGCGGTTGGAATCGATTGAGGATACGATTGACAGGAGGAAGCAGACGCTGGAAAAGTACAACGAGAAGATTAGGGAGCAAAAGGGCGCGGCAGCTTCCTTCCACGAAATCGACAGCATTGGGAAAAAGACCATCTCCGGCAATATCTCCATGACGCCGCAGGACGCGCAGTTTCTCAAGGAGCTTGCCAAGGAGGGAGTCGCTTCTCGCGGGCTGATCGGAGATTTGAAGAATAAAGTGGAAACGCTCAAGCGCGATGTCAGCGTATGGAAACGCAAATATGAAAAGCTGCAAGAGCAGACAAAGGACTTCATGGCGGCACTCAAACGAGCGCCCCGCAAGGTCAAGGAGTTCATACAATTCATGCTCCACACCGAGCCGGAGAAACCTGAACAGTCCGGAAACCGTGATATGCCGCGCCGCAAGAAGCGCGACATGGAGCTGTGAGCAACTACGGTGTAGAGCCGTAAAAATACGAAAATAGCCAACAGGAGCGCGTCGGACGAACCCGGGCGTTGTCCGGCGTGCTCCTGTTTGAAAATCTCCGTTTTCCCCAAGTCATGAGCCGGAGAAAACAGCCGAAAAACACCCCTATTGCGTAACAGGGACGCAGAAAGGAGCTTGCATGAGAACAGGGCTTACCAATAATCGGAATGTTTTGACCGCAACAACACATAGAAGCACCGCCACGCCGGTATATCTTCAATATCCAAAATATGTTGCAGGCGTAGAACACGCATTGCACATGGCATATAAACATCTGATTTGTAAATGCAAAAATTCATTTGCGTTTACAGATTTTCAATTTGCGAATCTGGTAGCAATCTTCACAAATGTGTGCTATAATGTGACTATGTATTTTGATAAGGGGGACTTCCCAATATGCGCATCAGCTATAACAAGCTCTGGAAGATGCTTATTGACAAAAATATGAAAAAGAGTGATTTGAGAGAAAAAGCCGGCATCAGTTCTGCCTCCCTTGCAAAGCTCGGCAAAGGAGACAACATAACCACGGATGTTCTTCTTCGTATCTGCGAGGTAATGGATTGCCGGATTGAAGACATTCTTGAAACGGTTCGTGACTAACCAACGCCAAAGAATTTGATTAGGAGGTTTTGACATGACCATATTGGGCAAGAAACAGATGTCGGAAGAAGACATCAAATTGAATTATATTACTCCGGTCATTCTTGATGGATGGAAGGGTCACGTTACGATGGAGACCAAGATCACGGATGGTAGGATCAACATTAGTGGCAATATCGTTGCTCGTAGTAAGCCTAAGTTTGCCGACTATATGCTTTACCTCAATGACGGGAAGCCCATCGCTGTAGTCGAAGCAAAGGATAATAATCATTCTGTATCTCATGGTTTGCAGCAGGCAATGACTTATGCTCAGATGATGGATCTCCCATTTGCATATTCCTCAAACGGAGATGCTTTCTATGAGCATGACTTCTTGACCGGACAAGAGCAGCAAATTGCATTGGAGGAATTTCCAACTCAAGAGATGCTTGTGGCGAGATATTACGCTGAGCTGCACAGCGGCAAGGGCATTTCCGATATGGAAAAGAAAATTGTCTCGCAGCCGTACTATTCTTCTCAAAGCACGTACCCTCCACGATACTATCAGCGAAACGCAGTAAACAGGACCGTTGAAGCAATCGCCAGAGGACAGCAAAGATTGTTGCTCGTTATGGCTACCGGCACAGGCAAAACATACACCGCTTTTCAAATTGTCTATCGCCTGCTCCGCTCTGACCTTAAAAAGAGAATCCTGTATCTGGCTGACAGAAATATTCTTGTTGACCAGAGCATTTTACAGGATTTTGCACCGCTTGAAAAGACCATTTATAAAGTGGACTTTTCCGACAAGGCGTGTTTGAGCAAGATCGCATCCCGTGAAGTAAACTTTGCCCTCTATCATCAGATGGTCGGGCAGAATGATGAAGAACACTTCAAACAGATTCCCACAGAATACTTTGACCTAATTATCGTAGACGAGTGTCATCGTGGAAGTGCCAAGGAGGACAGCAACTGGCGTAAAGTTTTGGAGTATTTTTCTTCTGCAACCCAAATCGGTATGACCGCTACTCCAAAAGAGAGCGAAAAGGTATCGAATATAGATTACTTTGGAGAGCCTGTCTATACTTACAGCTTAAAGCAAGGCATCGAAGACGGATTCCTTGCTCCGTTCAAGGTTATCAATATCACGACCAACATCGGTGACGGCTGGAGGCCGCACAAAGGGCAAACCGATATATTCGGCAATGTGCTCGAAGACCGAATCTATAACAATAGGGATTATGATTACAATATCATTCTCCAAGACCGTATTGACGAGGTTGCAAGGGAGATTACCGAGTATCTGAAAAGCACCGACAGGATGCAGAAAACTATTGTGTTCTGCGCTTCCGAAGATCATGCCGAGCGAATGAGAATTGCCCTCATCAACCATAACGCTGATATGGTCAAGGAAAATCCGGACTACTGTGTCAGAATCACCGGTTCTGATGTTTACGGAAAATCCAAACTTGACTATTTCATCTCCGTGTCCAGCCCTTATCCGGTTATCGCTACGACATCCGAACTGCTTTCCACCGGAGCAGACTGCAAGATGACAAAGCTGATCGTTCTGGACAAGACGGTTGAGAGCATGACTACCTTTAAGCAGATTATCGGGCGAGGGACCCGTATCAGGGAAAAGGAAGGTAAGACACACTTTGTCGTTATGGACTTTAGAAATGTGACAAGGCTCTTTAGCGACCCTGATTGGGATGGTCCCGTAGAACAGGTTGAGGGGTTCCAACACGGCAGCGGAGGAAACAAACCCAAAGGCGGTGAACCCGGCGGCATTGGAGAGGAACCGCCCGTTGACCCCGTTGAAACGCCTATCGTTGATAAAGACGGGTGCAGTGTGAAGATTATCAATAAGACTGTTTCTGTGTATGATGCCAACGGCAAGCTGCTTCGTCAGGAAGATATTATCGACTACACGAGAACCAATATCAAAGGCGAATATGCGTCCCTTTCTGACTTTATACACAAGTGGAAAGCATCGGATAAGAAGAAAACGATTGAACAATCCTTTATTGCGATGGGGATTGATTTGAAGGCTCTGAAAGCGGAACAAGGAATGTCTGATGTCGATGATTTTGATTTTATCTGCTATGTGGCATACGGCAGGAAGCCGCTGACGAGAAAAGAGCGGGCTAACAACGTCAAGAAGAAGGACTTTTTCAGCAAGTATTCCGTCGAAGCGCAGGCAGTTCTCTCCATCCTCTTGGACAAGTATATGAACCAAGGCATCACTGAGGTTGAGGATATTAAGGTCCTTTCTCTTGCAGACTTTGCTGACTTTGGAAAGCCTGCAAAAATCGTTAAGCTGTTCGGCGGCAAAGCACAGTATGAGGCTGCTATTAAGGAGCTTGAAGCGAATATTTATGAATTAGAGGTAAGCTGAATATGGCGATGCAGTCAGGTTTTATAAAAAGAATCCGCGATATTATGCGCATGGACGCAGGCATCAACGGCGATGCTCAACGAATTGAGCAGATGGTATGGATGCTCTTTCTGAAAGTCTATGACGCAAAGGAAGACGATTGGGAGCTGAACGAGGACAATTACGAATCCATTATTCCCGAAGACCTCAGATGGAGAAATTGGGCGAGGGCAGACGGCAGCGGTCACGCCATGACCGGAGACAAGCTGCTGAACTTTGTCAACAACACTTTGTTCCCGGTGCTGAAAGGCAATGATGTAAAAGAAGGCGACACGATTGTCTATGAGGGTATCAAGGTTGCACCTGACACTCCGATCAAGAAAGCGATCGTGAAATCGACCTTTGAAGATGCCAACAACTATATGAAAGACGGTGTTTATCTCCGTCAGGTCATTGATGTCATTGACGAAATCGAATTTGATGATGTCAAGGAAAGTCATGCTTTCGGTTTTGTTTACGAAGAAATTCTAAGAGAATTGCAGTCTGCCGGTTCCTCCGGTGAGTTTTACACACCGAGAGCAGTCACCGAGTTCATGGCGCTGATGATCAAGCCGAAACTGGGAGAAAAGATGGCTGACTTCGCATGCGGTACGGGTGGCTTTATTACTTCCTGGCTTGGACAGTTATCCAAGCAGGTAACCGATACTTCTGCTCAAAAGCAGCTTGATGACAGCATTTACGGAATCGAGAAAAAGCCGTTCCCGTATCTGCTCTGCGTAACCAATATGCTGCTGCATGACATTGAAGTTCCAAATATCTATCACATGAACTCGTTGAAGCATAACCTGCTGGATTATACGGATGACGATAAGTTTGATGTGATTCTGATGAACCCTCCTTATGGCGGACATGAGGACAAGTCCATTCAGGGCTTCTTCCCAGACGATCTGGCAAGCTCGGAAACCGCCGATCTGTTCATGTCGGTCATCCTGTACCGATTGAAGAAGAACGGCAGGGCTGCTGTTGTCGTGCCGGACGGCTTTCTGTTTGGTCTGGACAACGCCAAGGTAAACATCAAGAAAAAGCTCATTGGCGAGTTTAATCTGCACACCGTTGTCAGACTGCCCAGCTCTGTGTTCAGCCCCTATACTTCCATTACCACCAATCTGTTGTTCTTCGATAACACAAAGCCGACAACAGAAACATGGTTCTACAGAGTGGATATTCCGTCTGACAGAAAGCATTTTTCCAAGACCAAGCCCATGGAGCTGAAGCACTTCGATGATTGTATCGCTTGGTGGAACAACAGAGAGGTAATTCCCGACGGAGAATATTTCAAGTCACAGAAGTTTACCGCTGATTATCTGCTGAATGAACAGGGATGCAACATTGACCTTTGTGGCTATCCTCACGAGGAAGAAGAAGTTCTCGATCCACTTGATACGATCAGAGAGTATCAGGAGAGACGAACCGCCCTCAATGCCGAAATCGACAAGGTGCTTGCAGAGCTGGAAGCATTGCTGCCGGGAGGTGTAACAGAATGACCCCTGAGCAGTTAAAGGCAAGTATTCTTCAATATGCAATTCAAGGCAAGCTTGTTGAGCAGAGACCGGAAGAAGGAACAGGAGAAGAACTGTATCAGCAAGTTCAGGCAGAAAAGCAGAGATTGATTAAGGAAAAGAAAATCAAAAAGGAAAAAACATTAGCAGAAATTACCGAAGGCGAAATTCCGTTTGATATTCCGGATAGCTGGAAGTGGGTAAAATTAGGTGATTGCACTGGCTACGCCCAAACAAAAGAAAAGGTGTCTCCCAAAGAAATTACAGGCGATATGTGGTCGTTAGACTTGGAAGATGTTCAAAAGGATACAGGTGCAATTCTTGTGAAAACCAAGGCTTCTGAACGAAAAATCAGCGGCGACAAGGTTAAGTTCCACAAGGGACAGGTTCTATATAGCAAGCTCCGTCCCTACCTGAAGAAAATCTTAGTTGCACCTGATGAGGGGATTTGCACACCTGAATTGGTTCCATTTGACACCTACTTGATTGACGAGAATTATATTGCGTATGTATTGAGAAGCCCACACATCGACTATGTAATCAATTCGGTCACATATGGCGTAAAGATGCCGAGGGTTGGAACAGATACAATGACTAATCTTTTAATTCCTCTCCCACCCCTTGCAGAACAAAAGCGCATCGTTGCCAAGATCGAAGAACTTCTTCCGTATGTTGACTGTTATGCCGCAGCTTATGAAAAGTTGGAACAGTTTAATGCCAAGTTCCCGGAGGATATGAAGAAGTCCATTCTTCAATATGCCATCCAAGGTAAGCTTGTAGAGCAAAGACCGGAAGAAGGAACTGGCAAAGAACTGTACCGGCAGATTCAAACAGAAAAACAGCGGTTGATCAAAGAAGGCAAGATCAAAAAGGAAAAGCCGTTGCCTAAAATCACCGAGGATGAGCTCCCGTTTGATATTCCCGAAAGTTGGAAGTGGTGTAGACTCTCCGACGTTATTGATGTTCGTGATGGCACACATGATAGTCCGAAATATGTTCCAGTAGGCATCCCATTAGTAACAAGTAAGAACTTAGTTAATGGAGTTATTGACTACGGAAATGTGAAATACATCACCCAAGAAGATGCTGATAAAATAAATGTAAGATCCATGGTTGATGATGACGATATTCTTTTTGCTATGATTGGATCAATAGGAAATCCTGTTTTGGTGAAAAAGGATAGAGAGTTCTGTATTAAAAACATGGCGTTGTTCAAGAGATTTGCCAATACTGATATTTCGATGCGGTATGTATATTGGTTCTTGTTCTATGCTCAGTACAAACTAAAAAAAGAAGCATCGGGTGGTGTTCAATCGTTTATATCTCTTTCCAGATTTAGAGAATATTTGATACCACTCCCTCCCGTTGCTGAGCAAAATCGTATTGTTGCCAAACTGGAAGAAATCCTGCCGTTGTGTGAACGGTTGAAATGAGGTGAATCAGATGACTGCGGAATGGGTCATGGTTATAATCACAGGGATTTATGTTATAGCAACCATTTTTATTTGTTTGGCAAATATCAAGGCTGCCAATGCATCTAAAGAACAGTTGCGGGAGATGCAAAAGCAGTTTGCGGAAACAAACAGGCCTGTTGTCGAGCTTGAATTCCACTATAGCAGAAGAACATGGTATATCGCCCGTTTTGTAAACCGTGGAAACCTGAGTGCCCAGCATGTTAAAATCAATTTAGATCAGGAATTCATTGACAGTCTTCCGGAAGAGTCAATGAGAAAAGAATTAGAACGGATAAAAGGCAAAGAGTGCATTATAGGCGCTGGGCAGCATTATGACTTGTATATCGGCAGCAATAAACTTCGTGGAAATCCAAACATGAAGCCGCTAACAGGAACAATAGAATATGAATCACAAGTCAAAACCTATCAAAGTGATCTATTTGTGGATCTGGAGCACTATATGACATTTTTCTCATCAACAACCGATGAGGAAGATTTGCTTAAATCTGTGAAAAGGATTGGTGATGAGCTCAAAGGCATAACGCAAATCCTAAGTGTCCAAAACACGAAAAAGGAAGATTCCGAATAAACATATCTTTTTCAAAAACAAAGAACTCTTGCCGTTGTGCGAAAGGTTGAAATGAGGTGAATATACAAAATATGTGGGCTAATATTGCTAATTTTGTCAGTAAAAACTGGATTGATATATTGCTGGTTATCGTAGGTGCATCAGCGTTTATCATTTATTGGGTTCAAGAACGCCGCAAGATTTCAGAAGCAGCATCGCTGATTGTCTTGCAGGTAGAAGAACTGCAAACAAGCATTGCAGAAGTAGGATCTTATATTTCAGAAGGCAAATTAAACGATGGTGCTTTCTATGAGTCTCAAATGCTTTTCAAAACAGATTATTGGGACAAGCACAAGCATTACTTCGTAAGAAAAATGGATTCATTCAGCTTCAGAATGTTTGATGAATTCTATAATTGTGCATCAGAAATTCTTGAGCAGCAACAGTTGATGAAGAACCTGCAAAAGAATTCTCTGTTCTTAACACAGCAGATGCTAATGCAGTCCGAAACGAACTACATTTTGCAGATACTGGCAATGTGTGCGCAGAATCCTGTGGATGTACCGACTCTCCTCAAGACAATAGAAGGAAGTCTCCCAGCTGATGCTTCTGATGAGCAAAAAACTGCTTTTGAGAATCTAATGAAACGAATGACTGCGTCAAATCAGAATATAGACCCAAATACATTTTGGAATACTTATAATCAGAGCAAAGCCAATCTTCATTCGGTAATCAATCAAAATGCGCTTACACATTACATTCCCGTCCAAATTCGGATTACTCTCGAAAACGCATTGAAGAAGTACAATGCTATACAAGTTATAGGTTGTGAGGGTTACAGAAAACTGAAGAAAATTGCAAACAGAAAATTTTAATCATACAAAAACTGTCTAAAATGTTCGCTGTTGTGTCAATGGCTGAAATGAGGTGATTTGCTTGATAGACCGAATTGTACATGAGATTCGTATGGCTTTGTCCCATGAACTGTATTTGTCAGCATTAGCACTTGCGCTGACTTTACCTGACACCTGTGGAAAAGCTGAATATCCCAACGAGGATTACAACGGCGTGCGCTATAAAAACTGGTGCAGCCAATATGTTATTACAGATAGATGTGATTCTCCATACGGATATGATATGCCCTATCTGAACGAGGAAATTATTTATAGTTTGCGTAATTGTCTGCTTCACCAAAGCACACCAAATGTAGAGCAATCAAGAATTCACGAATCTCGGTGCAAGGTTGATAAATTTGAGCTTGTCATAACCGGAGAAGATGGTGCTAACGGTGATCTGAGCATGGTCGCCTATGGCAAAGATATGAACATAGTGCGGAGAGAATTGAAAGTACATATATCCCACTTGTGCTACATTCTTTGTACTGCGGCAGAGGACTATTACAAGAACAACAAGGAAAAATTCGATTTTATAAAGTATTCAATCGAAGATGACAGACCAAAAACTTTTTTGTGATGCATATTTTGATTTGAAAGAAACAAAGAATGACCAGAGCAAAGGCGATCAACCGTAAAAAGTTGGTCGCTTTTGTTTTTTAATTATCTGAAAGGAGACTTGTTCAGGAATGAAAAGTTGAAGCACGAACAATATAATGCAAAGCGCATACAAACCACACCCAAGCACCTAACATTAGACCTATTTAATACTGGATGTTGGCGGGCAGGCACAATCTGCGCCTGCCCGCCTTGTCTGCCCAAAAAGCGCGGCAGGCGACGACAGTCAATGGCGCAAAGCGTTCATCTTGACCATTGACGGCGGTCGGCTGCAGCGCTATAGCCTTTCCGTCAGCTATCGAAAGGCTTATATTCCGTCACTGCTTTCAGGTATGCTTCGGGATCGCCGTTCAGAACCAAGTCTGCATAAGCAAGCGGGTCATTGTAGATCAGATAATCCAGCTCTGACCGCTGGAAGCGGTTATCGGCAACTTCGTTTTCAACGGCGGTGCAGTCAATGGAAAGCTGGCTTCCATCATCAAAAACCAATTCTACGCAGGCTGTGTCTATGTTGAATTGACAGGATATAAGTTTGCTCATGGTCATACCTCCAAGATGTTTTTTGAGGTGAGTCAGGCGGTCAATTCCGGGTGATTATTGGCGGGAATCATACCGAAACCCGCTGCAAATCATTCAAAATAAGTCGTTGCGAACGGTTAGTACGTATAAAATAGCTGGCTACAAAACGGCTACAAAATTCGTAAGGAACCTATGTACAGCCCGAAATACGTGGATTATTTGGACAAAAAGCGTATCAAGAGTGCATTTTATAACCCTAAATCAAAGCCCAAGACTTGAGTGGGAATAAATCAGAAAAGCCGAAAAGTGTAGGAATACCAACGGTTTTTGGATTTTACCCGCCCCTTCTGATAAGAGTTTGATAAGATTCCGCCGGAGCGCAGTTATTCTGCGTGCCAGTGGCTTGTGAGTAAAGAGTAATTTCTCCAAGCTCACAAACTTCTCCATATGATTGAAGCCCGTACTGATTGGATGTCAGTACGGGCTTTTTCTATGTTCATTTTTCTTTCTGCTGATCCTTGAACGCTTCCACAAGCAGATCGCTCAGTCCCTGCGACGGTACTTTTGCCCAACGCTGGGTGGTGTCCTCTTCCGGAAAGGTGTAGCGCCAGTGGTCGTACTGCTCTTTGCTTATCTTGCCGCAGCGCAGCTTCTTCGACTGTTCTGCCCATGCGGAAAGCATGGTAAAGATTGATTCATCCATGGTACGTTTGCTGCCGTCAAAGATGAGATGCACCTCATCCCCCTGCTTTTCAGCACGGATGCCGTGAATGTCCTCGATGGCAAAAAGGGTGTGAATAAATCCAAGGTCACTGTCAATGTCGGGAATCTGCAATGCCAAGGGAGAAACCTCCAACACATTGGCGATAGCTTTTACCAAATCCTCTTTCGGCGTTCTGGAACCGGACTCGTACTGCGCCATGCGGACATCAGCCGTTTTAGGCGGAAAGCCAACAGCTTGACCAAGCCATTTCTGCGTTATGCCACGCAAATTACGAATAAAACGGATTCGTTCACCAATCGCCATAAACCTACACTCCTTTGGTATCGTTGCGATAATTATAGCATATATGCTTAGTTTGTGTCAATACAGCCTAAATAAAAAAGTTTAATATTTTTCTCGAAAGCCTCTTGACATAACGGAATATGTTTAGTATAATGCAAGTGCAAACTTAAGCATTTACAGTTAAGTTCGAAAATTTAATACCTGTCGCACATCACAGTCATGGTGTGTCCGCCCGGGCAAATCGGAAGGCGGCCAGAAAGTATCCGACACGAAATAAGGACAAGTATTACCAAAAATCAACAAGGAGGAGTTTTATGGACAACAGATTTATTCGAGCAGAGGAAGTCGCAGCGGAACTGGATGTGTCGAAGCCCTACGCCTACAAGCTCATTCGGCAGCTCAATGAGGAGTTAAAGGCAAAAGGATTTCTGACCATCGCAGGCCGCGTCAACCGGCAGTATTTCAATGAACGGTTCTACGGAACAGAAAGGAAGGATGCAGATGCCAGCTTATAAGAACAAGGAAAACGGTTCGTGGTATGTGGTGACACAGTACACGGACTGGACAGGAGAACGCAAGCCCAAATGCAAGCGCGGATTCGCCACAAGGCGAGAAGCACTGGAATGGGAGCAGAAGTTTCAACAGCAGAATGCCGGAGATCTGGACATGAGCTTTGAGGCGTTCTGTGAAATCTATACCAACGATCTCAAGGCGCGGCTGAAAGAAAGCACATGGCAGACCAAGGAGAATATCATCAAAACGAAGCTGCTCCCGTACTTCGGCAAGCGGAAAATCAACGAGATCACCACCAAAGATGTGATTGCATGGCAAAACGAGCTGCTCGCTTATCGGGATGAGAAGCGCAAGCCCTATTCTCAGACCTATCTCAAGACGCTGCACAATCAGCTCAGCGCCATCTTCAACCATGCCGTCCGGTTTTACGATCTCCACTCCAATCCGGCAGCGAAAGCCGGAAACATGGGGACAGAGGAACGGCGGGAGATGTTGTTCTGGACGAAAGAAGAATATCAGAAATTTGCTGAAGAGATGATGGACAAGCCGGTTTCCTACTACGCCTTTCAGATGCTCTACTGGACAGGCATCCGGGAGGGAGAACTGCTGGCGCTGACGCCTGCGGACTTCGATTTTGAGCGCGGCACTGTCAAGATCAGCAAGACCTATCAGCGGCTCAAAGGGCAGGATGTTATTACCTCACCGAAAACAAAGAAAAGCAACCGCACCATTCAGATGCCCGACTTTCTCTGCCAGGAGATGCAGGAGTTTTTCAAAATGCAGTACGGTCTGAAAAAGAAAGATCGTATTTTCTCGGTAACCAAAAGCTATCTCCACCATGAGATGGACAGGGGTGCAAAGGCAGCAGGCGTCAAGCGCATCAGAATCCACGATTTGAGACACCCGTATGTCAAGCACACGACAAAAATTTTTAGCTTGCGCTTGATGAATTTTCAAGCGCAGGCTTATCCTGATGCTCGGCGAAAAACTCGCGGAGCTTGTCA
>OLFY01002554.1_pt1 | contig 17701 bp, 8 predicted proteins | sample 1605611 | NCBI WGS metagenome assembly OLFY01 (sample SAMEA3888923, study PRJEB22519) | human gut metagenome | biome: human gut; feature: human-associated habitat; material: faeces | place: Denmark | collected 2011
AAGAGAGCAAGCCGCAACTGGATGAGGTCATTGCCTGCTTAAATACCTTTGTGACAACCGATCATGAAACGCCGGAAGAAAAGGAAGCGGCATTACAGGCAGCATATGAAACACTGGATGCCTACTTAAACGCATCCAATGCCTGCCGTCCGCAGGTGTCATTGGAAACGCAGGAAAACGTATCCGTGCCGCTGGCAGCAGAAAAGACCGTCACAGAGAACGGAGTGCGGGCATTTGGCTGGAAGTATGATAAGTCTTATACAAGGATCAGTACCAATGATGTGGCGACCATTCAGGCATATGCAAAAAAAGGAGGAAAATACCTTATCAAGCTCCAACCAAAAGCAGATGGAGGAAAAAATCTTTATTGCGGACAGCGGATCGACGTATCCAATCATACAGAACTTGTTATCGTAAGTGAAAGTACAAACATTTCTCTTTGCGTTAAAAGCACCATGAGTAAAGACCCGAATACCTATTCCGATATGTTCCGTGTGGAAAAGGGTTCCTCCCTGACACTGGGGGATAATGAGAAAAACGGAAAACACGGTGTCATTTTGGATGGAAGAGGCACAGCACACATGGGGAGACTGGTCTGTGTGGAAGTCGGCGGCAGCTTAAACATCTATCCGGGAACGGAGATCAAAAACAACAACAGCATGGACGGACGCGGAAGCGGAATCATTAATAAAGGAACCATGATGATGTATGGCGGTACGATCAGCGGCAATAAATTTGCCACAACGGAAAAGAATTTTCAGGAAGTCAACCTCAAAGACGATGATGATAAGACCTACTGCCATGGAGGAGGACTCAGAAACGATGGAAACTGTACCATCAAGGATGGTACGATCAGCGGCAATACGGCAGCTACCGGAGGCGGTATCTATACCACGGGACCGGATTATGAGTCCGATCAGAAGGAAGCCGTCCTTAAGATCACAAAATGCAAAATAGAAAACAACAAAGCACTTGGTACGGACCGTGGAACCGGAGGCGGTATCGTGGTCGGTTCCTATATGGGATCTTACTACGACAAGACCTTAAAAAAGAACGTACCATATGTAAAAAACGGTGGAACGCTGATCATTGACGGAGGCGGTAATAATGAAGTCCATATCAGCGGCAATACGGCAGGAAACAGAAACTTCGGAGTTGCCGGAGGCATTATGAACAACGGATATGCAGAAATCAAAAACTGCATCATCGAAGATAATCAGGCATACAGCAAAGGAGCGGTCAAAAACGGTTCTTATGATGCGACAAAACCGGATATCCGCTATGGTGGACAGTCACGCCATGAAGGAACCATGGTCATGGAGAAGGTCAGCATCAAAAACAACGTGGCAAGGGAAAAAGGGGAAGATGGAACTCCAAGCAGCTCGGCAGTTGGAAACCATGGGAACATGACCATCAAAAACAGCAACATCCATGACAATACCTCAAAAGGACTCGCCAACTGCGGCACCGAAACAGGTCAGCCTGTCACACTGACCGTACAGGATACGGAGATCTGTAGAAATAAGTCAGACGGCATCCATGCCTACGGTGAAAAGTCCGGTGCCGTGATAGACGGATGTAACGTACACGATAACTCCGGTCATGGCATCCGCAACAGCAGGACACTGACCTTTTCGGGAGGTACGACGAAAAGTGAGCAGAACGGAACGGCAAATAAATTTTATTACGGGTTAAAAAATAATGCAGGCGGTGATATCAAGATCCGGACCGGCTTAAACATCACAAAGAGTGCATCGAACGGTATCAGCAATGCAGGAAGCGTAACCCTTGCAGCAGGAAATACCCTGACCGTCAAAGAGAACAGTATCGGTATCAGCAACACCGGAACCTTTAAGGCAGACGGAACACTGGATGTACAAAAAAATACCGGAACAGCCGTAAAGAACAGTGAGAACGGAACGTTTGACCTCAACAGCAATTCCACCATCGTAAACACCATGGCAGACGGAACCGCCATCATCAATGAAGGAAAAGGAGTCTTTACGGTAAAGAGCAAAACCAAACCGACGATCAGCGGGAAAGGCAAAGGAATCAGCAACAGTGCTACCTTCCACTATAACGGAAACGGAACCGTAACGGGAGATACGGATAACGGCATTTATAACGGCAGTACGGGTGTGTTAAACGTAACAGGCGGTGTGGATGTTACCGGCATGCAGAAACCGGGTATCAGCAATGCGGGAACTGCCACCATCTCCGGAATGGCAAGAGTACGGAGTGCCAGCAAAACGGCACTCTCCAACGGTAAGACCGGAACCTGCACCATCAGCGGTCAGGCTACGTTCCAGTATCTAGGTGGAGCAATCGGAACAGTCAACAATAAATCCATCTATAACGAAGGTCGCCTGATCAATACCTCGGCTGCAACCTATCTGTCCTCAAACAATAATTCCGTCTTACAGAACGGAACGTTTGAGATATCCTCGGATGCAAGCCATTCCAAGAACCTGTGCATCTACCTCTATGAGCAGAAATTTGTTACCGTTACCGGGACGCTCAACAGCGTCAACTACTTACAGCCAAAGAACCGGAAAGCAGGAAGAAAAGTGGCACAGGCATCCTATGCAGGGGCAGATGGCAGTACGATCCTAAATAAGCTGGCATTAACGGATGACAGCAGGTTCTGCTTAAGGAGCGGAAAGACACTGAACCTACAGAAAGCCAATGCCGCATTAAAGGGAAGTGGGATCAATGCATCGGACCTGACGGCAAAGGATGTCATCTTAAGTGAAGCCGTACAGGTTACATACAAAAGCGGATTAAATGCAGACATCGCATGTACCATGCCAAAAACACAGGATACCTACTGGTATGAGGATGTAAAGGTAAAGGCATCCGTAAATGTAAACGGAAAAGAGAGCATGAAGCCGTACATTCAGGATAAGGCACAAAGAAACATCTATCAGTTCCTCGGATGGTATGATGAGGACGGTGTGCAGCGTTATGATCCGGTGACGGATCAGTGGTATGACCCGGAAACCAGGAAATGGTCCAAAGAGTATACCTACTGTGGTGCAAAAGACCTTGTCTTAACGGCAAGATGGGAAAAATCCTACAACATCGCCTACCACGGAAACGGTCAGACCGTGGGGGATGACTACACACAGGAAAAGGATAAGAGCCTGATCATCTCCGATACGGAAATGTATAAGTTTGACGGAAAGTTCTACAAGGGACTGGTCGGGGACGATACATTCCAGAGGACGGAAACCTACAAAAAGGATGAAAACGGAAACCTTCTGGATAAAAACAACAAAACCGTAACCGATGAAAGACGTGCGGCAAAACTGACGAGCTTAAACCCGGACACCGGAAAGAAAGAACCGTGTGAGGAGCAGTACAGTGTGAAGAAGTGGGGAACATCGAAAGATGTGCTGAGTGAAGATAATGGAGAACGAACTTTTGAACTAGGTAAAGAACGAATCACAGGAGAAGTATATGATATTGCATTGCAGTCTACCAATGACAAAGGCGAAAACCTCTGCATTACCTATGATGCACCGGATGACATGGTGAAAAAGGGAAGGGAAGAAAAGCCGGCAGATAAGCTGAGCCTTGGCGTAAAGAAACAGGATGCTGCCGTTTATGGTGCTTCACAGGGGAAAATGACCAGCGGTACATGGCTGAACATATATGCCGTATGGGACAAGTTCCCACAGCTGGATGCCTACAACCGTTACTTCACCTTAAAACAGGCAGAAAACGGAGAGATCACAACGGAAGCCCTGCTTACCACCCTGCGTTTTAAGGACGAGGAAGATACAGACGGCAGGTACCTGTATTCTAAGGATTACGAGTACAACAAAAAGGAAAACTGTCTGATCATCAAAGGAAAAGACGGTGCCACCTTAAAGCTCCGTGCGGAAACAGACATGGACAGCCTTAAGGAAACCGGAAAGAGCACCATCCGCTACACCTTAACGGATTCTGCAGGAAACATCACGACCAAGGAGGTAGAGTGCCGGATCGTGGATACTTCGGACATCCAAAAAGAGTATGACACCTATGTACGTTTCATCAGTCCGAAATACTACAAAAAGAACGGTGCATATGTTTCTAAGGAAAACGGAGGACTGGAGGAACACTCCATCTGGAAAACAGACCCGGAGTATGCCGCATTGTTAGACAAAGCCATGAGCAATGAAAAACGCGGCATACAGAAAAAGAGTGTCCGTGTATTCGGTGTGAAGTTTGAAGCAGATGATCCGGGAAGCGGAACATGGGATCATGTGGAAGAAACATGGGAGTTCACACATGAACAGGTAAGATCCGTGGATGACTTTGTGGATGAACATGGTTACATGAACTATAAGGAAAAGGACGGATTAAAGAAATTCCGTGAACAATACAAAGACTGTATCAAGTAGTACAGAAAATGCCGGGTGCTGCGTATGCGGCATCCGGTTTTTTAGCAGAGTTGTAAAAAAACATATGAAAGGTGGAGTTGCGATGCAGACCATGATTCAAAATATATTTATGGATCAAAAGAGTTACGAACTTATTCAGAAGAATCAGGATTTTGAACATATATGTTCTGTAATTTTAAACGGCGTTGATACCGATAAACCCCAGCCTCAAACAATTATTATAAATAAAATTGAGTTTCAGGCTGAGTTTCATCCTAAGAATGACTATTTTGGATTTACGTTCACAAAAGAAGGATACCATTATATCTGCCATAAAAAGTGTCGGTTTAAAAACAGTGTATATATATATTCACCAACCGCTATGGAAGAGTATGATGAAGATTTTCCCGGTGCCACTTTACTTTTATACACTACCAAAAAACACATCTATGTCACTCCTTATGGAGAAAACGGCTTAAGTAAAATGGATTCTTCAACAGGAAAGTTTACTCGGAAATTATAAGTACAAAAAATGCCGGGTGCCATATAGCGGCATCCGGCTTTATGAAGTTATGACAGGAGGAAAAACAATGTTTCGATTGTATCCGAAAATGATCTTATATAATACCCATAACTGTATGATGGTAAGTTTCATAGTCCTTATATTAACCGTAGTGATTCTCTTTTACAATATCTATGTCCTGCATTACCTCAGGAACAGGATGTTGATGCAGATGGACGAAATGGTATCCACGGACGTTTCCGTGAAAAAGAGAGAGCTTTTTAAAAGATATGTGAGCAGGGAATTTGCAGCTGTATCTTTAAATACAGTTCATATACTGCTTCTCTTTTCGGATATGATCTTTTCTGTGTATATCATACAAAACAGCACGATTTCCCACACAGCATTTTTCCTTTTGTGTGAAATCATGACATTACAGATAATATATCTGTTGAATACCTGCATTTTAACAAAACCACTTCAATATATGGGACATCTATATTACCGGATGTGATTTTTGTTTAAGAGATTAAATTAAGAAAGGAAGTAGCATTTATGATAAATGGCAGTTGTACAAAAAGTGATTTAGAAAATAAATACATCTTTTGGGATATTGATGGTACATTAGCTCCTTATCGGTTTAATGACCATGTAGCAGACCCAGATAGAACAAATAATGGTATGAGTTTAGAAGAGATTGCTGAACATATTTTCTTAACAAGAAAACCATCTCAGCATATGATGAAAGTTGTTTATTCTTGTGGCGAGAAGAAATTTCATCATGGGTCATTGTCAGGTTCAACAGGAAATGGATGATAAACAGTTGTGGTTGGATAAGCATTTTCCAATTATTAGGCGACAAGATAGAATACTTACTTTTGAGAATATCTCGAAAGCTGATAGCATTGTCGAATATTGTGCAGGACATCGAATTGATTTAAAAGACATTGTTTATGTAGATGATGTTATCCCATTTTTAAGAGAAGCTGAAAGAAAAGGCATCAAGTCATATCACATTAGCAGTTTTTTAGATTGGGATATTGTAAATAAGCATTTATTAGAGCAACCGGATTCAGCGACAGATGCATTTTTTAATATACATAATGGTTGAGCGAACAATAAACAGGAGTGATGATTACATCAAGAAAATTCTAATGATAATGAAACCTATATAAATAATTCTTATAAAAAGAACTTATAAGGATATTAAGGTAACTTTGAATAAAGTATAATAATACATCATAAAATTATAGAAATAGTGTTGCTGTTGCGGCACTATTTTTGTGCTATTTTTTTACTATCCTTTGGCTATTCTTTGGTTATCCTTTTGCTATATCATTTCTATCCTCATGCTATCCGAAACCTATAATATCCTGCTATTACTCTAAATCCGCATAAAACAAGGGATTGCAGGGATTTAAGTTGACACCGAAACGTTACTATTTTACAATTATAAAATATGTATAAAATAGCTATAATATAACTATTTTATATTGAAAAAAAGTATAAATAATGGTAAAATATATTTAGTAATAAAGGAAATACAAAAACTACATTTTTAAAATACATATTCTGTGGAGGATTTCAATTATGAAAAAAAGAGTTTTAGCATTGATCTTAGCATCGGTGATTACCTTGACAAATGGTAACATCGCATTTGCAGCGGAAGCAGACAATGAAAATACAACAGATACAATGGTTATGGAAGAAGCTGTAGGAGAAAGCACACAGCCGAAACCGGAAGAAGATTTAGAATCTGAAGAACCGGAAGAGGTTGCGGAAGATGATCCGGCAGAAAATGAAGAGGAAACTGCTACAAATACTGTTACAACAGATAAAACAGACAAGAGAGAAGAGAACATTGATAATACCACATCAGAAAACATCACCGTGGAAACACTGGAAGATGTACCAGAACAGGGAGTAGCAACCAGTGGGAATTACGGTGCTAACATGGGTAATAACATCACATGGAACTTTGACGAAAGCACAGGTACTTTGACATTATCCGGAAATGGAGAAATGTATGATCTGCCGGATGGAGAAAAAGCACCATGGAGAAAAGATTTTAGACAGCAGGTACAGCACATTATCATTAAAGATGGAATTACAAGTATCGGAACAAAGGCGTTTTATGCACTTGATAAAGTTGTAGACATTCGTATTCCGAACAGCGTGAAGATAATCAAGAAAGGTGCTTTACAGAAATGCGAAAGTATCAAAGAACTTCATTTACCAAATGGTTTAGTAGGCATCGGAGAGGATGCGTTTGCTTTTATGAAAGAATGTACGGGATTCAAGATTGATAACTCTGAAGAAGCTTCTTTCCATACTATCAATGGTGTGTTGTTTTTCGGAACAACCTTGCTCTATTATCCACAGAATAAAGCAGGGAACTCTTACAGTATTCCATATGGAACACAAATAGTAAGTGGGGATGCGTTTTCAAACCCAAGGAATCTGACATATGTATACATCCCAGAGACAGTAGTGAAAACCTGTAGTGCTTCTTTTGAGAATGAAAACGATTTTATGACAGAACCAATGGTACTTACTTTTGATGCTATTGCTTATTGCTTTATGCAGCAGGGAACATTCACAAATCTTCCAACTGGATCAAAAGTAAAGGTCAAGACAGCAGATCTTCTAAACCAGTTAACAACCTCTACATTAAAAGAAGAGGAAACAACAGCTGAACTCTATTCCCAAGGAGATTGCCATGACAACTATAATGCCATGAAAAGTATGTATTCAGGTGTGTCAAAAAAGGTTGAATCTAATCAGATCACACTTTTCGGAGTACATCAGGATGCAGCTACCGACTGCGTGACATGGAAAAGCAGTGATCCATCTGTTGCAGCCATTGTTGTACCAGAGGCTTATTTGGGAGATGATATAAAAGACCATATCCGTTATAATGAAGCGGAAACATCTTGCTCCGGTGGCTATGTCAAAGGCGGCACCAAACCGGGAACAGCCACCATTACCGTTACAAGGGAAGATAAAAAAGAACTTTTTTCCTTTACGGTTAAGAACGTGGTCCCGACTACAAGTACAGAGCTTTATCATCAGGCAGACGGAAAGCAGCAGGTATTAGGAAACAGCATGTGCATCCATACGGGAAAAAGTGATACTGTCAGATTACAGACCGTACCGGAATTAACCACGGCATTGGCAGGAAAGGTTACATGGACTTCTTCAGACAGTTCCAAAGTCAGCGTAAAAGCAAGCGGAACACACAATGAAGAGGCAACCCTGTACCGGAAAGCAGCCGGTGATGTCACCGTAACGGCAGCCATGAAAGATGAGAATGGTAAAGAAATCAAAAAAACGTTTCAGGTTATCGGAGATAAGAGTACCGAAGACTGGTACGTCCTTGTAAATGATGGTGACCGGGTATGGGTGACAGATTCCACACCGGTAAAACCTATCGTGGTAGTGAGAGACAGTAAGGGTACGGTATTCAAAGAGGGAACTGATTACACCGTACAGTATCAGGATAATTATCTCCCGGATGGAAAGGCAGCACAGGGTGTATATGTATATGTTACACCGATTGGTTCGTATGTCGGCAATCCGGTTTTAACAGGACTGCTCAGCCTCTGCCGTGGCGAACAGACGGACGATACGGATAATCCTAAAAATCCGGACACTAATCAGAAAAAAGACGATAATCAGAATACCTCTGATTCAAAAAAACCACAGAACTCTTCCACTACGAATAATCTGAAAAAGCAGAAGATTACCAAAGTATCTTCCGCTTATAAGAAATCAGTCGGACAGAGTTTTACCTTAAAACCAAAAGCCAAGGGCAAGATCACCTATAAGACCGGTAACAAGAAAGTTGCAACAGTCAACAGCAAAGGAAAAGTAACCGTAAAGGGAACCGGAAAGGCAACCATCACGGTAACGGCAAAGGCAACCTCCACCTACAGCAAGAGCGTGAAAAAGATCACGGTCTACGGTGTACCGAAAAAACCGGAAATGAAGAAACTGACCGCCGGAAAGAAGAGATTTACGGTACAGTGGAAAAAAGACAAGAAAGCGGACGGTTATCAGGTACAGTATTCCACGGATAAAAAGTTCAAAAAGAACGTAAAGAGTATGAACGTATCAAAGAAAAACACAAAGGCAACCGTGAAGAAACTGAAAAAGGGAAAGACCTACCGGGTAAGAATCCGTTCCTACAAAAAGATAGACGGAAAGAAATACTACAGCGGATGGGGCAAGGTAAAATCCGTAAAGGTGAGATAACAGGACAATTTGCACAGAATTTTTTTGACAAATATCCAGTTGCGTGATAATATCCCATCTTTGACAGTTGGAAAGTAAAAAAACGGTTGTGAAGCCAGTAAAATCAAGGCTTACAGCCGTTTTTTGTTTCGCAGCAATATGTGCTATTGTGCTATATTTTTACACTATGGTAAATTTATTTCTTTCGTCTGCTTGATGATGCTTCGCATCGTAGATTTCTTGATGAATTCATAATCAGTCCGAAAACCGAAAGTTCGGTGTAAAGAATCTGTTATTTCAGTTCTGGTGTAAGAGGGAACATAGCCATTAGCGGTATTTAACAGAGTCATTTTCATGGAGCGCAAAGTCTCGATGATCTGCTCTGCTGTATAGCGATTTCCTATTTTCTTTTCTAACAGACGGTAGAGAAGAAGGCTGATGTAACAGGTCATGAAGTGTGCCTTGATCCGGTCATCTCTTCTGACATACACAGGTCTGGCTTCGAATTCAGTTTTCATGATTCTGAAGTTCTCTTCAATTTCCCAGCGCTGCTTGTTTATCTTTATAATCTCCTCGATATTTCCCTCAAGATTTGTCATAACCGCATAGAAACCATCGTAAAGTTCTTCTTTGGCAATCTGTTCCTCATCAAGCTCATATACTTTCTTTTCTGCAATTTCGCCATCATCTGTTACAGAAGTCTTTTTTACAAAGCGCATAGGATCATTTTGATTTTTCCCCTTTCTCTTTTTGCAAGGAGAACTGATAATCCTCTCTGCGCGCTCAATTTGGCGTGACCGGATTCTTTGCTGATAAGCTTTATATTTCGGAGAGTATGTAACGATTAGCGTCTCATCCAGACTTCCTGTGACAACAGGAACTTCCTTGTAGTAAATAGAGTTAAAAACTTCTTCATCAGTCTCGTCCAAAGTGCTGATATCTATAAAATCTGCCGAACCGACTTTTCTGAACTGTGTTGGATTCAGGGCAATATCACGGTCTTCCTGCTTCATCTTTTTAAGGGAATGTGTGATGACATAAGCTCGATTCCCGATGCTGTTAAACGCTCGGTTATTGGCACTTCCAAGACCGGCATCTGAACAGAAAATAAATTCACTACAGTTAAAATCTTTTATGATTTTCTTCTCCAGAGGCTTAAGCGTCGTTTGCTCGTTTTGATTACCTTGAAAAATATCAAATGCAAGTGGAATGCCATCAGCATCCATAAACAGCCCCATACCAACAATCGGATTTGGGCGGTTCTCTTTACTTTTTCCATAGTGCTTCAAACCGCTTTCTTCCTCAATCTCAAAGTAATAATTCGTACAGTCATAGTAAAGTATCTTCTGATTTCTTGGATGGATGAAGTTTGAATTTTTGTATAGTTCACTTTGGATAAAATCCGACTCTTCTGCGATTACAGACAAAGCTCTGTAAACATCCTGAATCCCATACTTTGGTGGTTCAAGAAGCGTTTTGCAAAAGTTATAACTGCTGAGCTTGCTTGAAGGAGAGAGAACCCTTGCGTAAACGAGATCAGTAAGAATCGCATGGAAGTCATACTTAAATTTATGGTGTCCTTTAATTACACGGCAGATGTTATCAATGCGTAGCTCTGTACATAATTGTTGAAGAAATAAATAGCCGGCATGAAAAGAACGTGCCTCGTTCATAGGAATGCAGGCAGCCTGGGAGAATTCAACCGTTACTTTCCCCGTACGTTCATTGTAGAGAGCTGTTTCTTTGGCAGCTTCGATTTTCGCCCAAGCCATAAGTTTTTCATTATCACCATCAAACTGTTCCAGCAAAGTGTTGTATTTTCCAAGTTTTTTATAGATGCGAGATGATGATTTTCCGTCCTTTTTTCGGAATGATTGATAAATGTAAACGTCTTTATTATTTTTACTACCTGTAACTGCAATATACATAATATAAACCTCTTTTTCTTTTAAGTATACCACACTATTACAAACAAGTACATACTAAAACGAAAAAATTGACATAAAAAATGCAGGTTTTATGCGACCTGCGATAACTTTTTTGAATATTCAACTGTCAAACTCCCGAGATCGTGCCGGATTATGAGATTGGAAAGTTAGAAGAACTGAAAACGATTTTGTCCTTTTATTCCTGAAAAAATGCAAGGGAACGGTTGACAATCCTGGCCGTTAGGATTTATAATTCTAACGAATCAGATAAAGAATTAAAAAGACAATGACGAAGACAGTAGGATATTGGCAAAAGTGACAGCGAGCCGGAGCAGGTGAAAGCCGGTATGAGTAGCCATTATTACGAACATCACTTCTAAGTTGCAGCCTGAACCCGGCATTAAAAATATATAGAAGGTATATATTAGGAAGAGATTATTTTTAAGGCAGGCAGTAGGTGCTGACGGAGGTCTCCACGTTATGGAGAACATGTATGCAGGAGCAGGGCTTCTAAGTACAAGGTAACAGGTGGTAACGCAGAAAATATGCTCGCGTCCTTTTACAGGACACGGGTTTTTTTATTTTATAAGTGCGGATGCCAAAGCTATATTTTTATATAGGTATATGGTACAAATCCAATATTCCAAGTTTCCTTGTGCAGGACATTCCGATGAACCTCAAAAAACAGACATCGTGTTCGCCAGTGGACTTCACGATGTCTTGAGTTTCATCTCCATTGCACAAAAAGAAACTTTCCATATTGGATTTGTACCAATTACTACGATATCTGAAAATATAGCTTTGGCATCCGAAGCATAAAAAAAGAAACCACTTTATGTAGTGAATATAATAGGAGGAACACAGATGTACAACAAAGTATCAACTAACATGAACTTTGTCGAGCGTGAAAAAGAAATTGAAAAATTCTGGCGCGACAATGACATTTTTAAAAAAAGTATGGAGAACCGGAAAGAGGGAGAAACCTATACCTTCTATGACGGACCGCCGACTGCAAATGGAAAACCGCATATCGGTCATGTATTAACGCGTGTTATCAAAGATATGATCCCAAGATACCAGACGATGAAGGGCAAGATGGTTCCGCGAAAAGCCGGCTGGGATACTCATGGACTTCCGGTAGAGTTAGAGGTAGAAAAACTCTTAGGTCTGGATGGAAAAGAGCAGATCGAAGAATACGGATTAGACCCATTTATCAAGAAGTGTAAGGAAAGTGTCTGGAAATACAAGGGAATGTGGGAAGATTTTTCTGAAACCGTTGGTTTCTGGGCAGATATGGATAATCCGTATGTTACCTATGATGATAATTTTATTGAGTCCGAATGGTGGGCATTAAAACAGATCTGGGACAAAAAGCTGTTATACAAAGGCTTCAAAATCGTACCATACTGCCCACGATGCGGTACACCTCTGTCCTCCCATGAGGTTGCACAGGGATATAAAGACGTAAAAGAGCGTTCCGCAATTGCAAGATTTAAGGTAAAAGATGAGGATGCTTACATTCTGGCATGGACGACAACTCCTTGGACACTGCCTTCAAACGTGGCACTTTGTGTAAACCCGAATGAAACCTATGTAAAAGTAAAAGCAGGCGACGGATATACCTATTATATGGCAGAAGCACTGTTAGATTCCGTTCTTGGAAAACTTGCCGATGAGGAAAATGGTGTAAAAGCCTACGAAATCTTAGAGACCTATAAGGGCAGTGATTTAGAAAATAAAGAGTATGAGCCACTCTTTGATTTTGCAAAAGACATTATCGCAAAACAGCATAAGAAAGCATATTATGTAACCTGTGACACCTATGTAACGATGGGCGATGGTACCGGAGTTGTACACATTGCACCGGCATTTGGTGAAGATGATGCACAGGTAGGAAGAAAATATGACCTTCCGTTTGTACAGCTTGTCAATGGAAAAGGTGAAATGACCGAAGAGACACCATACGCAGGCGTATTCTGCAAAAAGGCAGATCCAATGGTGTTAAAGGATTTAGAGGAAAAAGGCCTGTTATTTGATGCACCAAAATTTGAGCACAGCTACCCACACTGCTGGAGATGTGATACACCGTTAATCTACTACGCAAGAGAGTCCTGGTTCATTAAAATGACCGCAGTAAAGGATGACTTGGTACGCAATAACAATACGGTTAACTGGATTCCGGAATCGATCGGAAAAGGACGTTTCGGTGACTGGCTGGAAAATATCCAGGACTGGGGAATTTCCCGTAACCGTTACTGGGGAACACCACTCAACGTATGGGAATGTGAATGTGGTCATCAGGAGTGTATCGGAAGCCGCGCAGAGTTAGCAGAAAAGAGTGGAAACCCGGATGCTGCACAGGTAGAGCTTCACAGACCATACATTGATGCCGTAACCATCAAATGCCCGGATTGTGGAAAAGAAATGCACCGTGTACCGGAAGTGATCGACTGCTGGTTTGATTCCGGAGCAATGCCATTTGCACAGCATCATTATCCATTTGAAAATAAAGAAGTGTTTGAGCAGCAGTTCCCTGCAAAATTCATTTCCGAGGCAGTAGACCAGACGCGTGGATGGTTCTATTCCTTAATGGCAGAGTCCACACTGTTATTTAACAAAGCACCTTATGAAAATGTTATCGTTTTAGGTCACGTTCAGGATGAGAACGGACAGAAGATGAGTAAGTCCAAAGGAAATGCCGTAGATCCGTTTGAAGCATTAGAGCAGTACGGAGCAGATGCAATCCGCTGGTACTTCTATATTAATTCCGCACCATGGCTGCCAAACCGTTTCCACGGAAAAGCAGTACAGGAAGGACAGAGAAAATTCATGTCCACACTGTGGAATACCTACGCATTCTATGTACTGTATGCAGAGATCGATCAGTTCGATGCAACGAAGTATACTTTAGACTATGAAAAATTACCGGTTATGGATAAATGGTTATTGTCCAAACTGAATACACTGGTTAAGACGGTCGATGAGAACCTTGGAAATTACAGAATCCCGGAGGCAGCAAGAGCATTGGATTCCTTTGTGGATGAGATGAGTAACTGGTATGTCAGAAGAAGCCGTGACCGTTTCTGGGCAAAAGGCATGGAGCAGGATAAAATCAATGCATATATGACCTTGTATACCGCATTGGTAACTGTTGCTAAGACAGCAGCACCGATGATCCCGTTCATGACAGAGGATATCTATCAGAACCTTGTCAGAAATCTGGACCCGACAGCACCGGAAAGTATTCATCTGTGTGACTTCCCGGTTGCAAATGAGCAGCACATTGATAAAGAATTAGAAGACAATATGGAAGCTGTTTTAAAAATTGTCGTAATTGGCCGTGCATGCAGAAACACAGCAAACATTAAGACAAAACAGCCGATCGGAAAGATGTATGTCAAAGCAGATTTTGCACTGTCAGAGTATTTTGTTGAGATCATCGAAGATGAGCTGAATGTAAAGAGCGTGGAATTTACAGAAGATGTCAGTGCATTTACAAGCTACACCTTCAAACCACAGCTTCGTACCGTAGGACCAAAATACGGTAAATATTTGAAACAGATCCAGCAGACTTTAGCATCCTTAGATGGCAATCAGGCAATGGCGAAACTCAAGGCAGAAGGGGCGCTCAAGCTTGACAATATCAGCGACGAGGTTGTATTATGTGAAGAGGATTTACTGATCAGTATGGCACAGAAAGAAGGCTATGTTTCTGACAGTGAAGGTGGGGTTACCGTGGTACTTGACACGAATCTGACACCGGAACTGATCGAAGAAGGAATGGTAAGAGAGATCATCAGTAAATTACAGACCATGAGAAAAGAAGCAGACTTTGAGGTAACAGACCGGATCCATGTAACCTACAGCGGTTCCGACAAGGTAGGCGAGATCTTTGAAAAGTATGGTGAAAATATCAAGACAGTAGTCCTTGCAGATACTGTCACAGAGGGAATGACAGACGGATATCAGAAGGAGTGGAAGATTAACGGAGAAACAGTTCTTCTTGGTGTTCAAAAGGCACAGTAAACAATTATAAAAGAGGAGTTTGCTTATGAATAATGAGACTTTTGACAAAGCGCAATTTATAAAAGATGTACAGGACAACGTGAAGAACCTGTACCGCAAAACCATCAAAGAGGCAACCCAGCAGGAGATTTTTCAGGCTGTATCCTTTACGGTAAAAGATGTCATCATTGATGAGTGGTTAGCAACACAGAGAAGTTTTGATAAACAGGACCCGAAAATGGTTTATTACATGTCCATGGAGTTCTTAATGGGTCGTGCTCTCGGCAACAACCTGATCAACTTAAAGGCATACAAACAGGTAAAAGAAGCACTCGAAGAGATGGGACTGAATCTGGATGTCATTGAGGATCAGGAGCCGGATCCGGCACTTGGAAACGGTGGACTGGGTCGTCTTGCAGCCTGCTTTATGGAATCCCTCGCAACACTGGGCTATGCAGCATATGGCTGTGGAATCCGTTACCGTTACGGAATGTTCAAACAGAAGATCAAAGATGGTTTTCAGGTTGAGGTACCGGACAACTGGTTAAAAGACGGTTATCCATTTGAATTGCGTAGACCAGAGCATGCCTGTGAAGTAAAATTTGGCGGATATGTCCGTGCAGAAGCAGGTGAGAACGGAAGAACCCGTTTTATTCAGGAAGGATATCAGTCAGTAAATGCCGTACCATACGATATGCCGATCATCGGATATGGTAATAACGTGGTAAATACTCTGATGATCTGGGATGCAGAGCCGATGAACTGCTTCGAGTTAGATTCCTTTGATAAAGGAGATTATCACAAAGCAGTAGAGCAGGAGAACCTTGCTAAGAACTTAGTAGAAGTTCTTTATCCGAACGATAACCATATCGCAGGAAAAGAGCTGCGTTTAAAACAGCAGTACTTCTTTGTATCTGCAAGCGTACAGCGTGCCGTAGCACGTTTTAAAAAGAATCATCCTGACATTCATCAGTTACCGGAAAAAGTAACGTTCCAGTTAAACGATACACATCCGACCGTAGCCGTAGCAGAGTTGATGCGTCTCCTGTTAGATGAAGAAGGTTTAGAGTGGGATGAGGCATGGGAGATCACAACCAAGACCTGTGCATACACAAACCATACGATCATGGCAGAAGCATTGGAAAAATGGCCGATTGAGATCTTCTCCAGATTACTGCCTAGAATCTATCAGATCGTAGAAGAGATTAACAGACGTTTCATCCTTGAGATAGAGAAAAAATATCCGGGCAATCAGGAAAAAGTCCGCAAGATGGCAATTGTCTATGACGGACAGGTAAAAATGGCACATCTTGCAATCGCAGCAGGATATTCCGTTAACGGTGTGGCAAGACTTCATACAGAAATCTTAAAGAACCAGGAATTAAAGGATTTTTACGAGATGTTCCCGCAGAAATTCAACAATAAGACCAATGGTATCACACAGCGCCGTTTCTTAATGCATGGAAACCCACTGTTAGCAGACTGGGTAAGCAATAAGATTGGCGAGGACTGGATTACGAACTTAAAACATTTAAAGAAATTAGAGATCTATGCGGATGACAAGAAAGCACAGCAGGAGTTCATGCAGATCAAGTACCAGAACAAGCTGCGTTTGGCAGAGTACATCCAGAAGCACAACGGAGTGGAAGTAGACCCACGTTCTATTTTCGATGTACAGGTTAAGAGACTGCATGAGTACAAGAGACAGTTATTAAATATCCTTCATGTGATGTATCTGTACAATCAGTTGAAAGAGCATCCGGAAATGGAATTCTACCCAAGAACCTTTATCTTCGGAGCAAAGGCAGCAGCAGGATATAAAAATGCAAAGCTAACGATTAAACTGATCAATAGCGTTGCAGATGTGATCAATAATGACCCGAGTATCAATGGAAAGATCAAAGTTGTATTCATTGAGGACTACAGGGTATCGATTGCAGAGTGGATCTTTGCGGCAGCAGATGTATCTGAGCAGATTTCTACAGCAAGTAAGGAAGCCTCAGGAACAGGTAACATGAAGTTTATGTTAAATGGTGCTTTAACACTTGGAACTATGGATGGAGCCAATGTAGAGATCGTAGAGGAAGTCGGAGAAGAGAATGCATTTATCTTCGGTATGAGTTCCGATGAAGTCATTGAGCATGAGCAGAAACGTGATTACAATCCGATGGATATTTTCAATCAGGATCAGGATATCCGCAAGGTATTAATGGAACTGATCAACGGATTCTATTCACCAAATGATCCGGAGTTATTCCGTGATCTGTATAACTCACTGCTGAATACACAGTGTACACAGTTTGCAGATACCTATTTCATCTTAGCAGATTTCCGTTCCTATGCAGAAGCGCAGAAACGTGTGATGGAAGCATATAAAGATGAAGAAGGCTGGGCAAAGAGTGCAATTTTAAATGTTGCAAATTCAGGAAAATTCTCATCAGACAGAACCATCCAGGAATATGTGGATGACATCTGGCACTTAGATAAAGTAACAGTAGATATGAGTGTCGTTGAGGATTAATCGGCATTAATAGAATATAGGGATCGTGTGAAAAACCGGAACAGAAGGCTGGGAGGGCTGGATGTTTCCGGTTTTTTGATCAGCAAATTACACAAAGCCGAGTCTATTTTGTTCCGTTGTACGAAAATAAGAAAATCTAAGTCTG
>OLFY01002560.1_pt1 | contig 17659 bp, 16 predicted proteins | sample 1605611 | NCBI WGS metagenome assembly OLFY01 (sample SAMEA3888923, study PRJEB22519) | human gut metagenome | biome: human gut; feature: human-associated habitat; material: faeces | place: Denmark | collected 2011
AACCCGGAGGTCGTAGGTTCAAATCCTGCCCCCGCGACCAAGAACTTGCAGCTCGGAAGCATAATTGTTTCCGAGCTTTTTCTTTATTGGTTTACTTTGCGGGTGAATTGCGGGTGAATCCTGTGGCAATTTATTTTGTGAAGCATATAAACCATTGATAATCGCGGGCCGGTCGGCTTGACTTGTCGACCGATAAACTCCAATTAGAAAGAGTTTCGGCGGTCCTTAGCTAAAATAGTGACGTCTGAATAACAACAAAGGAGTCGCTATATGAAGAACGTCTACGATGCCCTTGACCCTATCGTCAACGGGTCGGCAACGACCAAGGAGAAGGGCGACAAGTATGAGGCGGCCTGCGTTTATTATCTCAAGAACGACCCCTTCTACGCACTGTTCTTCTCCCGTGTCGGGACGATAGCCCAGGCACTTGAATGGGACGATTGTCCCGTCCACGACACCCAAGACAACGGAATCGACCTCATGGCCCAGACCGCCGAGGCGGGGGAATGGTGGGCGATCCAATGCAAGTGCTATGACGGCGAGAAGGACCTTCCCAAGGGCATCTGCGACTCGTTCTTCGCCCATGCGGCGTTTATCGACGGCGTCGACTCCCTGATGGTCATGACGACGGCGAAGGGCCCGGGAAAGAACCTCCAGAAGCAAATCGACGCCAGCGGATCCATGTACATCGATACCGCCAAGATGGCGGCCTCCAATATCGACTGGACCCCGTTTATCGAAGGTGTTCCCGCCGGCGAGCGGGTGACCTACGACCTCCGCTCTCATCAGGAGCGCGCGGTCGCGGCAATCGAGGAGAAGTGGGCCGAGTTTGACCGCTGCAAGGCGATCATGGCGTGCGGCACGGGAAAGACGCTCATGTCCCTTCGCCTCGTCGAGGACTGGATCGGCCCCGCCGCCGGCACAATCCTCTTCTGCGCGCCGTCGATCTCCCTCGTCGGACAGTCCATGCGCGAGTGGATGGGCCAGAGCCGCATGCCCATGTCCTCGCTCGTCGTCTGCTCGGACTCGAAAGCGTCGCGCAAGGACGACGTCATCCCGATGGCGCTCGATTCATTCGAGTATCCCGCAACGACGAATCCCGAGAGCCTGTACCGCTCGTTCAAGCGTTGCAGACGCTCGAACCCCGACGGCCTGGTCGTCATCTTCTCGACCTACCAATCTATCGGCGTCATCCATGACGCGCAGGCGCTCGGCATGCCCGAGTTCGATGTCGTCGTGTGCGACGAGGCTCACCGCACGACCGGCAACGCCCTCCCCGGCGTCTCCAAGACTGAGGCTTCGGCCTTCATGAAGATCCACTTCAACGAGAACGTTGCCGCCAAGAAGCGCCTGTACATGACGGCGACCCCGCGCATCTACGGAGAGACCGCCAAGCGCAAGGGCGCCGAGGAGGACTACACCATCGCCTCCATGGACGACGAGTCCATCTACGGCCCCACCGCCTACCAGATCAAGTTCGGCGAGGCCGTGGAGCAGAAGCTGCTCACCGACTACAAGGTCGTCGTGCTCACCGTCCAGGAGGATGCCATCGGGGACCGCCTGCCCTCCCTGGAGAGCGACCAGGGCGTCAACGCCATGAGTCTCGAGCCCTCGGACATCGGCAAGATTATCGGCTGCTGGAAGGGCCTCGTCGATCACGGCGAGGGCGCGCCCGACGACGCGACCGGCCTCGGTGGCATGCTCGTCGTCGATGACGTCGAGACCATGGTGACCGACTGCAAGCCGCTGCACCGCGCCGTCGGCTTCTGCTCGACCATCAGCGCATCGAAGACCATCACGGAGGCCTTCTCGCAAATCGTCGAGAAGTTTGCCGAAGACGAGCACGAGGAGCTCCCGCTCAAGTGCGAGCTGCGCCACGTCGACGGCAACATGCCGTCCGACCAACGCACGAGAAACATCACCTGGCTCGGAGGGGACGTCGCCGAGGACGAGTGCCGCATCCTCACCAACGCACGCTGCCTCGCCGAGGGCATCGACGTGCCCAACCTCGACGCCGTCATCTTCTTCAATGCCAAGAACTCGACGGTGGACGTCGTCCAGGCCGTCGGCCGCGTCATGAGGCGCGCCGAGGGCAAGGACTTCGGCTATATCATCCTGCCCATTTTCGTCCCCGCCGGCATGACGCCGGAGGAGGCGCTCGACGACAGCAAGGTGTTCGCGAACGTCTGGAGCATCCTCCAGGCCCTCCGCTCGCACGACGAGCGAATCGAGGCCAAGGTCAACGCGCTCGCCCTCCAGCAGGAGGCCGAGAAGAACAAGGTTGCCGGATCTGCCAACCAGAAGGGGTGGGACGCCGGCGACCTCAAGCTCAAGCAGGAGGAGGAGAGCCAGAAGGCGGCGGAGATCACACAGGGCGTGCAGATGAGGCTCACGTTCTTCCCGGTCGAGCGCTGGGAGAAGGCCGTCAAGACCACGCTGGTCAAGAAGTGCGGCACGCGTATCTACTGGGACGAGTGGGCCGAGGACGTGGCGAAGATCGCCCAGCGCCACATCGAGCGCATCGGCAAACTCGTCCGCGAGAACGACGAGGTGTCCGGCAGCTTCAAGACGTTCCTGCACGGCCTTCAGGACTCGCTAAATCCCAGCATCACCGAGCAGGACGCGGTCGAGATGATCGCCCAGCACATCATCACCGTCCCGGTGTTCGATGCTCTGTTCGGAGACTTTGAGTTCGCGAAGTCGAACCCCGTGTCCGTCGCCATCGAACGTTTCCTTGGTGTGCTCGAAGAGCATAAGATCGAGGAGGCATCGGATTCCGAGGTCCTCGACGACGTGTATGCGAGCGTGCGCCGCCGCGCTGCCGCCATCCAGTCGGATGCGGCGCGCCAGCAGCTCATCCGCGACCTCTACGAGAAGTTCTTCAAGGTCGCGTTCAAGGCGACCTCGGACAAGATGGGCGTCGTCTACACCCCGACCGAGATCATCGACTACATCCTCCGCGAGACCGACCGCGTTCTCAAGCGCGAGTTCGGCCAGTCGCTTGCCGACGACCGCGTGCATATCCTGGACCCCTTCGCGGGCACGGGCTCGTTCATGGCGCACCTCATCGAGAGCGACCTCATTCCCGACGAGAAGCTCAAGCGCAAGTACACTCGCGAGATTCACTCCAACGAGATTCTGCTGCTCGCGTACTACATCATGACGGTGAATATCGAGTACGCCTACCATGCCCGCATGGGTGGCGACTATCAGCCGTTCGAGGGCGCGGTGCTCACCGATACGTTCCAGATGACCGAGGAATCGAACACCCTCGATGACGAGGTGTTCTATGACAACACGGACCGCGTACGCATCCAGAACGCGCTCCCAATCCGGGTGATTGTGGGTAATCCACCATATTCTTCTGGGCAGAAAAATGCCGACGATGACAATGCGAACGAGTCTTATCCGACACTCGATTCTCGACTTGAGCAGACTTATGTCCAGGCCTCCAATGCGAGCAACAAACGTCAGATGTACGACTCGTACATTCGTGCGTTCAGGTGGGCATCTGATCGTATTGGAGAACAGGGGATAGTCTGCTTTGTTTCCAATGCCGGCTGGTTGAGGGGGCAGGCGATGGCTGGTATCCGTCGTTGCTTCCTTAAGGAGTTCGATGATATTTTCATCTTCGATCTTCGCGGCAACCAGCGGACCATGGGCGAGGAGTCGCGAAAAGAGGGCGGCAAGGTTTTCGGTCAAGGGTCTAGGACGCCTGTCGCCGTAACCATGTTGGTGAAAAAGAAGGCTGAAACGCATTCGGCGACTATTCATTACTTTGGTGTCGAAGATTATAAATCTCGCGAGGAGAAGCTGGAGACAATCAAACTTGCTGCCGTTGACGGTAACGTTGCTTGGCGCGAGATTGTCCCGGACGAACACGGTGACTGGTTCGACAAGAGGGATAAATCCTTCGACTTGTTCGCCCCTATGGCTATCAACAAAATGAAGGAGCCATGCGGCCTCTTCAAGACCTTTTCCTTGGGAATTGCGACTGGTCGCGACTCATGGGCCTGGAACTATTCTGGTTCGGCTGTCCGTTCAAATATGAAAGGCTTGATAGATAGGCTTGACTATGAGGTTGACAGATATGCCAGAGAAGGTAATGGGGTAAAGCCTGAGGATTTCGTAACCTATGAACCGACGGTTATCAGCTGGAATCGGAATCAACTTGAAGATGTGAGGCGCGGACGGCGGGCAGTTTATGACGACAGACATGTCGTTGCCGGCATGTATCGGCCGTTCTGCAAGCAATGGGTTTACTATTGTAAGCAGCTGACCGCAAGGACCTACCAGCAAACCCATATCTATCTCTGTGGATCGAAAAACTGCCAGGGGGGATATGCCTGGAAAAGGCGGCGCAATGACCTACCAGCAAAATCACTCTCATTGCTTCGATAATCTTGTGATTCTGTTTGGTGAACGTGGACCGTTTATTTCGGACATATTGCCAGATCTGGAACTGAATCACCATGCCCAGTGTTTTCCTCTCTACTGGTACGAAGAGGAGCAAGTCGGCACGTCTCTCTTTGACGGAAATGATTATGTAGCTCCCGGTGGACAGACGTCACTATTCGGCAACGGTGCGACCCATACCGAGAAGACCTATTCTCGCCACGACGCTATTACGGATGAGACCCTTAAGGTCTTTCTTGAGGTCTATCCGCATGCGTTTCCGAAGCGCTATAAGAAGGATGGCGGTGTCGAGCTCAATAAGACCGATATTTTCTACTACGTCTACGGTATCCTGCATTCTCCCGAGTATCGCAAACGCTTCGAGTCGAATCTCAAGAAAGAGTTGCCGCGCATCCCGCTTGTCGCGGACTTTGCCAGGTTCTCGGAGGCGGGTCGAAAACTCGCCCATCTCCATCTCGACTACGAGACGGTCGATCCATGGGCATCGATCGTCGAGGACGGCGACTCGGTGAACCCTGGGCGAACGGTCAAAATGAAATTCGGCCCACATAAGAAGGACGAGGAGCATCCCAAGGGGCAGGACATGACCGTCCTCAAGGTGGCCGAGAACATGACGCTGCGCGGTATCCCGCTTGAGGCATACGAGTACCTCGTTAATGGGCGCTCAGCCATCGGCTGGCTCATGGACCGCTACCAGGTTCGCAAGGACAAGGCGTCGGGCATCGTCAACGACCCCAACGACTACAGCGACGACCCGCGCTATATCGTCGATCTGGTTGAGCGCGTCGTGACCGTGTCGATGGAGACGATCGCTATCGTTAACGAGCTGCCTGCGCTGAACGAGAAGGCCCAGCCTGCTGACTGGCCCGCCGCATGGAAGGTGAAGTAACAGCTGAAGGGGATTCATGATTCGCGGATAGCGACGTTGCATATTGGGGTTGATGAACATCGCCCGATAGCGTGTCGCCGCGGGACGGATGGTTATCACAACTGCCCGGTTCTCGAAGGAGGCACGACGCTATGCAGAAGGTCTACTCGGCCAGACGGTCGTGCTCGTCGACGGCCCCGCGCTCGCTGGTCTCATGATCGACTACGGTGTCGGCGTGAGCACAAGGCAGGTTTACGAAATCAAGGCCGTGGACACGGACTTCTTCGAAGAATAGCGAGCAAGCGGCTACCTCGCGCCCTTCCGCCCGTTGCACTTCGAGCAGAGCACCTGCAGATTAGACGGCACGGTCTTACCGCCCCTAGCGACCGGCACGATATGGTCGATGTGCAATCCAACACCATCGGGCATGTACTTCCCGCACATCTGGCAGGTGTAGTTGTCCCTTCGCGCTATCTGCTCGCGCAGCTGTTTAGTCATCAGCTTCCGCTGGTTGCGAGCATGGTAATCCCTGAGCGTCGCTTCGTCGTTAATGGCGGCGAGGCGGTTTCGCCTGTTCACAACCCAGTCCCAGCTCACGGCCATCACGCTATCGTCCACGGACACCTTGTAGGACGTCTTCACGTAGTTCCTCTGCCTGTAGCGTGTCTGCTCACGGCACGTGACAAACTGGAACGCGTGCGCGTCGTCGAGTGTCTCGGCGTATTGCCGCTCCCGGCGCTTCCGCAGGCTGCAGGTCTTCAGGTATTCCTCCTGCTGTGCCTTCCACTCCTGGATGTAGGATCGCTCCGCGACTATCTTTTCCCAGTTGGCGGGCTCGAGCATAAAGCGATCTATCAGGTCGTTGATCTTCACGTTGCGTCTGCCGGAGACATCGAACCGCTCGACGAAGTATGGGTAGTGAAAGGGATTCGCCAGGACTCTTCGCACCAGAGAGACGACGCAGCAGATGAGAACAATCGAGACAACGGCCGCAACGATGTAGGGAAGCAGATCGACGGCGACGAGATTTCCCCATTTATCGACATGATAGTAAGTAAACAAGATGGCTCCCATTCGCTCGTATTGGCATCAGATGATAGACCAACGCAAGCACTCGCCCTTTTACCACCCCGCCCAGACACAACCACGCAACCCCCACACCATGTTCGCTTTACAAAACCAAACGCCCGTTCGATACTGGTAGAAGCAAAACGCGAACACGTGTACGGGAGGTAAGGCATATGATCATGAAGAAGCACTCCCTCGCGGGCACCTGCGGCATCCCCACGGAGGACCGCCGCATCTACATCCCGGTGGACGTCAACGGGACCGACGACCCCGACTGCGGCCCGTCCGACCCGGTCACCATCCACTGGCCCGACGGCCGCTCCTGGCAGGTCGAGTCCATCTACTTCCGCTCCGAGTTCGGCCGCGCCCTCTTCGGCAATCTCTGCGTGCGCTACGACGTCTGCATCGCAAAGCAGCGCAAGACGGTCTGGTGGGAGCACGGCGACTGGTTCGTCGAGCGTGGCAGCGGCATGGCGGTGACGCCCGCGTGACAGATCACACCAAGGACTTCGGCGGCGGCATCACGGTGCGCGCCCGCGGCGACAGGCCAGGCCGGCGCGTCCACAAGCAGTACGTCGACGTCTACGCCCGCGCAAACGCCGACGGGACCATGGTCCCCATCCGCGTCTGCTGGCCGGACGGGCGCTGCTTCACCATCGATCAGATCCTCGAGATCGAGCCCTTCGGGGCCATCGTGCAGAACGCCCAGACGGCCACCTACACCGTTCGCTTCGGCCAGTGGCGCACCCAGCTCATGCTCGAGCACTACCACGAGGAGGACGACATCCACGGGGCCGAGGACCACCTGCGCTGGTGGGTCTGGGCGTTCGACAACACCCTCACCAAGAACGACGTGGGGGCGTAGGCCCGTCGCCGGAACGTAAACGTCGTACGTCAAAAGGCCTCTGTCCTCCGAATGTCCCGTTCAAAAAAGTGATGAGCGCTCGTCAGGGTCAAAATGCTGCATATCAAAATCGCTCAAGCAATCGGCTACAGTGCGAAGTGGCGGGCAACGCATACGCGGTGCCCTTTCGCTTTAAGACCTCTTTGCGTGCTTTCCGGGCTACTTGGGGGTCTTTTATCATGTCACAGAGCAACCGCCAAACGTCAAAAACGTCCGCTAGGCGTAAGGCCATCAAGGCGCTCGTCGGAGTCGAAAGGTTTTCCTGTAATGCATGACGCGAGATTGTCGGCAAATCGGTCGATTTGGCCTGCGGCATATTCGACGATCCTCTCCGGATCCTGGAGGTCGCCGCGGGATGCCGCGAGGAGCGTCGCCGCGAGCCCGTGCATCTCGTAGCTGATATCGAAGATTTGGTTCTGCTCGGCTTCTGTCATGGATGCCCCTTTCCGGAAACGATGCGTAATCCATATTCTCCCCTTCGGGCCCGCCGCCGGCGGGCCCTTTTGCTGCCGCCGGTATCCGGCATGCGCCGCCGTATGGCCACGGCTTCGCGGCCGGGTGGCACCTCCGCTACGCCGCGTCAAGGGGGCCCATGAGACCCCGCACAAACCTCCGCTCCGCTCCGGTTGGTGGAGGTCGTCATGGACCTCCCTTGACCCGCCTTCGCTCCGGTGCGGCTTTGCAGGGAGCAAAGCCGACGACGACGCGCGGCGTCGCCATTCGGCTTTGCCCGCAGGGGCGAGATGTTGAGGGCAGGGTGCCCGGAACGGAGGAAGAGATGCAGCAGCTGATGACGAGGGAAATCGCCAAGACGGCTCCAAGGCTCTACGAGCAGGACGGAGCAGAGGACCCCACGGTCTACGCCCACTACTTCTCGTGCATGAACGGATGGGACTGGTGGCTGCTCGAGTTCGACGGCACGGACGAGGCGTTCGGCCTCGTCGAGGGCTACGACGACGAGCTCGGCTACTTCAGCATCAAGGAGATGGAGGAGCTGAACCGCCAGATGGGGTTCGCCGCCGTCGAGCGCGACGAGCACTTCTCCCCGAAGCCGCTCAGCGCCGTCAGGAGGAGGTAGCCGCATGGTCACGGTCGAGTTCGACTCCATGGGCGAGGCGGTCCGCCTCGCCCTCGTGGCCGGGGAGTACGTGGGCGGCGGCCTGGCCGTCCTCCTCCTCGACGCCACGGACCCGCGCTCCGACGGCTACATGGCCGAGTGGGGCGTGCTCACGGCGAACGTGCCGGCTGCGGCCGAGTGGTGCCGCGGGCACGGCAACATCGCCATCGACGCCGTGGTCCCCGCGGCACTCCTCAAGGCACTCGTGGCCGCCGGCATACTCCGGATGGCCGGCCGCTCGGCTGCGTCCGGGATGGCCCGCTACCCGCTGGCCACGGTCGCCGGGCACGCCCTCGACGGCATGGGCGGCCTGACCGAGACCCTCGAGGAGGCGCTCGGCTCGACGGTCGTCGTCGAGTACGAGTCAGGCGGCGACGGCGGCGCGTTCGAGGCGGGGACCGCGCCGGCGGGCTCGGCCGAGCTCGAGCGCCTCATCGCCGCCGCGAGGTCCGAGGCCGACGCGTTGGCGGCCGCCGGCGGATGGGCGGCCGTCCGGGTCGGTTTCGGGGACGCCGAGACCATCGACTGTGAGACGGGCCGGACGGTCTACGTCGCGGGGTGAAATAGGAGGAGAGCGCAAGCGCGGTCCGGATGGGCCGCGCTTTTCTTTTCCCGGGGATGCGGAACTCCCGCCGCCCAAGTGCCTTGGACGGTGGGAGCAGGATAAGGGCGCACTACGGGCGCCCGGGATTTTGCGGCGCAACTCGGCGGGCCGAGTTCGTTTCCGCTGGCAGCGTTGCCGGTCAAGCCGGAAAGGCGACGGCGGCCCTCCGTCATACGCGCCCCGAGCGCCGTATGACGGAGGGCCGTTTGCGCGGGCAGGGCCGTATGACGCGTCAGAACCCGTCGGGCGCCGCGGACACCTTGCGCTTCCTGCCGCCGGACGGCGACCCCTTGGGCTTTTTCGGCTTCTCCGGGATACGCCAGACCGGTGCCGGGGCGTCGTTGCGGACCTCCCCCTCGAGCGCCCGCGCGAGCAGCGCGCCCTCGGCCTCCGGCGACGTCATGCCCAGCAGCGGCCCCAAGAACGTCTCGGTGATGTCGCGGCTGGCGAGCGCCATCGGTCCCTCCGCGTCGATCACGAGCGCGCCGTTCTCGCGCGCGCTCCAGGCCATGAGCTCCGACGGGGTGATCAGCGGACGGCGCGCCACGGAGAACGACTTGCCGGACGAGGAGCTCTGCGTCCCCTTGGTGGAGCTCTGCCCGGTCGTCTTGACACTGTAGTCGCCGAGTCGCTTGCTGATCTCCTCCGCCTCGCCGACGGACTCTACCGAGAGGACGACCTGGGTGCCGAGCAGCGCCAGCAGCGCGTCCGACTCCGCCCTGGAGTAGCCGCACCGGGCCTCGAGCAGGCGGGTGTTCTGGAGCACGAAGACGACGTGCAGGCCGATGCTGCGGACCTCCGCGAGATCGCCGAGGAGGCGGGGGATCTTGGGGATCCCGGACCCCTCGTCGATGGCGAGCAGGGTCTCGGCCGGCAGCCTGCCGCCCGACAGGCGCGCGGTCTCGCGCAGCGCCGACAGCGCCTGGGAGAAGATGCACGAGACGAGCGCGCCGCGGTCCCCTCGGTCCGTCGCGCTGGCGATGTAGAGGATGGTGGGCTTGCGCCCGACCGATGCGAGGTCGACCTCGCCGTCCCAGAGCATTCGGCTGACGTCGTCGTCGCAGAAGGACATGAGGTAGTTGCGCGCGGTGGAGACGAGGGCCTCCCCTCCGCCGCCGTTCGACGAGGCGACGAGGAGGAACTGGCGCGCCGGGTTTCCCGCCGGCAGGTCCGCGGCGAGCTCCTCCAGCGACTTCACGGCGCTCTTCCCGTCGCGGGGTTCCAGGAGCGCGAGCACGGTCGAGAGGTTCCGCGCGCCGTCGGGGATCCGCTCGTCCGTTATCGCGAGCAGGCAGAGGCCGGTCAGCAGGTTGCGGCTGGCGTCCGTGAAGAACCTCTGGCCAGAGGAGAAGGCATCGGGCACGATGGCGGACGACAGCTCGCGGAGCTCGGCCACGGCACCGGCGACGCCCTCGGTCCCGAGTGCCGCGATAGCGCGGTCGAGGGGGTTGAACCTCGCCGACTTGACGGGCTCGTCGAGCCGGACGGCGACGACCTCCATCCCGGCCCTCCTGGCGAGCGGCTCGGTCCATGCGCGGATCTCGGACTTCGGGTCGTGGACGATGACGGAGGTCGGGATCCCGTGGGCGTTGCGGTCGATCGCGGCGGCCACGCTGACGGCAAGAGACCTTCTCGTCTTGCCTGCGCCGCTGCCCGCCCTTATGAGACAGTGGATGGCCGGGACCATCGCGATCCCGCCGCCGACGCAGCCGGCCGCAACGAGTCCCCTCGCGGCCTCCTTCCCGTCCCACGGCGGGCAGCGCCTCGCGACCCTGGACGGCCTCGACTCGAGCCAGGCGTCCCCGTGCGTGCGCGTGGGCGCGCGGTCGCCGGCGAACGTCCCGTCGTGGAGCCTCAGCCACGAACGTGCCCACGAGACGAGGCCGAGGACCATGATGGTGACTGCGACGGTTGCGACCGCGGCCAGCAGCCCGCCCACTTTCCCGGTTGCCAACGTGTCGGCGAGCGTATCCAACGGGTTGCGGAGGACGGTGTCGGGCTCGATCCCCGGGTCGCCAACCTGCAAGTGCAACAGGGTGGAGAGGTCGGAGGCGAGCGATGCCATCCACCAGCTCGCGTAGTCCCACGCGCTGACGGTTGCGATGGCGGCGACGCCGGCGACTATACCGTGGGCCGCCAGCGTGTCGGCGAGCTCCCTCCTCATGTTGCGGTTGAAGGATTTGGGTTTCATCTTCTCATTGTCCTTTCTATCCTGTTCGCAATCTTCACGGTCGGGGCACTCGACGGCCCGGTGCCGCCGGATGCCAGGATCCGCAGGGCCGAGGCGATGAGCCGCAGGACCCTCTCTCCGGCCTCGTCCCCCATGTCGCGGCCACCGGCGTCCCGCGTGGCCTCCCTTGCGATGAAGGCCGTCATCGCGGCTGCGCGTCCGAGGGCCGGGCCGGCCGACGGCACCTGCCGGAAGATCCGCTCCGCCGTGGGGCACCCCTTTAATTCGTTGCGTTCGATCGACTGGCCGCGGGCGACCTTTCGGCCGATTGCCTCAAGGCGCCTTTTCGGGATACAGGCCCGGGCCTCGGTGGCGAGGCCGGCCTCCCGCCGCCTCTCCGTCGCCGGGCCGGTTCCGGGCGTGGCGCGTCGCATCGGCGTCTGCTCGCGCGCCGGCGCCCTGTCGGGGACCATGACGCGCAGGGCGGCGTTCTCGCAGCGGAGGCCGAAGTCGTCGGCGGCCCTGCGAACATAGGCGTCTCGGGCCTCCTCGGTCAGGCACTTGAGGTCGGCGCACCTCTCGACGGCCTTCTTATAGCGGTCCAGTGCGCCGGCGAGCTCGGGGAAGTCGGAGGCCGCCCGGTCGAGGGCCTCCCTCAGCGCGGCGGACGTCTCCGGGTGGAACCGCCTGAGGTGGGCGGCCTCGATCCTTCCGTCCGGCGGCAGCTCGATATCGAAACGGTTCCGGTCGATGCGGGAGACGGCGTCCAGCGCGGCCTCCCTCGCGAGGTCGCGCTCGATGTAGGCCTCCCGCAGCAGCGGCGCCATGGCCTTCGAGGAGATCTCGAGCCGCGCCGCCTCCATCTTCCGCTTGGGGAGCAGCGCGTCCCACTCGCCCGCGTGGTCGACCGTGAGGATGTGGACGTGGTGGCTCGTGCCGTTGACATGCATCGCCGCGTAGAACTCCACGCGGCTCTCGGGCACACCGGTCATCTCGGAGAAGAGCCTCGGCCACTCGGAGCGCACCAGCGCCTGCCAGGCGTCCAGGCGGTCGAGGCCGGCAGCTGGGGCGATGTCGTTCGGGACCGTGACGACGGTGGTGAGCACCGCACCGCCGTTTTGGGCGATGGCACGTCTGGCTTCTGCCACGGCGACCGGGCCGTCCGCGCCCCAGAGGCCGCCCGTCGAGCCGGTCCTGTTCGCGGCGTAGGCGGCCAGGCCGTCCACGCCGAGCCTCCTGCCGTCCGCCTCGCTTACCTCGATGACGACGCCGCGGCGGGTGCCGGCGTATGCCGCCAGGCCTGCGGCGGTCGCCCTCGCGGACGTCCCCGCGCGGACGACGGAGTGGTTGACGATGACGGGTGGGCTAGCCATCGGCGCGCTCGCGCGCGTGGAGCTTCACCTCGTCGATCTTGCCGAGGCCCGCGCGGCTGAGCTCGCCGGCCTGCGCGAGGTAGTTCTTCCAGATGTCCGCGACGGGGACGTCGTCGAGCGAGGCGTAGGAGGCCTTGAGGACGTCTGCCGACATGAGGCCGGCCATGATGGCGGCAGTTATGGGGCGCGAGAGGACCGCGGCGATGCGGTCCTCGGTGGCGTCGAGCTTGCGCTCGATGTCGAGTGCGGCGACGTCCATGCGGGCGTCGACGACGCCGCGGATGAAGCCCGCGACCTCGTTGCCGTAGAGGTCGAGCCCCTCCGCGGCGAGTGCCGAGCGCAGGAGCGAGCGGATTTCGTCGCTGACGTTGGACTCGTCGAGCGCGGCCCGCGTCTTGAGGGCGGTATAGAGCCTTGAGTCGAGCTTTACGCTTACATTTTTTGTGGACATGTTTTCTCTTCCTATCGAAGAAAAACCGCCGCCCGTGTGGGCGGCGGCAGGCGATTAACTAATAGTCAAGGTCCTCGATATCCTGGAAGGTAAAGGGGTTGTTCGGGACGATCTCAAGATACTGAGCCGGAATCGCGGTGAAGATGCCAAGGTCCTGCCCAAAGCTTTCAAGACGATCCATATAGCGATCGCAGAAGACGTCGTGTGCCTCGTCGAAGCCGTCGACAATGTAGCGACGTGCGGCGATTTTGACGAGCTCATCGTCGGGGATGCCGTAGAGCTCATCGATGTCGGCGAGATACTCGACGGGATCAAGCGGCTGACGGGTGTTGCTGAAGACGATGAAAGCCTCCGGAAGGCCATCGATCTTGCGCTTGAAGCGAAGCATCCAGATGCTCTTCGCGGTCAGAAGCGACCCAATGTTGAGGAAACGGGGGTTGTCGTTGCCGCGGTAGGTGTAGCGGCGGCCGGCAACATCGATGACGAGGGGGAGGCCGTAGCCCTTCTGGACGATCTTGTTTTTGGTGTTAATGGTGCTCATATGAGACTCCTTGGGGTTGGGCGGGGCGCAAACGCGCCCCGCAGATTGCTATGCGACGCCGGCGAAGTGGTGATACGCCGGCCAGTACGTCAGATCGACGCGGCCACCAGCAGCGCCGTTACGGTTCTTCTTGACATCGACATGGAGATCGCGGCTGCCGTTCTCGGCATCCTCGCGGTCGGTCTTGATCGAGAGGATGACGTCTGCATCGAACTCGAGCTTGGCGGTGCCGCGGAAGCTGCCGTCCTTGCCGGTGATGGCGACGGCGATGACGGGGGTGCGCTCGTGATGCGCAATCTGCGCGAGACCGAAGGACACGCGGTCGAGGATATCGGTCGTCGAGAACGCCGGCGTCGATACGGTGACCAGCTGGGCGTAGTCGACAATCACCGCCGGCGGGAGGCCATCGCGGATGGCGATGGCGTGCACCGCCTCGGTGAGGCCCTCGATGCTGTGGCCGCGCACGTCGTCCATCGTGAGGTCATCGACGATGACGAGGTTGTCTGAGATGGCGCGGACGGCCGCGATGGTGCCATCGGCAGCCTCGCGCTTGTCGTCGTCGCTAAAGTCCGCCTCGGTGAGCGGCGTGCCGCCGGGGACGAGGCACGACGCGGCTGGAAGGATGCGACGAACGCAGGCCGCGCGGGCGATCTCATAACTGGCAATCACCACGCGGCGATGGCGCGCCATGGAGAGGCCCATGTTCAAGATGAGGTCCGTCTTGCCGCCGCCGGCGACGCCAGTGAGGAGCACGAGCTCCTCGCCGAGCCCGTTGAGCTCGGTGCTGAGCGGAGCGGGCTCGAAGGTAACGCGGCCGTCGGCGCCGGTGAAGACGGCGTCGAGGCGGTCGAGCAGGGGACGGATGCCGCTGCGGAAGGCCGGCGGCACGGCGGGAGTATGGTTGGGGCTAGACATCGCGCTTCTCCTCGTCAGTGATCGAGTTGATGTAAGAGATGAAACTGGGTGCGAACACGCGGATGTGGCGCATAGCCTTGGTGCACGCGCCGGAGGCGTGCATCAGCTTGTAGGCCGTGGGGCGGCTGACGCCCAGCTCCGTCATGACGCGGTCGGGGGACCAGAAAAGGGGCCCGTCGTTAAGGTGATAATCGACGGAGGCCTCAGTATCCATGTTTCCTCCTTAATATCGTGTGGGATAGAGTGGCTCGCGCAAGCTGACTGTAGTTTCGCTTGGTTTCCTATGGTGAGGAATGGCCGCTGGCAAGTTCGGGTATCAGGTTGGAAACAGGCTGATTACCTGCGAAAATGAATTGTTATTGAATAGTTAAATGGGAGTTAAGATTGCAGAACGGGCTGAGATGGCGGCAACGGGTGGGGCTCGCGCTCGATAAAGAAACCGGTCTGTTGGGGAATTGCTTCACCGTCGACATCGAAGACGACGATCTTGTTTTTACCTTTGACGACACGCCGTTTAATCGGGATGCGCCGATGCCGAGGGTTGATTCGGACGACGTCATATCAAGGCTGATCAACCTTGTCGAGCCCATTCCCGGGCGCACCTATATTGCCCCGGTTCGTGCGGGGCAATATAGGTGCCTAGCGCATGTCGCCGATAGGGAGAATGAATACCGCCTCGTCGACCCTTCCTTCGAGGAGCTCATTGATCTTGCCTATGAAATCGGCCCTCTTTTTGGAACGTATGATTTCGACAGCGGCATGGTCTGTGGCCTAACGGTTCGAGAACCTGTTGACTGGTGGAGGGCGGCCGCCGGTGCGCTATCGTGCGCGATGCGAATGAGGGACGCCGCAAGTGACGAAACGTATTGGCGATTTATGTCTTCAGAGGTCGAGCTGTGCAGGGCGGTTACCGATGAGCTTCGGGTCCTTAAAGCGATCTATATCTCTGATCTCGGATTTCCGGGGGCTTACGGTAGGATGATTACCGTCGGAGAAAGCGAATACCATCGCGCGTTTCCGGCTGTGTCGGCCTCTGACGAACCGGCGGGCGTGTACTATCGAGGTGGATTCGAAAGCAAGGGTGGCGTAAGGTGTGAGCCTTCTCCCTACCCTATCTTTATTCGTCACAGCGATTGGGCCAAGAGACGTTTCGACCTGTATCAGAACAAAAAGCTGTCGGAGTTATCGAAGGGGTTTGTTGTTTCTCCCCAGGATGGCATGCGATCTGTTTGCGTCCGGAATGGCGATTCCGTTGATGCCCTTTACGTGGTTCGCGTCGAGGGAGGTAGCGCCGATTGCGAGGCCGGGTCGGACCCGTATCGATTTGGGGCGCTTCCCGACGGCGGGGACTATTCGGTGTTCGTGAATTCGATTCTTTACCCGAATCCGGTTTGGTACAAAATGTACGGCAACTTATATGACGTCATGGTCAGGGTTCACACAAGGCGCAATTCTCTTGATTATGAGTTGGGAAGAGTCTCGACAGAGTTCTATGAGTGCGCGCTGGAGCGTATCTGGTGCGCCTTCGCGCGACAGGCGATAGAAGGCAGGTCTGTGGCCTGCCGCAATTGTGGCAGGGCCTTTGTGATCCACAGAGGGGAAAGGACTCGCCAGTACTGTGATGCAATCTGTAGGGATTCTTATAACAAGAAGGTGAAGAAGGAGGAAAGGGCTCGGCGGATCAGATGCGTGATCGCGGCGCATTTGGTCGGGCGCTCGTTCACCTTGTCGTCGATATGCGAATGCATCGGGGCGCCGGGTAAGGAAGCGGAAGTTGACTCCGTGATGCGCGAGATGGAACGGGACGGCTGGACGTTTAAGCGTAGGAGCGGGCGGTACCCCTCATTTACAGTGGAATATTCTGCACCTGAGTCTTAACCGACCAAGGGCGCGGACCTACCCGTTCAGCAGACGGCCAATGGTGTCCCCGGCCACACGGGAACGTTCCTCGAATGCATGGGCGTAGATGTTGAGCGTGGTCGAGGCGGACTTGTGGCCAAGCTGGGCCTGAACGGTCTTGACGTCCAGGCCCTCGGCAACGAGAAGGCTAGCGACGGTGTGCCGGAGCTCGTGGACAGTTAGTCCCTGATAGCCTTTTCCCCGCGTGAACGTTCTTCCGCCATAAGTCTTGGTGACGACGCCTATCGTGTATTCGCCCCAGCCGTTATCGACGCAGAAGTTCCGGAAGAACTTGTCGAAACCGTCTGGGTCAATCCGTTGCCCGTATTTTCCGTTGATGACTGGCATGCGCTCGTCCTGGGTGAGAGGCTCTATGGAGTGCTTCTGACGGAGGTCATTGATGTGCTCTAGGTCAAGACGCTGGCTGTTCTTCCAGATGGCGAGTATTCGTGCCAAGGTGTCATCCATGCAAACACGCCGGCCTGCTGAGCCCATTTTGGGATTGCGGAGCACCTTGTCCTTTGCATATTGGTTATAAAACGTGATTGTATTGTTGGAGAAATCGACGTCGCCCCAGCTAAGCCCTAGCATCTCACCGCGTCTGCAACCCGTTCCAAGGATGATGAGGACTCCGACGTATTTGGCATCTCCCTCTGTTTCAATTTTACGGAGCACGGCTTTCCTGAATCTTCGGGCTTCAGAGAGGGTGAGGCTGTTCCTCTTGTTTTCTTGAGGCGGCTTTGGGAAATCGACCATATCTGCGGGGTTGTTGGGAATTTCCCCATCTCGATATGCCTGTTTAAGTACCTGTCTTAGTTTGACATGGACCTTGTAGAGGCCGTTTTCTGAAAGTGGCCTTTCGTCTCCGCAGTCTTCCGTCCACACCGCTCGCCTCGCGCGCTCGGCCGAATATGCATTACGGATTCGCGAGGGAGTTAGGGATGTGAGTGCCATGCCGCGGAAAAGCCTTTCGATCTTTTTGATCTCAAGTGCTTCCCGGTCATAGGCGAGGGGCGAGTTCAATTTGTGCTGGGCATGGAACCTGCTCGAATAGCTTGCAACGGTATCTTTTGATCCAGCAACCTGTCCGTCTTCGTATTCGAGCCGGTAGCGGGCAAGTTCCTTTTTGGCATCCGATTTGAGTCCATGCACCGTTCGCTTGGGCGCGCGTTTGTACCTCCCATTGGCGTCCTTTTCCGGAAGGTTGAAGGTGATGAGCCAAGTGTTGGGCTTTCGGCCCTTTTCGATAGCCATGGGCGCGTCTCCCGCTGATGGGTTGGATACGATACTCCCTGCCCGTGCCTTTAAAGGCACGGGCAGGGAGTATCGTATC
>OLFY01002563.1_pt1 | contig 17648 bp, 10 predicted proteins | sample 1605611 | NCBI WGS metagenome assembly OLFY01 (sample SAMEA3888923, study PRJEB22519) | human gut metagenome | biome: human gut; feature: human-associated habitat; material: faeces | place: Denmark | collected 2011
TATTAGAATTAACAGGAAAACAATGTTTTTCTTCATCTGCGTATTATTTGTTGGCGATAAAGATAATACAAAAAGGCGAGGATATTCCGGCTGGAAAGTCCGACTTTTTTGAACGGTTTTTATTTATGTTGTAAATGCATTGAATAACAGATTGTTACGCTAGGTGTAAACTGTCTGTTTATGGCTTGTCAAATGAATAACTTACGGTTTGTCAAGTGAATAACTTACGAGTAGGGGTAGCCGTAAGCTTACGAGTTGGGAAATGATTAGTTATTCACTTGAGGAGCCTTTTGGGGGAGAAATATACTTCGATGCCACTTGAAGTATATCTTCTCCGGGCATAGGATATATACTGTATCGGCAAAGTAAGTATATCTGGATAAAAACATGACTTTTTCACCCAACCAGCCACTTCTCGATATTGCGGGTCTCGGAAGAGAAGTTCACGCCGATCTTGAAGACTTCCCGGTCGTCTCCGGCGAAGGGTAGGGCGTAGCCTTTCTCCTCGATCTGCCGCAGGGCCTCCTCGGCGGTTCCGTTGAGCTTGAACTCCATGATATATACATAGCGATCGGTTTGCAAGACGAGGTCTATACGCCCGTTCGAGGTATGGTACTCCACTTGCGTGTACAGGCCGACCAGCTTGAAGACGATGAAGAGGACGTTCCGGTAATGCAGCTCCGTGTCTCGTTCCGGCTTTTGCCCGGCGATCACCTCGTAGGGTGTGTCGGCGAAGAAGCTTTGGAGGCGGTGGAAGAAGGCGTCGTAATTGCCAGACCGTATCTCCCGAACGAACTGTCCGATCTCGAAGGGGGTCTTAGAGGCTTGTCTTCCGATCTGGCTTGTATGCTCGTATAGAAAGGAAGTAGGTATTTGACGAAACCTTCTTCCACCTCCTTGTTCGGGAAACCCAGTCGATAAATGCCAAACTCAGGATCATAGCCCTTGATGGTAAGATACCCGCTTTGGTAGATGACGGGTATGGGATTGTTCGAGGCGGAGTCGATGCTGTTGAGCACGTCGGCGTCGGTTTCCGTGTTGGCCATCTCGTAGAGGTCGTAATGGGTGTGCTTGAGCAGCTCCACGAGGTAGGAGGGTGTTCCGGTCTCGAACCAGTAGTCTCCGAATTCCATCTTAGCGAAGGTATTCAATAGGCTGAATGGATTGTATATACCCTCGGACTTGGCGGTGAAATGGTATCCGTCATAGCGTTGCTTGAGTTTTAGGCAGGTTTCCTCGTAGGTCGTCATTTGGGTATCAGCCAGTTCCTTCACTTCGTCTTCCAGATAGGCATGTATCTCTTTCTCTGTGATGCCGCATATCTCGACGTACCGATTATCCATCGACAGGTCCATGAGGTTGTTGAGGTCGCTGAACACGCTTATCTTGCCGAACTTGGTCACACCTGTGAGCAGGGCGAAGCGGATGGCCCTATCCATGGTCTTCAATACGCCGTAGAAGGGTTTGAGCATGTTCCGGAGCCGGTTTTGCATCTCCTCGTCGTGCAAGTTCTGTAGCAAGGGCTTGTCGTACTCGTCTATCAGGATCACGGCCCTTTGTCCGGTTTTGCGGTAGGCCCGGTCGATGATTCCGGCGAAACGGAGGGGCAGGGTCACTTCCGAGGGACGTGTCCCATATTCGTCTTCGTACCGGGACAGGATGTCGTTTAATATCTTGTATAAGCTATCCGGAGAGTCGTATTGGGAGATATTCAGGTCAAAATGGAGGATCGGGTATTCTTTCCAGTCCTTTTCCAGTTTCTCCATGGCCAGTCCCTCGAACAGCTCCTTTTTCCCTTGGAAATAGGCCTCCAGCGTGGACAGCAACAGGCTTTTCCCGAAGCGTCGGGGGCGGCTGAGGAAGTAATACTGTCCGGTAGTAACCAATTGATAGACCAAGGCTGTCTTGTCAATATAGAGATAGCCGTCCTTGCGAATTTTCTCGAAGTTCTGTATGCCGATGGGATAAATTGTCTGGTTCATATCGTCCTATATTTTATGCGACTTATAAGCAAAGTTACATAAAATATAGGAGAGGAACCGTATCTTTAGAAGTAAATTTTCAACAATAATATCTTACTATGAAGTCGATTTACAATTCGCTGATAATAAGATAGATAAATATGCTTGTCGGATTTCCGTAAAAACACGTACATGTTTTCACGGATTCACGTACGTGTTTTTGGGAATTCACGTACGTGTTTTCCGAAAAACATGTACGAATAAAAAACAAGTCTGGAAAAATAGACAATAAGTAAGAAGTTTTTTACTCCTTATACTTAGCCACCATAATCACGGGGTTGGATTCCTCATTCAATCCCGCTGCGATCTCATTCAATCGGCCTTTCAGCTTACCTTTCTCGTAGGCTTCCACCAACTCATTGGCTTCTAGTTTCTTTATGAAAGCGATCCCATCGTTATTGATGATCTTTAGTATTCCGTGTTCGTACCACATATTAACGGGTGTCTGATCTACGAAATCGTTATTATATACGACACACTCAAAGATAGCGTCCTCTTGTTTATCATATACCAAGTCGGTTCTGGGGAATCCGGTTTCTTTCTCAAAATCCCATTGTTTCTTTGTTGTTTGCATGAAATAATACCGGTCGGTAAGAATACTTGGATAAAGAAATACTTCCGGGGCCATAGAGCGGATAGGTGGAGTCCTTACGATAAAGGGTTTGATAGAGTGATCTTGGGAATAACTATAAATCGTATCTGTAGATGGCTCTATTAAGACCCAACTTCCATTTTGGGAAATTAATTCGGTATTACGAGGTCCTGCGGACCAAATTCCTTTTGATAAAAACGGTGATATCTTATGCTCATAAGGGAGTTCGATTTCCTTGACAATGCTCCCGTCTTGTTTGGACAGGAGCCAAAATGCGCTTTTTCTCAGATTTTTATAATTGCCAATCTCATCGTAGCAGATTAAGTTGTCTTGATCGAAATTGTATATCTTCCCGCTATTGAAATTAAAATCTTTATCGTACTTTAAAGTTCGCTTAAAGTTTCCGGACAGGTCGTATACGATAAACTGGCTCGAATAGTAGTTGTTGATAAACAGCTCACCTTTCTCCTCATCGAGGGCAATAGACCCGATATTCGTGTATTCTTGGCTACCTTGGCCGCTGCGGTTGATTTTTCTCTGGCCTTTTCCGGTCCGGTCGAAGATAAATATATCTCCGTCTTGTCCGTTCTTGTTTCTAAGGATTATGAGATTTTTGCCGATGGCTTGCATGCTGGCTGAGGTTATGAATTCCTCATTCGTTTCTAATGGGATGTATTCCACATCCAAAAAGTCTTGAAGAATCAGTTCCTTCTTCGGATAATTTGCCGTGATATCCACGGTTAAAAAGTCGTTAGCCGGTTGCTTACCACTTTCGCATCCCGTTATCAGGAACAGGATCATCGCAGAGATTGTGAGTATAAGTTTCATGGTAGTATGTTTTTAAAGGTGTCCCTTTAGCAAACATATGCTTTTCTCACTGTTAGAAAAATATTTTATACATCTATTTTCGTGAATGTGTTGTTTAACATTATCTTTGCAAGTCAATGAACGTGAATATGGAAGATGATTTTGATATAAGGGATGCCCGGATGCCGGAAAACGAACGAGAGTACGAGAACGTGCTTCGGCCGCTTTCGCTCCGTGACTTCAGCGGGCAGGCGAAGGTGGTGGAGAACCTGAAGGTGTTCGTCATGGCTGCCCGCATGCGTAAGGAGGCGCTGGATCATGTGCTTTTGCATGGACCTCCCGGGTTGGGAAAGACGACGTTGTCGAATATTATAGCGAACGAGTTGGGGGTTGGTTTCAAGGTCACGTCGGGGCCGGTGCTGGATAAGCCGGGAGATCTGGCCGGGGTATTGACCTCGCTGGAGAAGAACGACGTGCTTTTTATCGATGAGATTCACCGGTTGAGCCCGATCGTGGAGGAATACCTATATTCCGCTATGGAGGATTACCGGATCGATATCGTGATCGATAAAGGACCAAGCGCTCGCTCGATACAGATCGATTTGGCTCCGTTTACATTGATTGGCGCTACGACCCGTAGCGGCTTGCTGACTAGTCCGCTGCGTGCCCGTTTCGGTATCAATATGCACTTGGAGTATTATGATATGGAGACGCTGACGAAGATCGTGCTCCGTAGTGCTAATATCTTGAATGTAAAATGTGAGTTGAACGCCGCTAGGGAGATCGCTTCCCGTAGCCGGGGTACGCCTCGTATCGCCAACGCTTTATTGCGCCGTGTGCGTGATTTCGCTCAAGTGAAGGGGAACGGAGATATCGATAAGGCGATCGCTTGCTTCTCTTTGGAGGCGTTGAATATAGACCGGTATGGCTTGGATCAGATCGATAATAAGTTGCTGACGACGATTATTGATAAATTCCAGGGAGGCCCGGTCGGATTAACGACGATCGCCACGGCTTTGGGCGAGGACCCCGGAACGCTAGAAGAAGTGTACGAGCCTTTCTTGATCAAAGAGGGCTTTATCAAACGCACGCCCCGTGGCCGTGAGGTCACCGATTTAGCTTATACCCATCTGGGACGTAGCCGGGTGGGGGAACAAGGTTTTTTATTTGATTAGACAGATAGATATGGCAGGAGGAATGAAGCGGCTCGCTAAAGAGACAGCCGTTTATGGATTGAGTAGTATAGTGGGGCGTTTCCTGAATTGGATGTTGGTGCCGATGTACACACGTGTGTTGGCCGGAACAGGGGATTATGGGATCGTGACGAATTTATATGGTTGGACAGCCCTGTTGCTGGTCTTGCTTACTTATGGCATGGAGACGGGGTTCTTCCGTTTCATCAATAAGAAAGAGGAGCAAGAGCCGATGCGGGTGTATGCTTCCGTGCTGTATTGCTTGCTGGGAAGTTCGGCGCTGTTTAGCGTAGCGGTTTTCGCCTTATTGCCATCTATTAGCGCCGGCTTGGGATATGGCGACCATCCGGAGTATATCGGGATGATGGCGGGTATCGTGGCGGTAGACGCTTTTTGTTGCATTCCGTTCGCTTATCTTCGGTATAAGGGGAAAGCATGGCGTTTCGCCGGGATTAAGTTGCTGAGTATTTTCTTGAATATTATCTTGAATATATTCTTCTTGATCACTTGTCCGTGGTTGCATACGCACTATCCGGAGGCGATAAGCTGGTTCTATCGTCCGGATTATGGGGTAGGCTATGTATTCGTGGCGAACGTGTTTACGACACTGATAACCTTATTGCTTTTGATCCCGGATATCTTGCCGGGCATACGGGCGAAAGTAGACGGAACGGTATTGAAACAAATCTTGCGTTATTCCTTCCCGATCCTCATTCTAGGTATTGCCGGTATCTTTAACCAGACGGCAGATAAGATCCTGTTTCCATTCTTGTTTGATGATAAGGAGTATGCGAATGAGCAATTGGGTATATACGGCGCATGCTTCAAGATCGCCGTGGTGATGGTGATGTTCACGCAGGCTTTCCGGTATGCCTATGAGCCGTTTATTTTCGCTAAAAACAAGAGCGATGATAATAAGAAAGCCTATTCGGAAGCGATGAAATATTTCATCATATTCGCCTTGTTTATCTTCCTCGGGGTAATGTTCTATATCGATATCTTGAAGTACTTTGTCGGTCCGGCCTATTATCCCGGATTACGGGTGGTGCCGATCGTGATGCTGGGCGAGTTGTTCTTCGGTATTTATTTCAACCTCTCCTTATGGTATAAGCTGATCGACCAGACACGATGGGGTGCCTATTTCTCCACGATCGGATGTGTGGCCACGGTCTCTATCATCTTGCTGTTCGGTCCCTCGTACGGTTATATGGCTTGTGCGTGGGCATCGTTCTTTTGTAATTTATTGATGATGCTTTTATCCTATTTTGTAGGACAAAAGAAATTCCCGATCGAGTACGACTTGAAATCCGCGTTTCTTTATTTCGGAGTGGCGACGGTGTTATACGTGGTAGGCATGGCACTGCCGATACAGTCTGAATGGCTCCGGTTGGGATACCGTACAATCTTATTAGGCATATTCATCGCATTTATGGTTAAAAGGGACTTACCTTTACGAGAACTCCCGTACGTAGGACGTTTCTTTCGTTAATCGGTAGGTTCGGACGGTTTGGACGGCGTGGCGATTGGCATCGTGATAACGAAGCGTGAGCCTTTCGTATAAGACGGATCTGTCTTTATCTTACCGTTTAGCCGGTTAACGATCAAGCGACATAGGTAAAGCCCCAGGCCAGAGCCGGGAATGAAATCATTGGTCTTCGTGAAACGCTCGAATATCCATTCCTGTTTGTCTTGAGGGATGCCGCAACCCGTATCTGTTACCGACAGGGTCACTAAATTGGCTCCGCTATCCAGATGGTATGAAAGCGTGATGCTTCCTTTCTCCGTGAATTTATTCGCGTTTGCCAGCAGATGTGAGATGATCAAGCTGAAATAAGCGCGGTTGGTCAAGATCATATCATTCTCCTTATCGCCTTCCACCACATAGTTGATCTCCGGCTTCTCTTGATATTTCTTTACCTGTTGCATCTCATGTAAACAAAGCTCATGGATTCGTGTGGGAACAAGAGGAAGGGAATCATTGCCGCTATCGAGCTGGGCGATCTCAAGGAGATTGTTCAGCATGGAAGTCAAGTGGTAACAGTTTTCATAGATAATACGGCTGAAAGCCTGTTTCTCGTCCATGGAGATATCGTCGTTGGTGATGAGTTCCGAGAAACCGTTGATCGCGTTTAAGGGAGTCCGTATCTCATGCGACATATTCCGGATGAAGGCGGTCTTCATCTCCTCGCTCTCTTGTGCCTTCTGGTTCGCTATCAGGACCTGCTCGTTGGATTTCTGTAATGCTTGATAAAGAGATCTCATCTTGCCTAACCGGAAAAAGATATAGAACACGGCGCATAAGGCTAGAAGCAATAGGGATATATATAGGTAATTCTCCTTCTTGCTTTTCTGCAATTCCAATTCCAATGATTTCTTTTCGATTACCAACTCGTTCGCCCCTTTCTCGATCTCGAGATTCTCCATTTTCTTCCGGAGTTCCTGCATGCGCAAGGTATCTAGCAAGACCGCGTATTCCTTGGATGTCTCATACGCCTCCTTGTACATCCGGAGGCTGTCGTAGGCGGCGGCTTTTGCGGATACATAGGCGATTACATGCTCCTTGTAAAGCGGTATTTGTTTGGAGAAATTGATCAAGGAGTCGCTGAACTCGATGAATTTCTTATAGTCCTTGATGCCTAGGTAATAATTCGCTGAGGTATAATAAAGCTCATATTCCGGTATGGCGCTGGCTGATTCCGGATAAGCCTTCAACAGATTCATGAACTCACGGTAATAGGAGGTCGCCAAATCTTTTCCGATAGCCTCGGCGCTAATGGCAAGGTTTGAATAAGCGCTTAATAAATGGCGTTTGTTGATCGCGTAAGGACGTTTCCTCATCTCCGGGATATTAGAGTAGCCCAAGATCGTGTTTAGGTAACGGGTCGCATACCGTCCCCGTTCTTGGGAGTCGCTCGCATAAGCGCATAGCATGAAATAGGTATTAGGCAGGAAATTGTATGCGTATCGTATGGGTAGTTTCTCCGCCGTGGTCAGGACATTATCGAAATATTCTTTCCCTTGCTTGAAGTCCTCCTTAAGCATGTTCTCCTCCATGACGCTGTTGCTGACAGCCATACCAAGTACATAATTGCAGGCTATTTTCTCATAGGGAGACAATTTGTCGGGTTCCTCCAGCTTGAATAGGCAATTCATGAGGACTTTCCTTCTTGGTTCACCGGATGTGTAGAATATGACGCGCGTATCTTGGATCATTTTCATGAACGATACGAGGCTGGTTCTGGCTTCTCCTTTTAGCTCCTGCTCGGCTTTGGCGATATAGACATTTGCGCTATCGGTTTGGTCCGTGTTGATATAATGCCGGAGAATCTCGGTCAATGCCGCTTCCTTATAGTAATTGTCATTCGCTTTTAAGGCTTCCTGATAGAGTTGTTTAGCGTTTACTAATATGTCATCGTTTCGTGAGATATCCATCAAGTTGGCGAGGATTTCCAGCCTTGTGCGCTCGGAGGTCGTTTTTTGCAAGGCGCTTTTAAGCGAGTCTGGTGTAGTCGTTTGAGATGAAACGACAAAGGACATAAATAATAAGCATAAATGTATTAGATATCGTTTCATACAAATAGAATCTCTTGTTGTGTTTATTGTATTACAAATGCAAATATACGTAATCTCACCATAAAAAAGCTATTAAATAGTTAGAAAAACAAACAATTGAAATATCTTTGCATAAATATGGGACAAGATTAATACCGCATGGAAAAAGGATTGCTACATAAACAGATTATGGATTTTTTTGTCCGTAATTTCGACGTCAGGCAGGACAAAGAGGATGAACTGGACACGATAGAATCTATTAAGAAGGGAGTCGAATTTAAGGGGACAAATTTATGGGTACTTATTTTCGCTACATTTGTGGCCTCTCTCGGATTGAATACGAACTCTACGGCCGTGATTATCGGCGCCATGCTGATCTCGCCGTTGATGGGACCGATCATGGGATTCGGCTTGGGATTGGGAATCTCCGATTTCGAGTTGATCAAGCGTTCGTTCCGTAATTTCGCTACCGCTACTATTTTTAGCGTGATTACCTCCACCTTATATTTCTTGATCTCACCGATCAGCGAGGCGCAAAGCGAGTTGCTTGCCCGTACGCAACCTACGGTATACGATGTATTGATCGCTTTCTTCGGCGGTCTGGCCGGAATCGTGGCGAGCTCGACAAAGAGTAAGGGTAACGTGATTCCGGGTGTAGCTATCGCTACGGCTTTGATGCCTCCGCTTTGTACGGCTGGATTCGGGTTGGCGAGTGGCAATTTGTATTACTTTTTCGGTGCTTTTTATCTGTATTTTATCAATACGGTTTTTATCAGTTTGGCTACGTTTGTCGTCGTTCGTTTGTTGAAATATCCGAAGAAAGTTTTCTTGGATAAACAACGGGAAAAGATCGTGACTCGTTACGTGGGTATTATTGTTTTTTTCACGATCGTGCCGAGCCTTTTCTTGAGTTATAACTTGATCCGGAGTAGTTATTTCAATGATCGGGTACGTAACTTCGTATCGGAGGAGTTGACTTTCCCGAATACGCAAATCTTGAATAAGGTCGTTACGGATACGAGCGAGAAAAAGGAGGTGAAAGTAGTCTTGATCGGCCAGACGGTACCGGATGAGATGATCGCTAACGCCCGGGCTAAATTGCCTAAGTATGGATTGAAAGATGTGCATTTAGTCGTGCAACAAGGCTTCGGACAAGAGGCCACGGATATCAATGAGTTGAAAAGCCTCTTGATGCAGGATTTATATAAGAATAGCGAGGAGGTGCTACGTGCGCAGACCATCCAGATTGATTCATTAAAACGACAGGTTGACAAATATCAGAGTTATAGGCGTTTGACATCCGAGTTGATCCCGGAGATGAAGGTTCTTTTCCCCTATGTAGTCGAGGCTTCTTGCTCGAATACGTATATCGTGAATACGGAGACGGCGAAGCCGGATACGGTTATGCTGGTTTATCTGAAAAGTAAGACGATCATTAAAGATGCGGAACGTAAGAAGATCAAGGAATGGCTGTCGGCTCGTGTGGAAATGAAAAATATTAAATTACTAATCGAATAATTTAGACTAATCAGAGTAGAATGAAGTTGATGAAAAGAGTGTGGGCGGCTTTGTTGCTTTTAGCCGCTTCCGGCCAGTTATATGCCGATGAGGGCATGTGGGTGCTGAAGGAATTGAATAAGCAGAATTTGGCGAGAATGGCCGAGTTGGGTTTTACCCCATCCTATGATCAGTTGTATAGTGAGACGGATCCTTGCGTGGCGAACGCCGTGGTAATCTTCGGTGGCGGATGCACGGGTATTACGGTTTCGGACGAGGGCTTGATCTTTACGAACCACCATTGTGGTTTCGGTTCTATCCAGCAATTGAGCAGCGTGGAACATGATTATTTGAAGGATGGTTTTGTATCCCAAAGCAAGCAAGAGGAGTTGCCGGTCCCGGGTTTGTCGGTACGTTATCTGAAAGAGACGGTAGACGTCAGCGATCGTATTAACAGCCAGATCGCCGGTATAGAGGACGAGTTCCAGCGTTTATCCGCCGCCGATTCTATCGGTCGTGTGATTTGTGACTCTGTGGGTAATAGTGAGTTCCAGGCAGCCGACGTGGTTCCTTTCTATAACAATAACAAGTATTTCTTGGTCGTATATGACGTATTTCGTGACGTGCGCATGGTGTTCGCTCCGCCTAGCTCTATCGGTAAGTTCGGTGGGGATACGGACAACTGGATGTGGCCCCGCCATACCGGTGATTTTTCCGTGTTCCGTGTGTACGCCAACGCGGATAATAAACCGGCGGAATACAACGCGGATAATAAGCCTTATACCCCGAGATATGTAGCGGAGGTGTCTATGCAAGGTTATCAAGATAAGGATTATGCCATGACAATCGGTTTTCCGGGAAGCACGGATCGTTATTTGTGTTCTTGGGGCGTGCAACAGCGTATCGAGAATAGTAATAAGCCCCGTATCGAGGTGCGTGGCATCAAGCAGGGCATCTGGAAAGAGGCTATGTCGGCTAGCGACGCCGTACGTATCAAATATGCCTCCAAATATGCGGGAAGCTCCAATTATTGGAAGAACTCGATCGGTATGAATAAAGGATTGGCGAATCTAAACGTGATCGAACGTAAACGTGCGGAAGAGACGGCTTTTGCTGATTGGGTAGCGAAAGATCAAGCCCGGGGCGCTAAATATGGCGAGGTCTTGAATTTGCTGGAAAAAGGATATACCTCGACCAATAAATATAGAGAGGCTTTGACCTATTTGAATGAGGCGTTTTCTAGTGGAGCGGAGATTATTCGTTTGGCCCGTATGGTGCAATCGGTGGATATTGAAGGAGCTACCCCGGAAGAGATTACTGTCTTTTTAGAGGATCGTATCCAACCGTTCTTCAAGGATTACGAGCCGTCTTTGGATCAGAAGGTACTGGCCGCGATGATGAAGATCGCGAAAGAACGTGTATCTCCGGAGTTCTTGCCGGATATTTATACGAGCGTTGATAAGAAGTATAAAGGAAATTATGAGAAATATGCGGCGGATGTATTTAAGAAGACTTCCTTATTGTCGTACGACAAGATCGCCGAGATGTTGAGAAATCCGAAGCAATATGAGAAATTGAGAAAAGATCCGGCGGCGGAACTGAGCTTGTCCGTATTGGTGTCTATCTTCCAGTTACAGCAGTTGATGGGTGATGCGGAGTATGATATCGCTAAGGGAGAACGTTTGTATTTCGCGGGCTTGAAGGAGATGTATCCGGAGAAAGCCTTGTCTTCCGACGCTAATTTCACGATGCGTTTGAGCTATGGTTCTATCGGAGGGTATCGTCCTTATGATGCCGCATGGTACAATTATTACTCAACGGATAAAGGTATCCTAGAGAAAGAGGACCCGACGAGCGATGAGTTCTGGGTACAACCGGAGATACTGGATCTGGTTCGTAGCCGTGATTTCGGACCTTACGCGAATGAAAAAGGGGAATTGCAGCTGTGCTTCCTCTCTAACAATGATATCACGGGTGGTAATTCCGGTAGCCCGGTATTCGATAAGAACGCCCGTTTGATTGGACTTGCTTTCGACGGTAACTGGGAGGCGATGAGTGGTGATATCGCTTTTGAACCGGATTTGCAACGTTGCATCGGCGTAGATATCCGCTATGTCCTTTTCATGATCGATAAATGGGGTAAATGCCCGAGGTTGATTGAGGAGTTGAAACTGGTTCGATGAGAGAAAAAAGAGATGGGCATCCGTGATTTCCGCGGATGCCCATTCTAAGGAGCTTATAATGCCCATCGTAAGGTGCTTTGAATGCCTATTGTAAGCGCCTTACGATGGGCATTGTACTAAATGCCTAATTTAGACTTGATTGCTTTCGGTATTGCGTCCTTATGCACCATGATGTAAATCGTCTTGGCACGGACAAAGCTATCTGACATGTTGAGGTAACCGCCGAATGTATTACGTTCGGTTCCCCAAGAGTTCTTCGTGATATAATATTTCGTGCCGTTTTGATCCTTGGCGATGCCGGTAAGGTGCATCAAATGGTCATCGGTCGTGACGAACGCCTCGAAGCCTTCTTGACGGACCTGCGGGGTGACGTTTACTTCCGGGAAAGGTTTCTCGAATTTGTAGACTTCCTCCAGACGTTCCTTCTCGTCCATTTTCTCGAAGCGGGCACGGTCGGTAGTCGAGTAATCTTCCACCTTCTTTACCTCCGGGTTGATCGCCACGCCATTCTTGAAAGAGAAGCCTTTCTCGCTCACGTCGCCATCCCAGCATACCGTGTAACCGTTATTCAACGCATAATCCGCTACTTCCATCATTTCATTCAATGGTAGGTTATACATTTGCGCATGCTCCCAGTTATCGGGAACCTCTACCTCGAATTTCTGGTAATACGGATGATGCGTGAAGCTTGTCAGCTCGATATAATCGTCCATATTCAACCCTAGGGAGGCGGCGAATGTCTTCGGGGTATATTCCTTGCCTTGATAGGTGAATTTCTCCGGAAGCTTGCCTAGGTAGGTATCGAATAGGTTATCGATTAGTTTGTAATATTCCGGGCTCCGTTTTTTCATATCCACGGCGGTCGTTGCGATCGCCTTGATGTATTTTACCATCTCGGCATGATTGTGCCGGTCGGAATCGTAGTTGATACCCGAGTACACCTCTTCAGGAACGATACCTACTTGGTTGAAAGCGTTCATGAAGGTGTGGGAGAGACTTCCTTGACCGATATTACCTCTACCTTGGCGGACATAATTATCCTGCAACTGGTTCATGTATTTCTGGCGGACGATAAACATCTCGGAGAGATCGTACGTCCCTTTTCCCATACGGAGTAATTCGGACTCCATGAAAGAGGTCGTGGCGAAACACCAGCAGGTTCCCGTGGATGCTTGATTCTTGACTGGCGTGGCGGGTACCTTTACTACATCCGTAAATTGGTAGCCTTGAGCGAATGTGCTCAAGGAGCCTAACGCTAAGGCGCATGATAGAATGAATGTTCTCATTGTATATGAATTTAAGTTTATATTATTATTGTAGAGACGGGGCGTGCCTCGTCTTTACTATCGGATGTGGTGATTAGAAGCCTCTTTCGAATTGGGTCCAGAATGAGTCTCCCATTTCTCTCCAGCGTAGCATCGTGGCTCCGGCGAAATCGGCGGTATATCCGGTTAGGTATTCTTTTGCGGCCTCCTCACCTTGTTGGGTAAGAATCTCTTTGTAACGGCTCTCTACGAAAGGAAGTTCTGTCTGCCCTTTCTCCGTAAAATGGGCGATAGATGCTTTCATACGATCTTTAGTCGCTCCCCAACGTACGGTGGCGAGTTTGTTGGCACGACGGAAAGCCCATACGGCGGCATCTTCCCGGTAACGGTGCTGTCCGCAAACCTTGAAGCAAGCCGGGAGATCTTTCGTCCCACAGAAGATGGGGATGCGGGGGCTTTGTCCGGGATTATCATAGGCCATCCAAACCACGCCGCCTACCGCGTCGGGCAGCCAGTCACGCAATTGGATCACGGTAGAGTAGGAGCATTGCGGCACGGCTACAAGGCGGTAGCGTTTCACGGCATCCGGTCTGAGTCCGTTTAACATGTTTACCATATCCGTAGTCATCCACGGATTCGCTACCGGGCTGATAATGGTATCTGTCTCGTTACTATCTTTTTTCTTGACGGCGACTTTCAGGTTCTTCGTCATATCATATTCCGTCCCCTCATACGTCTCGGAGAGAAGGGCCATCACGTCGGTCACGTCAACCGGTTTTTCCGGTTTTACGCTGATCGGAAGTTCCTCGGCATCATAAGAAAGATGCAAGGATGGCGCCAGCTTATTCAAAATGAAAAACTCGCGGATGCTGAAGGATTTCAATTCTCCCGAATAGTTCCCGCCGCCATAGGCCTCCCAGAAGCGGAACGGTTTCTTCCCGTCCCAGAAGCCCATGCGCTTGGCTACCTCGAATACGTTGGCGGAAGCCATGCAATTCTCCTTGTCGCTCGGATCTACCTTGGAGATACGGGGGATATTGGCCGATACGCCCACATGATCGTCGGGGATGCGGATCGCCGCCCATACGCCACCGATCTTATCCGGACCCTCGCCGAAGACCTCGAAATGCCATACCTCTTTCGGATCCGCTATCGTAAGGCACTCGCCCCAGTCGCCATATCCGTATTTCTCGATCAACTCGCCCATTAAGCGGATCGCGTCACGGGCGGTCGTGCAACGTTGCAAGGCGATTCGCTGAAGTTCCTCGATCATGAACATACCTTTCTTGTTGACAAGGGCTTTCCGGCCGGTGATCGTTGTTTCCCCGATGCCTAGTTGCTTCTCGTTCAGGCAAGGATAGGCCGTGTTGAGGAATTGATACGTAGACCGCGCTTCGGGCAGCGTTCCTTTTGCGATCATCCCCCGGGTTCCCTCGGCGTATTCGGTATGCATACGTCCGGTATAGACCGTGGTTGTCGTATCGTGATCGTACGAGGCGGAAGGTACGATATCCATCCAAGTGCGGTAATTGCTATCGCAGGTGTGGCTGGTCATCACGGAACCATCCGCCGAGGCTTTTTTCCCGACCATGATACTCGTACAACTCTCCGGGTTTAACACCGGCTCCGGATACTGGATCTGTTGCGCCACGGAAACGGATAGGCTGGCGTAAAGCATGATTACATAGGTAAAAAGTTTTTTCATCTTTCTTGTATTTTAAATGTTTGTATCAATTGTCCGAGAAGATTTTTATGACCGTAAATATACGATTTATTTGTTAATTCTTGAATACGATACGACTATAAGCATGGTATAAGACGGAACAAGTCTACTAAAGTCATGAAATTATATATTAGGTGAAAGTGAGAGCGTGCTAAGAAAGGCGGATTGCCCTAAAATCACTTTCTGGGCAATCCTATAGGTTATTTCAAATATGAATAAAACGAATGGCCTATTCACGTCCTCCGCCTAAGGCTTGATAGAGGTTAATAACCCCTTGGATTTCCGTGAAACGATTAGCCACTTGGGTTAGTTGGGCATTTAATAATCCTTGTTGTGCTGTGAGTACTTCTAGATAGGTTGTCGTTCCGTGCTGCATAAGTAGGGAGGTACTTTTATAGGCTCTTTCGAGAGACTCTATCTGTTTTTCAAAGTACACAGCCTTGTCACGTGCTGTATGATATTGCACCAAAGCATCGTTAACCTCGGTTCCTGCGTTCAGTAAAGCTTGCTCAAAACTCAACCGGGCCTCTTCTTGTTGCGCTTTGGTGATTTTCAGTTGTCCTAGAAGTTGTCCTCTGGCAAAAAGTGGCTGGGTGAGTGAGCCTACTGCCGAGGCCAGAAACTTACCCGGATTGGTGATGACTGCACCTGCCGAGTTAGTCCAGCCGGCCGAACCACTTAGGGTAATAGAGGGATAAAAAGCGGAACGGGCTTGATTAGTGGCGTAAAATGCACTTTCCAGAGCATGTTCCGCTGCCCTTACATCAGGGCGGTTTGATAATAAATAGACGGGTATGCCTACTGAGAAATGTTTCGGCAGTTGCTGGTTTTCCAATTCACCTCTTTGTATGGTATGAGGTGTATCAGCCAGTAACAATACAAGGCTGTTCTCTACCTGATTGATTTGTTCTTTCAGGTCGAGGATGGATGTACAGATGCTGTAGTACGTAGCTTCCATTTGGGAAACAGCTGTTTCGTTTACTATGCCTGCATTCATTAAGGCACGGGTGGAATTGACCGTCTCTTTCCAGGAGGAAGCGGTTTGCTCTGAGATCTTCAACTGAGCATCCAGCATAAGCAGGGAATAATAAGTATTAGCTATTCCGGCGATTAGCTGTGTACGTACCGCTTGCCGATAATCTTGACTTTGTGCGTAAAGAGCTTGCGCCTGCTTTTTGGCATTGCGCATTTTACCAAATATATCCAGTTCCCAACTGGCTGTTATCGGAATCGAATAAGTCTGTGTAGCCTTATGGGAGTCGAAACTGCTCACCGCTCCTTGAGGAGCGAAAGCGAAGGCAGGCAGGAAAGCTAGCTTGGCTGACAGTAAAGCTGCTTCAGCCTCCTCTACACGGAGTTGTGCGGAACGATAGTCTGTGTTGTTTGCCAGGCCATGCTCAATGAGTGTTTGGAGCTGCGGGTCGGTGAAGACCTCCCGCCAGCTCATGTCTCCCAAGGATACAGTATCCGTTTGAGCGGTGGCCTCTGAGCCGTACAGATCTGCGGAAACCTCAGAAGCCGGTTTGTATTTTGTATATATACCACAGCTGTTTAACATAACGCATGATACAGCTAGTGTGATGATATGTCGTTTCATTCTTTTTCTATAATTGTAATTAATGGGATTCTCCCGATTTATTTATGATTCTCGCGTTCGTTTGCGCTCTTTTCTTGCTCTTGCAATACCTGTAGGTCTGCCTCTACTTCCATCGGCTTGCGGATCTTCTCTTGTAAGAACTCGAAAGCGATGTAGAATACTGGTACAACGAAAAGCAAGGCCAATGTACCGATAGCCATACCGCCGACTACACCAGTACCCAACGAGGAGTTACCGTTGGCGCCGGCTCCACTCGCAAACATCAACGGAAGCATACCGAAGATCATCGTCAATACGGTCATCAAGATAGGACGCAGACGTACTTGGGCGGCGGAGTAGGCTGATTCGATAATACCCATGCCCTTCCGACGGCGTTCGATGGCATATTCCGTAATCAAAATGGCGGTTTTTGCCAATAGGCCGATTAACATAATTACACCGGTTTGTAGATAGATATTGTTTTCCAATCCGAATAACTTAGCGAAGAGGAATGACCCCATCAATCCGAAAGGTACGGAAAAGATGACAGCGAACGGGATTAGGAAACTTTCGTATAGGCATGCGAGAATCAAGAAAATCAACAGGATACAGATCGCATAGATGAATATAGTCTGTGTACCTCCGGATGCTGCCTCTTCACGCGATATACCTCCATATTCGTAGCCATAACCGGCAGGTAGGCTCTGGTTGGCTACTTCTTTGATTACTTGCTGCACCTCTCCCGTTGAGTAACCCGGAGCTGGGTTCACGTTTACGGTAATGGCACTGAATAGGTTGAAGCGGTTCTCCACTTCTGATCCCATAATCCTCTTAAGAGTGACGAACTGACTGATAGGAGCCATCTCCGTCCCGTTGCGTACGAACATATTGTCTAATGCTTGCTCATCGAGACGATATTCAGGAGAGGCTTGCAACATCACGCGATACACTTTACCGAATTGGTTATAGTTGGAAATATAGGCACCACCGCAATAGCTACCGAGAACATCCAATACGGAAGCGGGCGAGATACCGGCTCGTTTACATTTGGCGGCATCTACATCTACAGAGATCTGCGGGAAGTTCATGGCGTAAGAGCTATAGGCCATCGCTATTTCCGGGCGTTGGTTCAAGGCTCCGAGGAATTGTAATACTGAGTTATAGAAAATCGTCTTATCGCCTCCGGTCTTGTCCTGCATGTTCAACTCAATGGAGTTACCCATGCCGTAACCCGGGATC
>OLFY01002565.1_pt1 | contig 17646 bp, 17 predicted proteins | sample 1605611 | NCBI WGS metagenome assembly OLFY01 (sample SAMEA3888923, study PRJEB22519) | human gut metagenome | biome: human gut; feature: human-associated habitat; material: faeces | place: Denmark | collected 2011
CTTCGTCATGTGCTATGAGCTGATCCAGTTGATCGTCGAGAAAAATAATCTCCATGATTTTGACACCTGGCTTTTCTGGAAGTGGATTTTCAAGACCTTCTGCGCGGTGCTGATCGTCACGAACACCTGGAATATCGTTATGGCGGTGTTCGACGTGGCGCAGAGCGTGGTCGATCAGAGTGCAGGCGTCATCATCTCCGATGCTGGGATCGACATTTCCGGCGTCGTGGGTGATCTGGAAACAACGCTGGTGGACTGGAGCATCGGCTCTCTGCTGGGGCTGTGGTTTCAGAGCGTCTTTGTGGGCCTCTGCTCGCATATCCTCACCATCGCTATCTTCCTTGTGATCTACGGAAGAATGATCGAGGTGTACTTGACCGTGTCCGTGGGGCCGATCCCGTTTGCCACGATGGTCAACCGGGAATGGGGCCATACGGGGCAGAATTACTTGAAGTCCCTGCTGGCGCTTGGCTTTCAGGCATTTCTTATTATGGTCTGCGTCGGCATCTATGCGGTGCTGGTGCAGAATATCGCCGTGGGGGATGATATCACCGTGGCGATCTGGGAGTGCATGGGCTACACGGTACTGCTGTGCTACACCCTGTTCAAGACCGGCAGCCTTGCAAAAAGCCTGTTCGGGGCGCATTAAAGGAGGTATCAATTTTGGCATATGTAACGGTCCCGAAGGACCTGACAAAAATCAAAAGCAAGATGCTGTTCGGCCTGACGAAGCGGCAGCTTGTGTGTTTCGGATCGGCGGCGCTTATGGGAGTGCCGCTTTTCTTTTTGAGCAAGGGCAGTATGGGTACGACCTCGGCGGCGCTGTGCATGATCCTTGTTATGCTCCCGTTCTTCCTGTTCGCCCTCTATGAGAAAAACGGGCAAACGCTGGAAGTGATCCTGGGTCACCTGATCCAATGCAAGTTCGTCCGCCCGAAGCGGCGCATCTATCAGACCAACAACGCCTATTCCGCCCTGGTGCGGCAGGCAAAACTGGAAAAGGAGGTATGGGCGATTGCTGAAAAGAGCGGCAAAACCGGAAAACGCGCAGCCCGCCACAAAGCGTAAGCTCACGCGGGCAGAGCGAAAACAAATTGAAACCATCATCCGGCAGGCGAAGGGCGACGGCAAGCCCCATACCGTGCAGGACAGCATCCCATTTCGGAACCTGTACCCGGACGGCCTGTGCAGGCTGGACGACCGGCTTTTCTCCAAGACCATAGCCTATGAGGACGTCAACTACCGTCTGGCGGGGCCGGACGACCAGAGGGATATCTTTGAACGCCTCTGCGACTTCTATAACGGCTATGATCCCTCCATCGGCGTGCAAATGACACTGAGCAGCCGCCATGAGGACAAGAACGGAAACCTGTTCGGCATGGACGCCCAGGGTGACGCGCTGGACGATATGCGCGTCGAGGCCTCCGGCATCCTGCAAATGCAGTATGAGCGCGGCAACAACGGCTTTGTGAAGCGCAAATATGTCACGCTGACCATCGAGGCAGAGAATCTTCCGGCAGCGCGGGCAAGGTTTTCCCGCATTGAAGCGGATACCCTGAACCGCTTCAAGGTCATGGGCGCGGCGGCAAAGGTGCTGGACGGCAAGGAGCGGCTGGCGCTGCTGCATGGGCTTCTCCATCCGGAGGGCGGACAATTCGCCTTTGAATGGGACTGGCTCCCGGCAAGCGGCCTTTCCGTCAAGGACTTTATCGCGCCTTCTTCCTTCGAGTTCGGGGAGACGCGGCGCTTCCGCATGGGCGAAATGTACGGCGCGGTATCCTTCTTGCAGATATTAGCCCCGGAGATTCAGGACCGTATCCTCACGGATTTCATGGATGTGGAGGGGAACCTTCTCGTCACCATGCACATCCGCGGCATCAACCAGAACGAGGCAATCAAGATGGTCAAGCGCAAGATCACCGATCTGGACGCCATGAAGATTCAGGAACAGAAGAAGGCTGCACGCAGCGGCTACGATCTGGATATTCTCCCCTCCGACCTCTCCACCTACGGCGGCGCGGCGAAAAATCTCCTGCAGGATTTACAGAGCCGCAACGAGCGAATGTTCAATATGACCTTCCTCATGCTGCATCTGGCGCCCACGAAACAAAAGCTGGAGATCGCCGTTTCCCAGTCGGCCAGCGTCGCCCAGACGCACAACTGCATCCTGACCCGGCTGGACTTCCAGCAGGAGGACGGGCTTATGTCCTCGCTGCCGCTGGGCCTCAACCGTATCAAGATCGAACGGAGCCTCACCACATCGGCGCTGGCGGTATTTATCCCCTTCGTCACCCAGGAGCTTTTCATGGGCGGGGGCGCCATGTATTACGGCCTCAACGCTCTTTCCAACAACATGATCCTGCTGGATCGCAAGCAGTCCCGTTGTCCCAACGGTCTTGTGTTCGGCACGCCGGGCAGCGGCAAGTCCATGAGCTGCAAACGGGAGATCACCTATGTCATGCTGACCACAAAGGATAATGTCATCATCTGTGACCCGGAGGATGAATATTCTCCGCTGGTGAACCGGCTGGGCGGCCAGGTGATCCGGCTCTCTCCCAACAGCCGCGACTATGTAAATCCGATGGATATCAACCTCAATTACAGTGAGGAAGAAAACCCGCTGGCGCTGAAAAGTGATTTCGTGCTGTCCTTCTGTGAGCTTATTATGGGCAGCAAGACGGGGCTGGAGGCTATCGAGAAAACCGTCATCGACCGTGCCGTGCAGATGATCTATCAGCCGTACTTCGCGGAACCCCGGCCGGAGAATATGCCCGTGCTGGGCGATCTGCTGGACGCGCTCATGGCGCAGGGCATCCCGGAGGCGGAGCGCGTGGCTCAGGCGCTCGACCTGTATGTAAACGGCTCGCTCAACTTCTTCAACCACCGTACCACCGTGGATATCCGCAACCGCCTTGTCTGCTTCGATATCAAGGGCCTCGGCAAGAATCTGAAAAAGCCGGGGATGCTCATTGTCCAGGACGCGGTGTGGAACACCGTCACGGTGAACCGCTCCATTGGACGGGCCACCTGGTATTTCGTGGACGAATTTCACCTGCTCTTGAAGGAGGAACAGACGGCAGCGTACAGTGCCGAGATTTGGAAGCGTTTTAGAAAGTGGGGCGGCGTCCCGACCGGGGCGACACAGAACCCCAAAGACCTGCTTTCCTCGCCGGAGATCGAAAACATTCTGGAAAACAGCGATTTCATCTACCTGCTGAACTTGTCTGCTGGCGACCGCAAGCTGATGACGGAGCGGCTGAACATTTCCGCCGAGCAGCTTGCCTATGTGACCAACGCGGACCCCGGCAGCGGTCTTCTGTTCTTCCAGAATGTGATCCTTCCGTTCCGGGACGAGTTCCCGAAGGATACAGAGCTGTATAAACTTCTCACGACCAAGCCCAGCGAGGTCGCCCACGACGGGGAAAGCAGATAAGGAAAGGATGGGACAAGATATGAAATATGTGATCGACAGCAAAACCTACGAAAAGCATATCCGTGACGAGGTGCATCTTTACGGTCTGCTGCATCAGCTCGCATTCCTCGCCGGGAAGGTGAAGGACGAGGAGGACATGGCAAATCTGGTCGAGACGTCAAAGCACTACGGCGAGATCGCGGAGAAAAAGTTTGACGACTGGCTCATTCCCGGACGCTACCTGGCGTTCGGGGACCGGGATGATCTTGCCGAACTGAAGGCGGCGGAGCTTACGCCGCTGACTGCCGTACTGAAAGAGCATGATGCAAAAATCAGAGAAAAGCAGCGTGCAGCTTCCAGCAATGATCCCGCCTACATCATTTCCGGCAGCGCCTTCCGTATGCTGGTGGGCGATCTCTTTGACCTGCTGGCACAGTACGGATATCTCCGTAATCGTGTTCTGGATGTAAAAACGGAGCGGCAGCTTGCGCGGCTGCAAAAGAACCTCTCCGGCGACCACCCGGCGATCCGCAGGATGTACTGCAGGTGGGGCTTTGCGGAGGATCAGGGCGTCACCTGCTATGACATTCTGGAGGCAAAGCTGCGGCGCGCGCATCTGACGCCCTATGACCCGGACGGCAGCGAGGCCGACTATGACTGAGCTGACCCTAGTTACACAATGCCATGGTAAAAAGAGCCGCAAAAAACAGTAAATAAGGCAATTTCAGTATAATACGCTTAGTCACAATAAATATTTCTTCTACCTTATCGGGAATATGTATGCTATAATGTTGGCGTTCATAGTGAGGAGGTATGTATATTGAAGAAATATGTAGGATACATGGTTGCTTTTGTCTTTGGAACATATCTGTGGTTTGTACTTCTTCCGATGTGGTTTAATTACTCATTTCCAACAGGAGGATGGGACTGGTTGGGGTTTGTCGGTGTGGTTGGAGGCTTGTTTTTATCTGTGTGGTGTTTGAAAAAGCAGCAAGAGTTAAGTGTTGTTCCTTGTTTGGATGTTGACGCATATTCAACACTTGACAACAACGCCCAGAATAAAGTATTCCGAATATTTAATGACACAGATGGCCGAATCTACAATGACGGATATATTATTCTTAGAACACCAGGAAAAACGGAGCCAGATGGATTTAGGAAGAGTGCTAATATCAAGGTAACAAACAAGGGATTATCAACAGCATTTCAGGTATGTGTGTACCTTTACGATCTAAAAAGTGTTAAGGGGCTGGCATCTCTTGATGAAATAGCTACAACGCCCATTGATGATTTTTACGATAAGATTGATTATAAGGGCTATACATACTATGAGGAAACCGGTGTCGATGCCGAACCTGTAAAAAATGAAAGTGGCTGGCTTATATCTCCGCAGTACAATTTGTGTGCGAACGCTGGGGAGTTCAACCTCGTTTTTGATTTTTCCAAGGTAACTCAGAAATATCATTCTATTTTGAAATTTGAGTTTGAGGACATTTATCAGAAAAAGTACCATCAATTCTTGTACTTGTATTTCGATAAAGAAGAATGTGCTGCATTACCAATTTCAAAGTTATATTCACGATGAAGAAAACCTCGCTTCAACCGAAGCGAGGTTTTTCTATGCCCAAAATCAGGAGGTGAATACAAAATAGCAAATCAGCTGACCCATGTAAGCCTGTTTTCCGGCATCGGCGGGCTTGATCTGGCGGCGGAGGCGGCGGGTTTCCGCACCGTCTGTCAATGCGAGTGGGCAGACTATCCCTATTCCGTTCTGGAAAAGCACTGGCCGGATGTGCCGAGATTCCGGGATATCACGACTTTTACAAAGGAGGCGTTTTTTGAAAAAACAGGACTTGAAACCGTTACCGTTATATCCGGCGGATTTCCCTGCCAGCCCTTCTCCACCGCAGGGCAGCGAAAGGGCTTTGCGGATGAACGCTACCTGTGGCCGGAAATGTGCCGCGTTATTACCGAGCTGCGGCCCCGTTGGGTGCTTGGGGAAAATGTTGCTGGCTTCATCAATATGGGGCTCGACAAAACGATCTTTGACCTGGCAAAAGCGGGATACGCTGTTCTCCCATTCGTATTTCCGGCTTGCGGCGTCGGCGCATGGCATGAGCGCCAGCGAACTTTTATCGTCGCGGCTGATGTTTCCCACACCCCTTGCCTCAGACAAGAACACCTGCAGGGACGCGGCCAACCTGGATGTGTACCTCTCCGACAACGGAATATTCCGCAAGGTGAACAAGAGCGGCGCGATCTGGAGCCTCAGCCTGTCGGCGGCGGTATTCTATCTGACCCCGGCAGCATCGGAGGGCTACCGCTCCACGCTGAAACCGGCGGCGTTTCGCAACAGCGCTCCGTCTGCCAACCTGTCATCCCAGGTGATCCGGCAGGAGCGGCCGATATCCGAGACGGCGGCGCTGAACCCGGATTGGGTGGAATGGCTCATGGGCTTCCCCCGGAAATGGACGGACGTATCCTCTGGGCCGCCGAACCAGAGGAAGTCCCCCGTATCACCGAAAACACCGCGGACCGCGCCCTACGGCTGAAAACCCTGGGCAACGCGGTCTGCCCGCCGCAAGCATATCCCATTTTCAAGTATATCTCCATGATCGAGACGGGCGAGTGCGTGAGCGTTTGCCCCTACGGAAAGGCAGGTGGTGACGCATGAAGGAATGGAAAGCCGCTGAAAAGGAAACGCAGAAAATGACCCGTGACGGAGCCATTTCCGTCAACATGGTCACAGGTGAGGCAAGCCGGGTATCCGACCGTGTGCTGGAGCAGGACTATTCTCCCTCCGGCGATTCCGCGGCGTTTGTTCACAGCGCGGCGGAGCGGCTGGATGACCGGCGCATCCACAAAAGCGAAAAGAAAAAGCGCCGGAAACGGCGCAGGTCCTACCGGGAGGGTACGGCGGTCAATGACCGTCCATTCTCCCGTTTGCAGTTTTCAGACGAGGAACGCGCCGCGCCGGAACTGCAAAAGGCGATCCGCAAGTACGACAAGGCGGCGGACAAGCTGGACGCGGCAAGGGCCGCCATCCCCGAAAGGCCGCCCTCTTTCCATCAGCCGGTGAATCCGCTGGCGCGGCCGTTACAGGAGATCGGCCACGCCGCCCATGCGAAGGTGCATGAGGTAGAACAGGAAAATGTTGGCGTGGAGGCGGGGCACATGACGGAGCGCGGCATGGAAAAGGCTGTCCGCTACGGAAACCGCAAGCTCCAAAACTGGCAGACGGACCGCAAGCTGAAACCCTGGCGGGAGGTATCCAGCGCAGAGCAGGCGGCGGTCCAAGCCAATGCGGATGCGCTGTATCAAAAGGCACTGCGGGAGAATCCGCAGCTTGCGGCCAGCAACCTCATTTCCCGGATGTGGCAGAAAAAGAAGCTGCAAAAACAGTATGCCGCCGCATACCGGGCGGCGCATAGCGCCGGGGACGCGGCAGCAGCGGCGCAGACAGCATCGAAGGGCGCGAGGAAAAGCGCGGACGCGGCGAAGAAGGCCGGAGAGTTTGTTTCCAAACACAAAAAGGCATTTCTGATTGTGGGTGGGATCGGCCTGCTGCTGGTCATGCTGCTGGGGCTGCTGCAATCCTGTTCCTCCATCTTCGGCGGAGGCGTGTCCAACATCGTTGCGTCCTCCTATCTCTCGGAGGATGCGGACCTGCTGGCGGCAGAGTCCGCCTATTGTGCAATGGAGGATGAATTGCAGGAGTATCTGGACACCTATGAGCAGACCCACGATTATGACGAGTACCATTTTACTCTGGACGAGATCAAGCACGATCCCTATGTGCTGCTGTCCATTCTGTCGGCGCTCCATGAGGGCCAGTTCACCATTGACCAGGTACAGGATGATCTTCAAATGCTGTTCGACAAACAATATATCCTTACCGAGACGGTCACCACGGAAACCCGCTACCGCACAGAGACGAGAACGGACAGCGAGGGCAACGAGTATGAGGTGGAAGTCCCGTACACGTATTACATCTGCACCGTGGAGCTTGAAAACTTCGATCTGAGCCATGTTCCCGTTTACATCATGGATACGGAGACGCTTTCCATGTATGCCGTGTATATGTCCACGCTGGGGAACCGATCCGACCTGTTCCCGTCCTCCTGGTATGTGGACAAGTACATCACGACCCCGCCGGAGGACTATGAAATCCCTGCGGAATACCTCTCCGATGAACGCTTTGCGGCGCTTATTACGGAGGCGGAAAAATACCTGGGATATCCCTACGTCTGGGGCGGCAGCAGCCCATCCACCTCCTTTGATTGCAGCGGCTTTGTGAGCTATGTTCTGACCAACAGCGGTCTATGCAATACCGGGCGGCTGGGAGCCCAGGGCCTTTACAACATTTCCACACGGGTATCTGATCCGCAGCCGGGCGACCTGGTGTTTTTCATTGGGACCTACGATACCGCGGGTATCTCCCACGTTGGCTTCTATGTGGGACTGGACGAAGCGGGCAACCCCATGTTTCTGCATTGCGGCGACCCGATCCAGTACGCAAGGCTCAATACAAGCTACTGGCAACAGCACTTTTACGCCTACGGCAGACCGCCGTATGATTGATGGAGGTAAGCATATCAATATTGTTTCCTATGGCGGCGGTGCAAACAGCACCGCCCTTCTTATTGGACTGCACCAGCACCGTATCCCCGTTGACCTGATCCTGTTTGCAGATACGGGCGGCGAGCATCCCCATACCTACGCCTATCTGGATATCATGAATCGCTGGCTGAAGGATCACGGTATGCCGGAGATCACACGGGTCTATAAGACCACGAAGGACGGCAGACGGCTGACTTTGGAGGATGAATGTCTGAAAAGCGGCACGCTGCCCTCTATCGCCTACGGCTTCAAGCGGTGTTCTCTGAAACACAAGATCGGGCCGCAGGAAAAGTTCTGCAACAACTATCCTCCGTGCCGCAAGGTCTGGGTCAGCGGGAAAAAGGTGGTCAAGTTCATCGGCTATGACGCTGGCGAGCACTACCGCAGCGATAAGGTCCTTCTGCGTGATCTGGCAGACCCGAAGTACAGCAAGTGGTATCCCCTGATGGAATGGGGCTGGGACCGGGATGCGTGTATCCGGGCGATCGAGGCGGCGGGCCTGCCGCAGCCGGGAAAGTCCTCCTGCTTTTTCTGCCCCAGTATGCGGGCGGAGGAGATCATCGACCTGCGGGAGCATTACCCGGATTTGTTCCGGTGTGCGCTGGCATTGGAGGATAACGCACGGGCCAACCTGAAAACTGTTCAGGGGCTTGGACGCAACTATTCATGGAGAGAACGATTTGGAAAGGAGTTTATTTGACTATGGCAACTACTGAGAAGATCCGTCGTGACATTGAAAAGGTTCGGGAGAAGATCACGGAGCAGCAGAAACGCCTTCGTGCGCTGGAGGCGCAGCTTGCGGAGGAAGAAAATCTGGAGATCGTCCGCATGGTAAAGGCTGTCCACATGGACAACAAGGAGCTGACCGCCTTCCTGCGCGCCTACGCCAGCGGCATGATCTCCCTGCCGGAAGGGATGATGGAAAGGGAGGGCACCGCTGATCCCGACACGATGGAGGGTGCCGACGATGAAGAATAAACACATGATCCGCATGTTTGCAGTGCTGCTGGCCGTTATGCTCTGCATGACGGTCTTTTCCACGGTCGCTTTTGCAAGTGATGGGGATGCAACTTCTACCTCCGAGGCGCAGACGGAACCGACTGACAGCGCGGATATCACCGAGGACAATCTCTCCGAACTGATCTCCGCGCTGTTTGGCTCTATGCTGGGCGGCACGGAGAAAGCCGGAAAAACAGGAACTGTCACCACGAATGGAGGCAATCTGAATGTCCGCACGGGCGCTGGAATGGATTATACCGCCTTCACCCAGATTCCCAACGGAACGACTGTGAAGGTGATCGGCACGGACGGCGACTGGCTGAAGGTCATCCTGCCGGAGAAGATCGGCTACGTCTATTCCGGCTATATGACACTCAGCGATACGGGCGGCGAAGCTGACGGCGGCCTATCTCTGTCCATTGATCCCGATAAATTAAGCGAGTTGTTTGAGCAGCTTATGGGCGGCAGCGGAGGCACCGCCCTGACGCCGGACGGGAATCTGTCGCTGATCGACGATATCGGCAGCAGCGCCAGGAGCGGCAAGCAGTTTATCACGGTGGAAACGAGAAATGGCAACGTGTTCTATCTCATTATTGACCGTGATGACGAGGGCGAGGAAACCGTGCATTTTCTGAACCAGGTGGACGAAGCCGACCTTCTGACGCTCATGGGCGACGACGCACCCGCGGCGGAGACGCCTGCCGTCTGCAACTGCAAGGAAAAGTGTGTGGCTGGCGCGGTGAACACGAATTGCCCTGTCTGCAAAAATAATCTCTCCGAGTGCAGCGGCAAGGAGGTGGTGGCAGAGCCGGAGCCTGAAGCGGAGCAGCCGAAGAAAAAGAGCAGCGGCGGTCTGCTGGTCATTGTCCTGCTGCTGGCGCTGGCAGGCGGTGGGGCCTTCGCTTATGTGAAATTCATCAAGCCGAAGCAGGGCGTGAAGATCAGCGCCGATCCCGAAGATTACGATTTTGAGGATGAAGAAACGGTCAATGAGGACGAGTAGGATTGAGCGTGAAAAATAATAGTAAGGCCACCGCTATTAGCGGTGGCCTATGGTCAGTCTGGCTGGGCAAGGATAATTTCATTTGCATCCATAGAATCCTTAACATAAAGCTTTGGAGTTTTATCTTCGGAAATGCCTTCCAACATGAGTTGTGCAAGTGCTTGATTAAATGAGATTTGTAGTGAACGACCAAAACCAATAGATGAATATAGCTGGGATGCAAATATGCAAGCGGCCTCATCACCTATGGAAGTAGACATTCCTATTGCAGCGTCAATATTCTCAATAACGCTTTCAGCTTGAGGTTCTGAAAAGCATGCATTAAAAACAACAAGTCTAATAGTATCTGATGCGGTTGACATTGCCATAGAAATAGCCTCTTTGCTAACCAGTTTGGCGCTACCATCAGGATTCAGCAAAACAAGGTCGCCATTTTCTGTTCCGTGACCGCTGAAATGGACAATCGTGGGATTAGTTTCATTGATTGCCTGGAGTATATCGCCAGAACGAGTAGCCCACCGACTTTCAAACCGGATAGAATCTCGGTAATCAGCCATACGTATCTTTTGCTGGATAGAACGTGCCTCTTCATCAAGTTGCAAAGGGGTTGTTCCTGCCGGATTGGCAGCAAGAAATAAAATAGTTATAACATTCGGTACTGTCTGCAACTGTTCAATATCTTGCTGCATCTGCCGCTGCATTCTCTCGTTCTCTCGGAGACGCTGTTCCAACTGTCGCGCTTGACGATCAGCTTCCTGCATACGTTTTTTGTCTTCGGCTTCCTGTCTTTTTTGAACCCGAACTTCCTCATTCCGATAATTCTTTTCGGCCGTGGCTACCTCTTTTTCTTTGGCAGCAATTTTCTTTTGAATATCACCAATCTTTTTTTGCACATCAGCGATTGACTTGTTAGCGCGATCAATGTCGCCAAGTCGGGATTTAATTGTAGCTTGATTTTTTGTTCTACTTATTGCACTTTTAGCGGATATAATTTTGCTTTGTAGCGGGGATAACTTTGCCTGCTCTTTTGCTAAATCTTGGCTCAGCTTTGCCGCTTCTTCCCTTTTCCGCATAAGAGTGTTCCGATAGCTATCAAGTTGGGACATTTAATCACCCTTTTCTCTTAGAATAGTTAAATTATATCACAAAATAACAGCAAATCAATGTTAGGAGGAATCGAATGAGTAAACTGATTATCGCAGAAAAACCGAGCGTAGCAAAATCTATCGCGTCGGCCCTGGGTGCTTCATCCAGGGTCGATGGCTTTTATGAGGGTAGCGGCCTTCTCGTATCCTGGTGTGTGGGGCACTTGGTATCCCCGATGGATGCGGGCGGCTATAACGAGCGTTTCAAGAAATGGCGCTATGACGATCTGCCCATTCTGCCGGAGCCGTTCCGTTATGTGCTGGCGCCTGGCAAGGAGGACGCTTTTGAAAATCTCCGTGCCCTGATGGACCGCTCCGATGTGGATACCATCGTCAATGCCTGTGACGCCGGGCGTGAAGGGGAGCTGATCTTCCGGCTGGTGTATGAAATGGCTGGCTGCCGCAAGCTGGTCCTCCGTCTCTGGATTTCCTCGATGGAGGACAGCGCTATCCGGGAGGGCTTTTCTGATCTACGCCCCAGCGCCGATTATGAAGCCCTGTATCAATCTGCCCTCTGCCGCCAGAAAGCGGACTGGCTGGTGGGGATCAATGCCACCCGCCTTTTCTCTGTTCTCTATCACCGCACCTTGAATGTGGGCCGTGTGCAGACACCTACGCTGGCAATGATGGCGGATCGTGACGCAAAGATCACACTGTTTCACAAGGAAAAATATCATCTGCTGCGCCTGACGCTGGACGGAGCCGAAGCGGTGTCAGAGAAGTTCACCGATCCGGCAGCGGCGGAACAGGCAGCGGCCATGTGCAAGGGTGCGGCCGTCACCTGTACCTCTGTCACAAAGGAGCAGAAGAAGGAACAGCCGCCGAAGCTCTATGATCTTACCACCTTGCAGCGGGAGGCGAACCACCTGTTCGGATACACGGCGAAGCAGACCCTTGACTACGCCCAGAGCCTCTACGAAAAGAAGCTGCTGACCTATCCCCGCACGGACAGCCGGTATCTGACCTCCGACATGGCGGAAACAGCCTCCTGCGTCATCCATCTGGCGGCGAAGGTGCCGCCCTTTGACGGGATCAGCAACTTCTTCCCGCTGGTGGAGGCCATGATCTCCGACAAGGATGTATCTGACCACCATGCTATCATCCCGACTATGGAGATTGAAAAAGCGGATTTGAAATTGCTCCCCGTTGGTGAACGAAACCTTCTGCTGTTGGTCTGCTGCAAGCTACTGTGTGCGTCGGCGGAACCGTATGAATATGAGGCGGTCACGGCCACCTTTGACTGCTGCGGCCATTCCTTTACCGCAAAGGGCAAGCGCATCCTCTCCGAGGGCTGGCGGGAGATCGACCGCATTTTCCGCGCCTCCCTGAAAGAAAAGCCTGCGGACGGGGACGGCGGCACGCTCCCGGACTTCACCGAAGGGCAGACCTTTGACGGCGCGGAGGTTTCCATCACCGAGCATTTCACCCAGCCGCCGAAGCCCTACACCGATGTTATATGCTATGAAAGGGGGATAAGAAATCGCCCATAGAAAGGAGAATTGACCCATGAAAACAAAGCAAACAGGAAGCGGAAAAATCACAGCCCTTTATGAGAGGTTGAGCCGCGACGACGAACTGACAGGCGACAGCAATTCGATTATCAATCAAAAGAAGCTGCTTGAAGATTATGCAAAATCGCATGGCTTTACTAACTGCGCCCACTTTACCGACGATGGGTGGTCTGGGGCTAATTTTGACCGTCCGAATTGGAAGCGCATGATTGAAAGCATTGAAAGCGGCGAGGTTTCCCATGTCCTTGTAAAAGATTTAAGTCGCGTCGGTAGGGATTACTTGCAAGTGGGATTTTATACCGAAGTGATGTTCAGAGAAAACGGCGTGCGCTTTATCGCCATTGCCAACGGTGTAGACAGCGACAAACGGGAAAGCAGCGAGTTTGCGCCGTTTTTGAACATTATGAACGAGTGGTATGTTCGTGACTCCAGCCGCAAAATCACAACTGTTTTACGGGCAAAGGGAATGTCCGGCGCACATTTGACAAACCATTGCATATACGGCTACAAGAAAGACCCGAATGATAAAAACCATTGGATTATTGACGAGGAAGCCGCCGAGGTAGTACGCCGGATTTACCGAATGGCGATAGAGGGCAAAGGCCCGTATGAAACCGCCCGTATTCTTGCGTTGGAAAAGATAGAAAGACCGTCATACTATCTTGCACAGCGCGGCATGGGAAATCACAAGTCAAACTACAATTCAACCGAGCCTTACGCATGGCGCGGCAATACAATTTCCGATATTCTGTCAAAGCCGGAATACATGGGGCATACAGTAAACTTTCGGACTTACAAGGAAAGCTACAAGGACAAACGCTCCAAAGCGACACCCAAAGAGGATTTAGTTATCTTCGAGGACACACAGGAAGCCATCATTGACAAAGAAACATGGGAGCGCGTACAGTCATTGAGAAAAACAATCCGCAGAACTGACACCATCGGAGAAGCCAACCCCTTAACCGGCTTAATGTTTTGTGCCGATTGTGGGGCGAAGATGTATAACCATCGAGGGAAAGCGGGAAAGGCGCGGGATTGGGCGGGGCGACCAAACGGGAAAAGGCGTCCAGACCGCGACGAATACAACTGCTCCCGATACGATTTAGGAAATCAGCGATATGACACCTACTGCACCACCCACCTTATCCGCACCGTTGTTGTAAATGAACTGCTACTTGAAGCGATAAAGGAAGTATGCAACTACGCGCAGAACAATGAAGCCGCCTTTATTGAACAAGTCTGCTCCGCTTCCGGGGAACGGCAGAAAAAGGCTATCAAGACCATACGGCAGAGGAAACAGCGCAGCGAGAAACGCGCCGATGAATTGAGCCGCTTGATACGAAAGCTCTATGAGGATAATGTCAATGGGAAACTTTCTGATAAGCTCTTTGAGCAAATGCTACACGATTTTGAACTTGAATTGGACGGGCTGAACACAAGCATTACCCAAGACCAACAGGAGCTTGACCGTATCAGCAGCGAGAGCGTCAATGCGGAAAAGTTTATCGCTCTTGTGAAGCGGTACACAGATTTTTCCGAGCTTACCCCCGCCATGATAAATGAGTTTATTGAAAAAATCCTTGTCCACCAAGCGGAGGGCAAAGGGGCAAGCCGCACACAGGAAATTGAGATTTTCTTTAACTTCGTGGGCAAGGTGGAAATCCCACACGAGGAAGTGGAACTGACGGAGGAAGAAATCGCCGCGATAGCCGAACAGGAACGCCGACGGGCAAAGAAAGCCGAGTACAACCGCCGCTATATGCAGAAAAAACGCAAACAATGGAAAGAGCAGCAAGAACAGGCACAGGAGCCGCAAGAGCCTATCGAGCTTCCTCTTGTGCAGGACGAGAAAGGAGCATTGAGCGCATGAGAAGATTGATTGACAACGGCGACGCACCCGCCAAGAAAAAGCCCCCTATCGGGCATTACGGACACTTGCGGAAAGCCTACCTTGAGGGCTACCGCCCCGACCTCTACACCGCCCTTGTCGCAAGCGAAACCCTCTATGAGCATTGCGCCGAGATTGAAGCCGCCGTCCGTCGCCGCCTTGACCTCATTATCCCGCAGCTTGCCGAGGGTGCGGGCGCAACCGAGGAACTGAAAGCCGCAGACCCCATGCAATGGGTGGGGCTGATGAACACCTGCAAGGCGCAAGCGGAAGAAATCGTCAAGTTTGAGCTTATCTATGTATGAGCGTCAAGAGCCGGAAAAATCCCATATTTCACGATAGAAACGCCCTGGACGAGGAATGTATCGCCGGAGCGTTTTCTATTTGAAAATCCTCATTTTTCCCAAGTCAAGAGCCGGGAAAAACACCCGAAAAATGCCCCTACCCCGTAACAGGGGCGCAGAAAGGAGAGTTTATGAGAACAGGGCTTACCAAGCAGGAAAAGACCACTGATATTTGGTTTGACGAGAAAGACCCCCTTATCCATATCCGCACCCACAACACCGCCTTGAAGAAACGGCTGCTTGCTTACAGCCGCCGCTACCCGGCGATCTGCCAGCAGACAGACGCAGACCCGGAAACGGGCTGCATGGAGTTTGACATTGAGAAAGGCCGGTTCTCTTTCCGCCTGACCGCCCCATACAGCGAGGAACGCCGGAGAGCAGCCAGTGAAGCGGCGAAAGCTGCCGCGAGCAATCTCACGCGAAGTATGGTATAATTTTTTTGAAAAAGTTTTGGATTTGATGTAGTATTCGCCGCGAAAACCGTAGTATATAAGTGAAGCCGGAAAGGAGGCGGTGAGATGATAGATGATGAAAAAATCATAGACCTGTTTTTTGAGCGTTCCGAGCAAGGCATACGGGAGCTGGATAATAAATATGGAGCAGTCTGCCACAACCTCTCGTATAACATCGTGAACAACAGGCAGGACGCGGAGGAATGTGTCAACGACGCTTACTTAGGCGTATGGAACGCCATTCCCCCGGTACGCCCTAACCCGTTGCTCAGCTACATCGTGAAAATCGTTCGGAACATATCGCTCAAAATCTATTGGAGAAAGGAAGCAGCCAAACGAAGCGGACACTATACGATTGCCTTAGAGGAAATCGAGGGCTGTATCGCAGACCAAAAAACCGTGGAAGATGAAATTGAAGCCAGAGAGTTAGCCCGTATCATCGAAGCATTTTTGGATACGCTGACCGTAAAAGAGCGCGTTATCTTCATGCGCCGCTATGCGTATGCAGATACCTACGCGGATATAGCAAAGCGCGTAGGTATCTCTGAAAAAAATGTATCCGTCCGGCTTGCTCTAATCCGCCAGAAGATGAAGCAATATTTGATTGAAAGAGAGGTATTCGTATGAACGCAAAATTGTTTTCTGAAGCCCTGAGCGAAGTCAACGACAAGTATTATGAGGAAGCCGCAAACTACCATTGTAAAAAGCATGGGTGGGTAAAGTTTACATCTTTAGCAGCTTGTGCCGCTATTGTGTTAGCAGTATCATTTGCGACTTTGTGGAAGCTTCCAAGTCAAACTACGCCGCAGCCAGAATATGAACCGCCAATCATTACAAACCCGGATAATCAGTCGGACAATCCTGAGCAAGGTATTAGTCTTAACCTCAATGAAATTAAGGAACTCAATGCCACGAGTGGAAGTATCGCTCTTATGGCAGATGATTATACCGCAATGTCTTATGAAGAACTGCTCAGATATTTTGATGTATCACTCCCAATTACAGAAACGCTTCCCTACCTTACACTCCAGAGCAATGATTTTGGTATTTACCAAACAGATAATCGTGGAATTTATTATGATGGGAATTTTATTGAGTTCCGAAATTCTGGTGGAACGCAGGACATAAACATCGTCCTTTCTAAAGTGTTTAAGCACACTTCAGATGTTTTCGATTTAAGTGCGGACGAGTTACAATTTACAGAAATCAATGGCAGGGAGCTTGCAGTTTTCCACTACACAAATGAAAATGGAACAGATTGCTATTATGCTGAATTTCTGCAAAATGATGTTGCCTTCGTGGTCAGTTCAGAAAATATTTCTGCGGAGGATTATGCGACATGCCTGCAAGTCTTAGTTGAAAAAGCACAGCAAAACAGCGGCTCTGTCAACACCATCACAGGTGAAATTGTTGTAATCGACCCATACGCAAATCACATAGGAGTTCGTTTGGATAAGGAACAGGCCCCGGAATATAGCAGCGTATATGGAATTGACCTGCCAGACGGACAATCTGCCGGGGATTATTCGCTTGGCGACCGTGTAGAGGTAATGTATACGGGAGAGCCAGCAACCATTTTAACGATATGGGCAGAGCAACTTGTAGATATTAAATTATTGAAGTAAGCACAAAAAATATTACAGAGGGACAGTCGAGAAATCGGCTGTCCTTTTTCTATGCCGACAGGCAGAAAGGAGCGACCACCCATGACAAAGCCAAGAGAGAAAACCCGCGAGGAATTGACTGCCGAGATTGAGGACGGGAAGAAGAAAATCCGGCAGTTTGAAAATCGGGAAAAGATGCTGCGTCAGAAGCTATCCAAAGAGGAACGCAGAACACGCAGCCACCGCCTTATTGTCCGGGGCGCGGTCTTTGAAAGCATTGTGCCGGAAGCAAAGAACATGACCGACGAGGAAGCCACAGCACTTCTCCGGCTTGCCTTGACGAGTGAACCAGCGCGGGAATATCTGAAAAAACGAGCAGAGGGAGCGACAAGCTGAAAATCCCTTAGGAACTAAGGGCGCACTTATACACCCTTGCGGGCGTGTGCGCTCTGCCGAGGGCTTATCTCCGCACAGGGAACTTTCCCCGCGCTCCGATATGGCGGCTTTGCCGCAACAAGGGGCTGCACCCCTTGCGCCGCTTTGCGGCTATCCCTGCACACCCACAAAAACAGTACACCCGCCGTTGGCGTCTGTACCATTTTTGCGGGTTTTATTATCCTATCCGGGAGGTGATACCCATAGCCATTTACCATTGGAACATCGGCATT
>OLFY01002588.1_pt1 | contig 17413 bp, 19 predicted proteins | sample 1605611 | NCBI WGS metagenome assembly OLFY01 (sample SAMEA3888923, study PRJEB22519) | human gut metagenome | biome: human gut; feature: human-associated habitat; material: faeces | place: Denmark | collected 2011
TCATCAGACCACTTAACCCCATATCTTCCAATTCCGAAGAAAGTCCTGCACCTCCGCCCTTCTTCTCATCTTTTATTAAGACGGTAGCGGAAATATTATAAATGGGTGTAGCCCAATGCAAATAAAACCATGCACCAACAAAACATAGCAACACAGCACCTATAAACCACGGCCAGTGAATAATATATTTAAAAAGCAACGCCCGGAAATCGATCTGATCCTCAGCTATTTCACGTTCCTTCACGTTTTGATTTTCTTCCTTCATAACCCTTCCTTTTATTTCAAAATATTAAACAACAAACTGGCTATAGAAACAAGAATCGAAGTAGCAGAGAACCATAAGCTTGTACTAGTTCCGATATCCGAATTTCGAGCTTTCGCCTTATTTGGTGTTACGTAAATAATGTCATTTTGCTGCAGATAGTAATAAGGAGAAAGAATAGTCTCTGCCTTATTCAGATCCAAAGGAATAATTTCCTGCTTACCATTGGCGTTCTCCCGTATCAGCTTAACATCATCACGCAGGCCGTATACAGTCATATCACCTGCCATAGCCAGAGCTTCCAGAATGTTCACCTTTTCATTGGAAATCGTGAATGTACCGGGACGGGCAACTTCGCCAATCACAGAAATCTTGTAATTTACCATACGTACCGTTACAATAGGAGTTTCAGTAATATAAGGTTTCAACTTTTCCACAATCATTTGTTCGGTCGCCTTCTTGGTCAATCCGCCTACATGAAGCTCACCTAATACAGGGAAATTTATATTACCGTCATTATCCACTAGATATTGTTGTAGGACTGGCTGAGTGGTGACATAATTCAAGGCCATATTATTCTGCGTTGCAACAGTCAAATTGAAAGGTGCCGCCAATTCCGGACTGGTACATGATACCACAATGGTTAACAAATCCTTTGGCATAATCTTTGCATCATACAGTTGTTCATTCTGGGTACTATACAATACCACTTCAGCATCCTGCAAGTAAGGTACTTTTTTGTAAGACTGGCAGGCTGTTAACAGAAAAGCTGCCAACACGTAATAGCCTAGTTGTTTCATTCTCTTCATATATTTCTTTATACTATTTTTTATTTATCTTTACACAAATCAATCATTTTTATCGACCATCTCCTCTATATGCCCCATCTTTTGCTTCTAATATGACAGAAGGTTCTATAATATTTATTGTATGCCATGCCCCTGCAGGTATTTGGATACCGAATTTACCTTCTGCAGGAGATAGTATTTGACGTGAAACTTCTTTAAAACTTTTTTGTCTTATCACATCATCACAACAGGAAGTAGTCTCATGAACATAGTCATTCACTTCTTCATAGATAATTTCCTCTAATTTACCAACAAGACATATTACAGTTTCTGATGTTTTTTCATGTCGATGAATAGGCACCTCTGTTTGTGGTTGCAAAGCATTGAGCATGCGTTGGCTGGTGTCGGCAGATGAAGTGCGCAAGTCGAAATTCTGACGCAAACGCGGATTTTCTTTAGCCTCCACCAAGAGGGTTTCAAGTAGTTCTTTATTTATTTCCATATTGTACACTGAATTATTGAGAATTCACATCGCTTTTCTAGGAACAAAGAGGTAGATGCAAATGCCTATAAACCTTTCAAATATTTTATATACAGAATATTAATAGCGTCTTAACACCACTTGGAACGCCTCTGCATAGCTGCATCCCCACTGACCACCTCGTATTGCAGCCAAACCTGAAATATATTCATTGCTGCGCGGATGAGGATATGGACGCATGACACCACGGTACATAGCCAATGCCTTGCACTTGACTGCCACACCTTCTTTACCCACCTCAACATAGCAGTTTGGACGGAACAAATTCATGGCATCATTGATTGCCCACTCACTACACGAAGGCACTTCCATATACCAAAATTCCTTCACTGACTTTACACTTGGTTGGCGCTGGAACAAGCGAATAGCCTCCTGGCAAGCCATTGATGTCTGAAGATGATCATTGTTTGTATCTGCAGGATGATGAGTGATAATAATATCAGGCTCGCTTTCTCTGATAGCCCCCTCTATGAACTGTACTAATTTCAAATGTGGCACAGTATTCATCTCGATATTCGGGAACGTTCCCTCATACTTTTTCTTCACCCCAAGGAAAGACACAGCAGCGTCCGTATCCCCCTCTAATTCCTTGTCAGAAGGACGGAATGCACGGGCCTTCGCCTCCGTACACATAATTGCGACGTCAATTTCGTTACCTTCATGCGACCATTTCCACATGGATGCACCTGCTCCGAGAACTTCGTCATCGGGATGTGCTACTACTAATAAATATTTCATTGCATTTGTCTTTATTTTATTTTCCTCTGCTCACACAAAACTCTAACACCATTGATCATTATTCATCTGACCGGTACTGTATTTGTTTATTTGTTCATTGTCTTCTTTGCATCCTCGACAAACTCATTCAGTATCCAAGTGCATTCTTTACCATACACAGCATAGAGTATACAAATGACAGTATATACTATCATCTTTAAATCGTAGAATATGCCAGCTTTCTGGACATACGTATATTCTAGTTCACGACGTGTAGGATATACCTTTACCATATACTCTTTCTCATCTGTGATTTGGTCACCATAGATAAAGTCATAAAGTGCTGCCGGTCCGCTCAATCCTACCGGCACTTTTGCCGCCTCATTCCATTTTCCATAACGAAACATATCAAATTGGTCTTGTGCCACCGGCCGTGGCCCAATTATCGACATAGTGCCATTCAAAATATTCAGCAACTGTGGTAACTCGTCAATCTTCACCTTACGGATAAAATGTCCGAACGGAAATATACGATCTTCGTCAGGTCTTAAAGAAGCCTCTGTAGCAGCTTTTGCCACTCGCATAGAGCGAAATTTATACATTTTGAATGGTTTGTTATTCTTACCTATACGATGAGCTGTATAGAATACCGGTCCCCAGTCAGAAATCAAGATTCCGATAATGCCGACTATCCATAAAGGTAATGTACCAATGATCCCTATCAAGGCACAGATGAAATCAATGATTCGCTTGATTATTTTGTAAAACATTATTCTATTTATATATCTTTGTAATATTTAATAAGTAAAAGTATTAGCTATATGTGCAGCACAATTATAAATATCGTTTTCCTTTGCCATATAAGAAATACTTTTTTTCATTACCATTACTTCATGTTTTTCCTTGCCTCTACGTCCTTTAGACTCTCCTCAAATTTTACTACTTGATACTCGAAATCATAGGTACTGATTTTCTGATCATAGCACGAGTCTGCAAACATCTTACAAACAGGTTTGAGAAAGAAACTTCCCAACCAAACCAATGGATTGAGCCAAGCTGTAATCCATACTTTCTTATTATATTTTTTTGCAAAATAACGAACTATCTCTACAGTGTCTGCATATTCCTTGTTCTGAGGATGAAATATACCATTCAGTTCACGAAGAATTACCTGACGAACTAACTCTGCCAAATTGTATACATGGAGCATACTTCGTTTATTATGCCAAGCAGGGAAAATTGGAGTCTTTGTTGCCAACCAGGCCAATCGAGGTAAGTTGCCCTTATTACCTAAGCCATAGATCATACAAGGACGAAGCAATGCTACCTTAAAACTGGATGATTCAAGTTTCCTCAAACCATTCTCTGCTTGAAGTTTACTATCTCCATAGAAATCATTAGGATGTGGTTTTGTGTTTTCCGTTATCACATCCCCTTTCAGACTCTTGCTCGCATGATACACAATCTTTGAACTCATAAAGATGAACTGCTTCACCCCATGTTTCTTTGCCCACTTAGCAATCTCTATAGTCAAATCCCGATTTACCTTATAGTACAACGGAGCTATTTTAGGCTTAGGATCCACATGTGCAATACCGGCTACATGGAACACTACATCATATTTCGCAAAATCAGCCTTCTTCCAAGCCTCATTCATGGTATCCACAGTCTCTACAATAAACTCACCCGGAATCTGCAATAGCCATTTCTCCACATTTACACCAACAAAACTGTTGGCACCTGTAATCAATACCCTTTTCATTTTTTATATAGCTGTTTTTTTCAGAATACCTAAATCTGCTGAAACTTATTGAGATTTTCTTGAAACATACTTAGGATCAGCCTTAGGAAATTCTTTTACCACTTTAGCAGGACATCCCAACGCTAATGTCCAAGCTGGAATGTCCTTAGTCACCATAGCGCCGGCACCAACAATAGCACCTTCACCTACAGTCACACCTGGCATCACAATACAACCAGTCCCTATAGCGCAATTCTTGCATAAATGAATTTTGCCATATTTATAAGACATCATGCCGTAAGTCATTCCCTGTTTATATCCTGCAAGTTCCTTCTTATGACAAAGTAAACGACAATCACCCGCAATGTGCACACCATCCTCTATCTCAATTAAATCAGAATGGTTCAAGTCTACACGAACATAGTCACCAATGAACACATCTTTTCCCACCTTTGCTCCCAGTTTACGAAGAATCGCAGGTCTAAGTTTTCTAGGATTAAATGGTTCCAAAATTGCCCAATTCATTGCATTAATTATTAGACGATGATACCAATTTATAAAAAATTGTTTTAATACCTTCCATAGACTTACATCTCCATAATCCTCTATTGGATATTTAAAGCCCAATAGACAAAGAATTTTATATGTCAAAGTTGTTCTCATATACGATTAGATTTCATAATGCTTCTATCTTGCCAACCTTCTTCACTTAAAAATCCAGCATAATTATAACATTTACTTTTTTATCAATTCACTCAAAAAATCAACATAGTCCTTTGCTATTTTGGACCAAGAGAACAACCTTTCGCATCGTTCACGATTAACCTTCTTTTGCCATTCGTAATTTTCAAAATTAGTATATAAACGATCTAGGGCATAAGTTATATCTTCTGCATTTTCTTTTTTCACCCAAATCCCAGAATCGCCTAAAGCTTCTTTGTTAGCTGTAATATCTGAAGCTATACAAACTTTACCATAACTCATTCCTTCTAATAAAGAAATTGGTAGACCTTCCATTGAAGAAGGTAAACAAAATGCCCATGCATTACGAAGTATCGTATCTTTGTCTGCACCAAATATTGCTCCTGTAAAAATAATATTTGGATCGTCCTTTGCCAACATATGTAAATAATCGCCATATGATGATCTAGGGGCAGCACATCCACAAATAACCAGTTGTTTATCACCATGTTGACTATTCATAAAACCTTTTATCAAATAATCAGGATTCTTATCTTGAACAAGTCGTCCCATAAAAACAATATAATTATTAGGAATAATGCCAAAACGTTCCAACACATCGCTTTTAGACGTTTCCTGTGGAATATTTACAGCACATGTAATAGTACGGCAATCTTTATGAAAATGTTCGCGTATAAAATCTGTTTGTTCTTGCGAAACCGCTGTTAAATACTTATTAATTTTACAATCAAAATAGAATTTTTTTCTCAAAATATTACGTTTACGCAATGAATATTTTGTCCTATTAAACTCCAATCCATGATTCTGCATAAGAGAAACCTTACCCAACAATCTTGGCCATATGGAACTAATCAGTGCTGGAGCACCGCAATTATAATGGAATACCTGTATATCTTTCTCTTTGAAAAGTCCCATTATTGTAGATTTGAATCCCAATAATATTTTTGTAAGAGCTGCATTCCTAAATGACTTTTGATGAACTACCTTAAAACCATTCACCCATTCTTCTCCATTATAATCACTTTCTTGATATACGATAGGTTCATGCCCCATCTTAACTAATTCTGTGGCAAGATTATACATATATGTTGCGATACCATCTGGATGGTAAAAAGTACGTCCTCCTATAAATGCTATTTTCATTTTTCTAAAACTTTTGAATAATTTTCTACAAAACGTTCTACAGAATAATTATGCAGACGTTCATTTCCCCGTATACCCATTTCAATGCGAAGCTTATCGTCATGTAACAGTTTTAGAAGATGTTCTGACAATCTTTTATAGTCTCCTATTGAAATCAGATAACCATTCCAAGAATCTTTTATCAATTGATTATTATCTCCTACATTTGTTGCCACTACAGGAATACTCCAATTCATTGCTTCCATGATACTATTGCTTGTTCCCTCAAAAAGACTCGTTGAGAGATAAATATCAGCCGATTTAAGAATTTCTTGCACATTGTCTGGGGCTATAAGAACCTGAGTGTAATCCGTCAAACCATATTCCTCTACCCAATCTCTGACTTGAGACTCTATATGACCATGTCCAATAATGGTGAACACAAAATCCTGCCTTGCCTTCCTCAAATCAGCTATGGTTTTGATGGCTGTCAGATAATCCTTCTGTGGCTCAAAACGACCAACCGTAATAATAGTCTTTATATCCTTGTCTGTACGCTTTATCGGCTTGCTGATATTAGGGAAGCAATTTGGAATCACAATGGTCTTCTTCTTACAGAAACCTAAATTTTCAAAGTGTTTTGCTCCCGACTGACAATTATATATGGTATAATCTGCAAAGAAGTTGTGCGCAAACCATTCCAATACAGTCTTCGCCGGAGCCAGTCGCGAGTTTCGAATACCATTGAATACAGTCTTCACGCCTGCAAGTTTCTCCACCATTGCACCTGTCACATCACATATTGTCAGGTAGTTGAATGCCATTTCTATCTTTTGTTGCTTCAACAGTTGATAATACTCCTTCCACTTGCCGAAGCTCTTTCCAGAAAGATAGTGAATTTGTACATGCTCATCCTCCAGAAACTTTTGCACTATCACCGAGAGGTTCTTCTTCCCCCATAATGAAACAAAGTGTACCTCATTCTCCTCACTGAGAGTTGCTGCCAATAATGCAGCCTGTTTCTCTGCACCTCCTGGTTTGATAGTAGGTATCAGAATTGCTATTTTCATGTTGCTCTGTCTTTAACATAACGGGCAGGATTTCCAGCCCAAACCTGGTAGGGTGGAATGTCTTTAGTAACCACACTTCCTGCTCCTATAATGGCTCCCTTGCCAATAGTAACCGAACTACAGATACACACATTCACTCCTATAAAAACATCATCTTCGATATGCACCTCACCTCTGCGAAAATGAACACCAGGTTGGGATGGATCAAGATAATGAGTCAGAATCTTTACGCCAGCGGTGATACGCACATCTTTGCCGATATAAATACTGTCAGGATAGACTGTATCAACACCCACTCCACCATAAATCATAGCACGACCTTTAATATTTACCCCCCCCCATTTTAAGAACTTAGCTCGATGTTGAGGCATCATTGGTAGGTCAGCAAGACCTATCCACATCTTCCTCCACATACGCTTGGGAGGATATACTTCGAAAAAATGTTTTAATGTCATATTCGTTTTTATTTGTCATCGTTCCGCCCGTTGATATAGCGTCATATACTTCGATAGACACTGAAACAATCATAAACTTTACCTATATTAATTATTATTTTGGCACCTTCAACCATTCACCTATCTTCTCATCCCATTCTTCAGGCATAAATGCGCCCATACCTGCAGCAGGATAGAAAGTCTGTTCACCGAAGTATATTTTACCTTTAACATTATATAAATCCACTCGCAAGAACTTGAAACCACTTGACAGTTTTTCAGCAACATCTATCATTTCTGAAAGATTGTTGGGCATGTTCTCTACATGATTCGAATCGGGCTCATAAGCCTTCTCCCCAAATGGCAGAAACTCACCGTCAGGAGAATAGTAATTTGCATGATGCTCTACGAAACGACCAAAGTCTATCTTAAAACACTTCACTTTGCCCCCAAAGCAGAAAAACTTGTAGTCCTTCAGTTCCTCGAATGAATTCTCGTTATGTGTTTTTCGCTCTGCCATAAACTTCTCTGCAATGATTTTGCGTGGAACATTCAAATAAGGTTTCTCCCGATAAATCTGCCCAGCATTTGTATGCATAGATATTCTTAATTTTTTTATCGCTGTTTCTTTATCAAACTTTGACTTGTCAGTACAAACCACAACACCGCACCCTCCTCCACCATGAGTAGTCTTCAAAACGAACTGGTCAGGCAGAGAATCCCAGTCAATCTCCTCCACACTGTTCCAAACAGCTAACGTAGGAATAATATACTCTTTACCTATACGCGAAGCCACATAATCCTTGACTACCAATTTGTCCACCATTTGAGTATATTCTGGCTTATAATCGTAGATTTTCAACCATTGAAGTTTCTCTGTAAATGTCCTCGGATTCTCCAAATGAAGTATTTTTCCTTTCATTTCCAAGAAATACAAAATTCGCAAATAGAATTTGTCATTCTTTATAAAAGGAGATAATCGACGAAAAACTACAGCAAGCAACCATTCTGGGTGTTTGATCGCTTTTATCAATCTATCACGCTCATTCATTTATATTGATAATTATGAAATAATTACTTGCGTTTAAGCTCCCGTATTGTCAAATCATAGTGCGACTCACATGAAATACGGTTCTTGATATTGAGTATACGCTTTGCTGAAAGAAAAGATGGCAGAAAACCTCTAACGAATACAGCCAAAAGCAAACGGTTAGTCCAAGGAGTGAATGATGAAAGTATAAACTTTCTCATTCTCTTAGAATATGCATCCAAGGCCTTATTGATTTCTATCGGTGATGCTATAGTGCGGTTTAGTTCTTCAATATTTCTCTCAAACTGATTCTTTTGTTTCTCTGTCATGAGGCGTATTGTAGGTTCCTCATTACATTGCGTATAAGGGTGCAGACTGAACTCTATTTCTTCTGCCTCGAAATTAAGTTCTACCATATAGCCATCGTTCCAAATGCCATTTCTGCAGTTAGGGTTATCAAAGAGCAGATTTCCAAGACCATATATGATGGGCTTACTTTTGTATCTCTCATAACCACTATAGCAATGCTGATGATGATTAACTACCGCATCTGCTCCTGCATCAATAAAGAAACGGTAGGTCTCTATCATTCTTGATGTAGGTAACTGATAATGTTCTATACCTCCATGAACTATAACCAATACATAGTCAGCATTCTCTTTTGCTTCTTGAATTTTATAGAATTGCTGAATTGGCAGCAGAGGATTGCCGCCAGCAGTGGATTCTGTAGCCACACTAAACTCATTCTCACAGCAGTTGATAATTGCCAACTTTCTCCCTTCAGATTCAATATAGAGAATTCGGGCCGCATCATTAAGATCTATTCCTACACCAACAGTAAATATACCACCTTTTTCAAGCAAATCCTTGGTTTCAAGACAACATGCTTCGCCCTGATCTAGAATATGATTGTTTGCAAGAGTACAAACATTGAATCCAGCATACTTTATCGCCTCTACCGCAAACTCAGATCCTTCAAGTGTAGGGCCAATCTTCTCGATGGGTTTTCCCGTCTCTGTTACAATAGGAAACTCAAAATTAACCACCTTAATATCACATGAGCTAATGATAGGTTTTATAGCATCAAACATGCTACCGAACTTTTTCTGCTCTATCTTTTCGTTCACTCGAAACCTTTGACAGAAATCTCCTGCAACTAGTACCTTCATGTTATTGTATGGCTTTAATAATCTTTTTTGTTTCGTTCAGATAGTTGAATTCTCGCATCGCAACTTGCGCACCAGCCTTTCCTATTTCAACTGCCTCCTCAGGATGTTCCAATGCCCATAACAGTTTAGAAGAGAACTCCTGCGGGTTACGTTCTTCTGAAAGAAGTGCAGTCTCTCCATCCTTCAAGAAGAGGGGAATATCACCCACTTTAGTCACTACAACAGGATTCTCTGTTAGGAGGTATTCTCCCAGTTTTGTTGGAAATCCGCATTGCGCCTGTAATGAGTCTGGACGATCAAGAGCCAAAACAGTGGCATTCTTCAATATCTGGGGCATCTCGGCAGCTGAAACAATGCCCGTAAATACAACAGAGCTCTTTACACCAAGATTTTCTATCAACTTCAAATTGCCAGACACATCATCTTTATCTGGAGTCTTACCAATAATGTAAAGTTTCACATCCGGATGCAACTTATGCACAATAGCGAAGGACTTAATCAGCTCATCAACTCCATCCTTGTTGTTAGAAGCGGTTCCGCAATATGCGATGTATTTCTCAGCTGATTGCTTCTTAAGTCCAACAAAACGATTACTATCCACAGTCATGTTCACAATTTTAATTTTCTCTTTCAGTACCCCCAAAGAAGCGAAATAATCTTTGAGAGCCGTTGAAATAACAAATATGCCTTCCAAGTCTTTGATATGCTTTTTATACTTCTCAACATCAAATCCCCTAATTTGATAGATATCGGGGTGTTCAGTTCGCTCATGATACAATTTGATATCTTTCCGACTTATCAAATTGAAAAACACTCTTCCAATCGTCAGTAGAATAACCTTATCTCCAGCCTTAAGGTCTTTGGAAAACTTCCATCCATTGTAGAAACTAGCAAGTTTTTCAACTACTCTACCTTTCAGCCTCATGCCATCCCACATATAACGAAAATGAACATGAGACAATTGTTCCGTGACCTTACTATACCTGGAATCAGGTTCCAAGAAAACTACTTCCACTTCAGTTCCAAGCTCAGAGAAACCTCTAAGAAAACTAAGCAGCCTATTTGTTGAAGCAGTATTTGGGTGATACGAGTTAAAAACAATGTAAGTAGTAGTCATATTATTCAAATTGCAATTTTGTTTTCAATTTTTCGATTTCATATACTCTTCTTTTCATCTCATCTTTCAACGATGAGTACCAGTCAGCCCACCCAGTCTTCTTTACTGCAGGCATTCCCACAAGCAAAGCATTGCTTTCTGGAAATGACTTGATGACAACGGAATTAGCTGCCACGACTATGTGATTGCCCAACATCTCACCGCCTCTAATCTTTGCTCCTGTTGAAAGGCTCAACTCTCTTCCAATTTTTCTACCAGTATCTGCAATGTATATTGACGTATGCAAGACAGCGTATGGTCCTATTCTGTTTGTATTTCCCACAACTATGGTTCCATAGTTTGAAATGACAAACCCGTAATCACAAACATCATATCCGACACTGAATTCGAGTTTACGGGATAGCCTAAAAATCGTAATTTATTGATTAAAAGAAGAATGCCCCATTTACACTAAGAGTAATATTGTACCTTTCTCATTGCCTTAAGGAACTCCATGATGTAATCTGGAGCCACAAGATGCAATAACTTCTTCTTGAAATATCCTTTGAAATATCCTCTATTCATCATCATGTCTGCCTGAAGATAGAAGTGGAGGTAGTTGCGAGATGTGATCATAATACTAAATTTGTTTTAATGATTCATTAATACTGACATTGTTTGTTTGGCTATGTTATGCCAATCATACTCATCACCATTGCCATATTGTCTTGCTCCGTGTTTTAACAATGACATCAGATTCTGGTCTGTAATAAGAGATTGCATTGCATCGGCAAATGAAACCGCATCTTCTGCATTAACTAGAATACCATTCTTCCCATCTTGGATGGATTCTACCAAGGCTCCCACCTTTGTAGCAATAATTGGATTACCAAAAATAAACGAAGTAGGAATAATTCCACTTTGAGAGGCTGTCTTATATGGTAGAAGAACAACATCAGATATATCATTCAGGTACATCATCTCGTCATCATAAAGAATTCTATTAATAACGACACAATTCTTCTTTGTTGAATAGAATGGTAAGGTTGGATCATCACCACTTCCTGCTACGATTAAATTGAAATCAACCTTTCTGTTGTTTAGAATCTCACAAGCCCGCTTTAAGAGATCTAGTCCTTTATATGGTTTGATAAATCCATAAAACAAGAATATTGGAGAATCATTATTGAATTGAATCTTGAGTTCTGTAGGTTTCCTATACAACATTAACGTTTCGAACTTACCAAATGGAATATATTCTGATAAACAATAACAATTCTTGTCCAATGTTCTAAACCTATCTAATGTTGATTTTGAAGGCAAGATAACCTTTGATTTATCGCGTATTACGGTCTCCATTAATGGCGTTGATAGTTCTCCTTTAAAATGACTACCAACTTCATGAAATGTGTGGGTTAAATTTTCATCTTTAAGTTCATTATGTATGATTTCAACCCATGGCCATTGTCCAACAATGTTAATGGCATCATATTTTGCAGATTTGATTTTATTTAAAACAATTTTGAATACAATTTTGTTAAGAAGCATTAGTCGTCTTGAAAACGATACCAGACGGAACAAGAATAAATTCACGGGAAGTCCTTCATAGTAACCACAAATCTCAGGAGCATTGACAGAGGTCAATCTTATTAACCCTGGATGTTTGGGGGCTTTATGATAATCTATGCCAGGAACAGTGCCTTTATCGTGAAACATATCGACTATTGCAAAGTAGTCAACTGTTACCCCCTGTTCCGCAATTGATTTTGCTAAACACAATGAAGACTCATAATGAAAATATGAGATGATTGCTATTTTTTGCATAATTCAAACTCTTTATCATTTAAACATATACCAAAAGTGTAACATAGTATAAGAGAAATCCAAAACAAATCAAATCTTTGGTAAGCATACAATATCAAGAATACCAAATATAATAAAGCATACCTGCGATCTCTTGACTTTAATGTAATATAGAAATATGGCAGAAGATATAATATTATTCCTAATATACCAATATTCAATACTTGACTGTAAAAACCAGCTCCTGCACCGAATTGCTCGTTTACAAAGGAAATTGTAGCCTTATCGTAGCCAAGCCACAAAATACTAGGATTTTCAAACATAAAGTAAAAGAATTCCAGTTTTTGTGTACTGATCCTACCATTCGTATTGTCTATAGCCAATTCATCATCTTGAAGTCTTGATAGAATTGAATGATTAATGTAATTGTCACCGCCATTATAGTATGTACCAAAAGCTATTACAGCAGAAATCACCAATACACCTAATAATAGCTTTTGGGAAGAGAACTTATCCTTTGTCATCATTATTGCAGAATATCCAAATAATGCCAAAAGATAACCTGCAAGAGAGAACGTTAGGATTAGTGAAGCCAAAACAGCCCAAAGGTATTTGAATCGTTTAAAATCAAACTTAGTTGCATATAAAAGAAAAGCCGAAACACATCCTAAATCACCTGGTTCTATCAGAGGTCCGTTAAAACGAAACATTCCAGTTGCTCCAGTTGTAATTGGTTTTAAATAAAACAAATAATTGAAACATGGTTCTCCATAAAAATCACCTCCATAGTGTGTCTGGATGATACCCAAGCTTGGAAGATTTACAAAGAATGAACATATATATATAATCATTCCAGGAATCAATATCATCCCAAACCACTTTGTAATATGATACAATAACAATTCTTTTTGAGAATCTTGTAAGCAAAGAAGAAGATAAATCGTTACGGGAAGAACCGCTTGATTCGCCATCCCGATAATTTCAAATGCCCCTCTCGCACGATACATAGTGTATACATTAGCTATATATACGAGGAAGGCAAACATGGCATATTTAGACTGATTTCTTATCTCATATGCCCCTATAGAAATCAGCATGAATAGTACTATTGGAAGACAGTAGAAAAACACTGTATTCCTTCCTTCAAAACCGATCCAGCATCTAGATGACATTAGAAAAGCAATGAAAACTAGGAAATACGCAAAGTTTGATGAGATTCTATTATATGGAGCAATCATAGAGGTATATTACATTTTCATAAAAAGCCCAGCGAAGCAACCTTTGAAAGAATACAGAGAGCATACAAATGGCTCTCTTCCTTTAAGATGATGTACACAAGACATTAATTCAATTAAGGACAATTTAAAACGACTCCAAAAAGCTCCAAAAATAACAGAAACTCCATAGTATTTGCGAGCTAAATAAATTGGATTTCTCGACATAAAATAACTTGCAGAACAACTCCTTTGATTTCTACCTGATGAAAAAATATGTTGATGCCAAGATTTCACTAATTTAGTGGATAACAGTGTATATCCTTTGTTTGCACACTTTATACCTGTATCGACTTCGTCAGAGTACATATTAATTCTTTCATCTTGAAGGCCAATGGTTTCATAGACTACACGTTTTGTAAGAAAACAACCTCCCGGTAGTCCAGTTCTAAATGCAATGTCTGGTTTTACGTCTTTATAATAAACATTCCTATCTATATGACGGAAGAGCATATTAGAGAAATCAATCTCTGCACCATAATTTTCAACAATTTCAGAATCCTTCTTCAATAAAATCGGGCTAATCATTCCGTATTGCTGTTCTCTAAAGAGAATCTCATGAATTTGGGCAAGCCCACCCTTTTCAATTCGAAGATCATTTGTAATCTGAAGAATCGAGTCTGCATCAGTTTTTTCAAGAATGTATTTAATTGCCAAATTATAAGAAGCTATCATATTTGGCGTTTTTGAAAATAAGACGACTGCATCTGGGAAAACAGACTTTAAGAGTATTGTATCTTCAGGATTACCATTATTTACAATGATTTGAAGATAGATATCATCTTTGTACTCAGAAAAATACTGAGCCCAATGATCAAGTCTAAAACCTTCATTACAGAACAATGTGACACTTGCAATTTTCATTAACGTATTTGTTTTTTTATTTCTGCAAAAAAATCTCTCACAATAGGAAGCTTTAATACAAACAAACTTTCAACCACAAAGTAAAATCCACATATTAATAATGCAATAAGCAGGGTTGCAATATTGTTTAGATTAAGACATTTTCCAGCAGTATAGCATATTGCAATATATGGGATTGATGAAATTAATCTCTTAACAATAAAGCACCAAGGAAGGGTGAGCACCCTTTTTTTGATTGCATACCCAAAAGCAAATATATCAGAACATATTTCTGAACAGAGTAAAACTAAAGCAGATCCTATCGCACCCAACTGGCCAACGAATATGATATTAAACAAAACTGCAGTTGCAGCTCCAATAACAGAAGCTAACAATACTGCCTTATCTTTCTTTAGCGGTATCAAAGCTTGCATAATGCAAACCTGTGCAGCTCCCGTTAAGACAACAACTGGCATGATAATCTGCATAGGAAGAATTGCCCCTTCATAACCAGGACCAGCCAAAATATCGATTATCTGAGGAGACAACAATATGCCTCCTATGCATATCGGAAGAGATACTGAGAAAATAAGTGAAAAAGATTTTGAAATATTATCATTAATTTTTTCTACATTATTATTTGCAGCCAAAGAAGCCATTCTTGGCAATATCACACTTGTGAAGGCTGATATGACACCTAAAAGAATCGCAAATAGTTTATTCGCTGTTGAATAAAAACCAACTTCAATATTATTGCATGCTAGTCCTAAAAACATTACATTAAATGTTGTGTACATTGAGATAAGTATCTTATTTACACCGTACATGCCCACAGGCTTCAAATATTTTTTGAATTCAACATTCTTAAACGAGAAATGAACATAAGTTTTGGAATATATAAGATTTATAAAGCCATTAACTACGACTATTCCAACCGTTAGGATATAATAAATAAGATAGTCTTCTTTATCATGAACAAATAGGAAGATACTGATGCAATATAAAATCCTAATAAGAATTGTACGTTTGGCAATGTAGTCAAATTTTTCAATTCCTTGATAAAGCCATTCTATCTGAAGACTTGTAAATATTAACGAAAAAGAGCCAATAAGCAACAATATTTCATATTCTTGAAACTGAGATATCAAGAATATGGAAACCGACATAAGAATGAGACTTATCCCTGTCAGAAATCCAATAACAGCCATTACACTGCTAAATACCTTTGAACATTTCTCAAAATCCCCATTGCATATCGCTATTTCACGAGTGCCTACAGTTGCTGCCCCCAACAATGCAAAGAGGCTGAAATATGCAACCACATTTGTCGCAAAGCTTGTTTTTCCCATTAGTTCTACACCTAAACAACGCGAGACATAGGGAAATACGATTAAAGCAGCTATATAGTTGGCTAACGTAATAGATATATTATATAGAAAGTTTTTCTTTAATGATGCCATATACATAATCGATTATATTCTTCGCTGCTATACATAATCTCAATGTTCAAAAACGAAAGTATTTCATTTAAAATAGAGTCCTAATTTGAGTGCTTACTTTAGAACTTACGCCACACCATTTTATTGACAATGCCCACATATGACTGCACAATTTTCACGACCTTGGTTGACACATTCTCATCAGAATAGTCAGGTACAGGAATACCATACTGACCATTTTGGCAGAGTTCAACAGCGGTATCTACAGCTTGAAGCAGTGATTTTTCATCAATACCTGCAATAATAAAGTCACCTTTATCAATTGCTTCCGGACGCTCAGTAGAGGTACGGATGCAGATAGCGGGGAATGGCTGACCAACACTTGTGAAGAAACTTGATTCTTCAGGTAGCGTTCCGCTATCACTGACTACTACAAAAGCATTCATCTGAAGACAATTGTAATCATGGAAGCCAAGAGGCTCATGTTGGATAACCCGTTCATCAAGTTTGAAACTACTCTCTGCAAGACGGTTACGACTACGTGGATGACAACTATAAAGGATTGGCATATCGTACTTTTCGGCCATACGGTTAATAGCATTGAAGAGCGACATGAAGTTCTTCTCGGTATCAATATTTTCTTCACGATGTGCTGAGAGCAGAATGTACTTTCCTTTCTCCAAACCGAGACGCTGGTGTACATCACTGGCTTCAATTTCGGCGAGATTATTGTGAAGAACTTCTGCCATAGGTGAACCCGTGACATAAGTGCGCTCTTTAGGCAGCCCACAATCGGCAAGATATCTTCGCGCATGCTCTGAGTATGCCATATTTACATCAGAAATAATATCCACGATACGACGGTTCGTCTCTTCGGGAAGACACTCGTCTTTGCATCGGTTTCCAGCTTCCATATGGAAGATAGGGATGTGCAAACGTTTGGCTCCAATTACACAGAGGCATGAATTGGTATCCCCAAGCACAAGCACCCCATCAGGTTTAGTCTGTGCAAAGAGTTTGTATGAGCAGTTGATGATGTTACCACAAGTGGCTCCCAAATCATCGCCTACAGCATCCATATAAACTTCAGGCTCTGCCAGTTTCAAATCTTTGAAAAAGATACCATTCAAGTTGTAATCATAGTTCTGACCGGTATGGGCAAGAATCACATCGAAATACTGACGACATTTATTGATGACGGCTGCTAAACGGATTATTTCGGGACGAGTGCCGACAACAATAATAAGTTTCAACTTACCGTTATCCTTGAACTTTATATCTGAATAATCTAATTTGGGTTGTTTCTCCATATTATTTCTCTACTTTGTCAAAGTATGTATCCGGTTTATCCGGGTTGAATATCTCATTGCAGTACATAACCG
>OLFY01002617.1_pt1 | contig 17238 bp, 14 predicted proteins | sample 1605611 | NCBI WGS metagenome assembly OLFY01 (sample SAMEA3888923, study PRJEB22519) | human gut metagenome | biome: human gut; feature: human-associated habitat; material: faeces | place: Denmark | collected 2011
TGCTGCACAGCACCTCTTCCACCAATGCTTCTATTCTGGATGAGCTGCTGACAAAATGGGAAGAGATGGGATATACCTTCGGAACATTAGAAGAACTCGTAGCATCAGGATCCGCCTGAAAAAAATCGCACATGATCCATGCATCCTCAGTGCCATCGACACGGATCTTCCCACTTTTGAATTCTCCAGATAAGCACACAAAAAATCTGCCCCGGGACTATGTTCTCATATGTTCCGGAGCAGATTTTTCTGTGCTATTGATTTCAGAAAGTGTTCTTCTTATTTAATTGTCTTATTTACTGGACAGCCTTGAATGCCTCATCAAGATCCTGGATGATATCATCGATATTCTCAGTTCCGATGGAAAGACGGATCGTGTTTGGCTTGATTCCCTGATCAAGAAGCTCTTCCTCTGTGCACTGGCTATGTGTTGTAGTAGCCGGATGGATAACAAGGGATTTCACATCTGCAACGTTTGCAAGAAGTGAGAACAGTTCAAGGTTATCAATGAAATCCTTTGCCTTCTGTGCATCTCCCTTGATCTCAAATGTAAAGATGGAACCGCCGCCGTTAGGGAAATATTTCTTATAAAGCTCCTGCTGGCTTGGATCTGTGGATACAGACGGATGATGAACCTTCTCTACCTGCGGATGATCATTCAGATACTGTACAACCTTCAGTGCGTTCTCAACATGACGCTCTACACGGAGAGACAGTGTCTCAAGTCCCTGAAGGAAGATAAAGGAGCTCACCGGAGAAATTGTTGCTCCTGTGTCACGAAGAAGGATCGCACGGATCTTTGTAACAAATGCAGCCGGTCCGCATGCTTTTGTGAAGCTTACGCCATGATAGCTTGGGTTTGGCTCTGTAAGAGATGCAAATTTGCCGGATGCCTCCCAGTCGAACTTACCACTCTCTACGATCACACCACCAATAGTAGTTCCGTGGCCACCGATGAATTTTGTTGCGGAATGAACAACGATATCTGCGCCGTACTCAATTGGGCGAACCAGGTACGGGGTTGCAAATGTATTGTCGATTACCAGCGGAATCTTATGCTCATGAGCGATATTTGCCAGTGTCTCGATATCCACTACATCAGAGTTTGGATTACCAAGTGTCTCAATGTAAACTGCTTTTGTATTGTCCTTGATAGCGCCTTCTACTTCCTCTAAGTTAAAAGGATCAACAAACGTGGTCGTAACGCCAAAATCTACTAATGTATGTGCCAGCAAATTATAAGTGCCGCCGTAAATATTTTTTGCAGATACGATATGATCACCTGCCTGTGCAAGGTTTTCAATCGTGTATGTAACGGCTGCTGCACCGGAACCGACTGCAAGCGCTGCCACGCCGCCCTCTAATGCTGCAATACGCTGTTCAAAAATATCCTCTGTCGGATTGGTCAGTCTTCCGTAAATATTTCCTGCGTCACGCAAACCGAAACGGTCTGCTGCATGCTGTGAATTGTGGAATACGAAAGAAGAGGTCTGGTAAATAGGTACTGCTCTCGCATCTGTTACAGGATCTGCACTTTCCTGTCCAACGTGTAACTGTAAGGTTTCAAATTTTAATTTTCTCTCTTTTAATGTGCTCATGTGTTTTTCCCTCCTTTTTCTATGTTTTCATTCTTTTTGCCTGTCTGTTTTTCTCAGGTTCTGCTGTTGGAATTATCATATCAAATCAATCGAAAAAGTGTTAATCCATAAAACCATGAGCCGATTATAGGGAAATCCTATAGCAGTATTATTCCCTGTCCTGTTTTTTCCTGCATTCCCTGCAAAGTCCATAAATAATGGAATTTTTACACTGCAGTTTAAATCCATGGTCTTCTAAAATATGTTCCGATATTTCCTGCATAAACGCACATTCCAAATGAATAATACAGCCACAGGAAACACATTTTAAATGAAGATGTTCCTCACAGTGATGTCCCATCTCCACGTACTGATACACCGCCTGGCTCCCCTTCTCTGCCACATATTTCATGACAGTTCCCTCTTTGGCAAGTTTATCCAGGTAACGGTAAATCGTTGTGATGTTCACCTCGTTATCGTGTTTTTTCAAATACTGGTCAATGTCCGTCACCGTCACTGTGCGGTCGCTGTTTGCCATGAGATATTCTAAAATTTTCTTTCTGCTGGTCGTTGCATAACCATTTCCTGCCATTTTTTCATCTCTTTTCTTTCTCTGTATATGCTTTCACTGTAGCAGATACAATTTTTAACTCTTTCCTCTTAATTTCATACTTCCGCGTATCAATTATTCATCTACATCTGTTAAAATACAATCCCAAGTAACTCAATGATCACGCCCCAGACAACACCAAAGCCATAGAGTGCTGCCATAATTCCGGCATTCTGTTTCCAGTCCCGGTTCAGTCGGAACAAAACCAAAAGTCCAACTCCTGCATTTACCAAAAGTCCGGACATCATTGCTCCTGCTCCGATAATTCCGCTTAAATATAACTCTGTGATTACCACCGAAGATGCGCAGTTTGGGATCAGTCCCACAAGTGCTGCGATCATCTCTCCCACCACCGGAATGTCCTGAAATACTACCGCAAGCTGGTCTTCGCCGATCAGTTCAATCACGAATGTCAGCATAAACGTGATGAGCAGAATGTATGCAAAAATCTTGAACGTGTGTTTTAGCGCCGACTTCAAGACACCGTCCTCACAACTGCAATGTTCTTCCTCACAGACCACATGAATATCCATGTCTTTTTCTTTCTTTTTGAAAACATTCACATAAACCAGCTCTGCAAGAAATCCTGAAATAATCGCAATGCAGACTTTTGCTGCAAGAATTTTTACGATTGTTGCCAGTGCGACCGCCTCGGAAATAAAAATCGGAAGCATCTCGTCCGACGTAGATAAAAATACCGCAAGCAGCGTTCCAACCGTAATGACTCGTCCGGCATAAAGGCTGGACGCTGCTGCCGAGAAACCACATTGCGGCATAATTCCAAGAAGTCCACCCCACAGCGGTCCGACTTTCCCTGCATTTTTAATCTTGTTCTGCACTTTTCCGCCTGTCGTGTGCTCTAACAGCTCCATTAATAAATAAGTGAAAAACAGAAAAGGAAGCAGCTTCACGCTGTCCTCGATTGTGTGTAATAATGTATGTTCTAAAATGTGTAACATAACAAACGCCTCCTGCATTTGGTTGTTTTAATCTTGATTTGTTCAAATTGCAAGTTATTTGTTTTTGCATTTTGTGTGCATTTGCAAATTGTTTGCATTTTTAAGCTGCATTGGTTATTATACACGCTTGGAGATGGTTGTCAAGGGGGATTTTTAAAAGAAAATCAAATATAATATGCAAAAAAAGATGACAAATGTTATAAAGTTCTGCTTGCCTGCAAATATCCCTCATGTTACAATGACAAAAAGCATATTTTACAAAATCTTTATGGTGCATTTGCCATCTATATTCTGGAAACGGCTGATTATCTCTGATAATCTCCGTAATTCATTCGTATCTATGCTTTCAATTACCCATTAACTAATTTAAAAGCAGGAGACGGATATCAGAAATATAGATTTCTCCTGCCTGGACAGTTTTCCAACTGCCCCGCCGATCTCAGGAGGAATCATTTATGGCAAAACGAAAAAGAAAACTACAAAACACAAAGAAAACTTTCACAGTTAAAGTTCCCGCAGCCAACCGGAATTATAAGGACACCGTTTTTCGGATGTTATTTTCCAACCGTAAGAACCTGCTTTCACTCTACAACGCAGTAAATCAGAGAGATTATAAAAATCCTGATGACTTGGAAATCGTCACATTAGAAAATGCAATTTACATGGGTATGAAAAATGACCTGGCATTTATCATTGATACTAATTTATATCTGTACGAGCACCAGTCAACCTACAATCCAAATATCCCTCTTCGGGATTTATTCTATATTAGTAACGAATATCAGAAACTCGTGGATAAGAAATCTCTCTATTCTTCTACTTTGCAAAAAATTCCTGCGCCGAATTTTATTGAGTTTTATAATGGTTCAACGATATTGTCTGACTGCACTGAACTTAAGCTTTCTTCAGCATTTGAAAATCTGTCAGGCGAACCAAAGCTTGAATTGACTGTCACTGTATTAAATGTAAACGAAGGACATAATGCTGAATTGATGCAACATTGCAGCACTTTGAAAGAATATGCGCAATATGTCGCCAGAGTACGGCACTATGCTGCCAACATGTCTCTGAATCAGGCTGTAGAATGTGCTGTTGACGAATGCATAAAGGAAGGGATTCTTGCAGAATTTCTTTCCAAAAATCGTGCGGAGGTTATCAGTATGAGTATTTTTGAATATGATAAAGAATTGGAAGAGAAGAAATTGCGAAAGGCTGAGTATGAAGCCGGTTTTTCTGATGGTGAAAAATCCGGACATGAAACCGGATTTTCCGAAGGTCGTGAATCTGGATTTTCCGAAGGACAAAACCATGCTGCAATTGAAACTGCCAGAAGGATGCTGCAATCGAACAAATTTACTATAGAAGAGATTGCAAAATTTTCAGGTTTATCCCAACAGGAAGTAGAAACTATTTCTTCTGACGCATAAGAGGAAACAAGCCGCCACAAATGTGGCGGCTGAATCAATGATACACTATATTTTATCCATATTTGCTCTCTGTTTTTCTTCTTTTCTCCCTTGCCATCAATGCACATCGTATTGAAAAGATATTACGAAGCTTTCACCTGAAACGAAGGATCTTCCTCGATCAATTCAATAAATGCTTCTGCGACATCCGGATCAAACTGCGTGCCTTTTCCTTTTTCTAATTCCCCGATCGCATACTCCACGCTTAAGGCATCCTTATAAGCCCTCCGGGACACCATTGCATCAAAGCTGTCACACACTGCAAGGATCCTGCCTAAAAGCGGGATGTCCGTTCCCTTGACACCGCCCGGATAGCCTTTTCCATCATAGCGTTCATGATGGGATAAAACCGCCGGAATGACATAGTTCATATTCGGGAGGAAATGGATCATCTCAATGGAATTCTCCACATGAGTTTTCATTACCTCGTATTCCTCATCTGTCAGTTTGCCCTTCTTCTTTAAGATGCTTTCCGGGATACCGATTTTTCCGATATCATGGAGCAGACCTGCCACTTTTGCAGTCTGGATATCATCCTTTGGAAGCCCCATTTTTGCTGCAAGCTTCATCGCATACCCGGAAACATTCTCAGAGTGTTCAAAGGTGAACGAATCCTTGGCATCAACTGCTGCCATCAGCGCAAAAATCGTCGGCGTTACCTGCTCATAACCTTTCTCCCTGCTCTGTTCCTGTCCCTCAAAACTCTTCTCGTAAATCTCGATACGGTTTTTACCATTTCCTTTTGCATAGAAGGCTGCCCGTCTTGCCTGGCGGAATAATTTTCTTGCACTTTCTGCCATGTTTTTGTCCCATGCGATTCCAACGCTGAACGTAATCGGCTGGATGACTTTTGGCTTATCTTCTTTCTGTTCTAATATCGTATTCTGTATCAGCCGCGCAAACGACAATAGTATTTCTTTTCTGCTTTCTTCCGCAATAATAAGAAATTCATTGGAACCGACACGGAATACCGACATTTTGTCACTGCAGATGTTCTGCACCTGGGATGCGCTCCACCTCAGGATCTGGTCTCCGGTCTCCTCGCCGTACAGGTCATTGTATAACTTGAAGTTATCCATATCCAGATATATCATTCCTATCGGATGTTCCTTTATATCCAGATTTTTCATAAATTCACTGCAATAGCTGCGGTTATACAGACCTGTCAGTTCATCATGAATGGACACCTGATATACTTTTTCATAGGCACTGATATTTTTTAATGCGCCGGATACGCTGTTTGCGATCTGCCGGATACAGTCCGCCTCATCATAGATCAGCCTGTTTTTTCTGTGAAGCTCCACATATAAAAATCCATAAATTTTATCGTCATACTTAAAAACTGCGATCTCCGGTTTTTTATGAATGCCTCCGGTGCCACAGAATGACCTCAGCCTTGCCTCCTCCTCTGTGTCCAGCACCCGGTCTCCGTCTGCCGTACACTCCACAAAATGGTCATCTCTTTTTTCAAAAATACGTGCATACGAGTCCGGTACTGCCGAACTGACGGTGCTTCGGATTTTCTGGTACAGTTCTTTTTTATTCAGGATCGAGGCCGCCATATCCTGAAATTCCACAAGGCTCTCCACAATGTGTTTTTTCTTCTGGTACAGGATACGCTCCAGCCATTTTCTGGCATAGCTCATGACCAGCACCATCCAGAGGCACTGCAGAACGACAAACACTGTGATAAACTGTTTGGTAAAGCTGTCCGTCTGGCCGATCACATGGTCAATGTTTGGCTCCAAAATAATCATTGGAAGAAACGCTACAACTACTGCGATCAAATATACGGCACCTGTTGTCGCACGCATGGAAAATGAGAACAGATACTGTTTATAAATAATGTATACAAAACAGACCGCCATTCCCACTCCGCCAAGGGTATCGAATGGGAAATCACCGCTCCATGGCATCACGCACAGAATATTTCCACCCATGATGAGCAGTGTTCCTATTAATAATGGGACGAGTTTTTTCCGGTACTCTAATTGTTCCCCGATTTTTTTGTGGGCAAGCAGCGTTACATACACTAACAGAAATATCTCTGCTGCTGCCAGCAACCAGATGCCTGTTTTTGCATGATAATGGTAGGATATACTGCCATTCGCCATGATCTGCACTTCCGGCGGTGGGAGAATACAACCGGTAAAAACATTCAACAGGACAGCTGATACTGTCACAGCCATACAGCCATCCAGAAATCTGTCCTTTCCCCGGATGTCAAGATAATGGAACAAAAATCCATATATCAGTATCGGGATCGTAAAAAGTCCCATCAGTGATACATGATACCAGAACTGTATCCCCGGACTGATCTGCAGTCTCATGAGCACAGCGCCGCCTGTCCATGCCAATAATGCCGACAGTATTGCCTTGAGATCTCTTACTTCTGATGATTTCTCTGCAACATTCAGAAAACAGAATAGTAAAAACAGATAGCATATGAGTGCAGCCATTGGAATACCAATATATATATTTTTGATCAACACCAGATTCATGAAATGTTCCATTTTTCATTCTCCTTCGTGTGAAATATCATATTTCCATACGCGGTCTGCCGTCAGATACTGTCTCTGTACGCAGACATATATCATTATGTTACCATATTTTTACATTTCATACAAGAATCTGCACGCTTGTCCATTTCCGGTTCGGATCTGTCCCTGTTCCGTTTCAGTTTCCCTGCCGGAAGCTGTTTTTCTCCTTCGTAAGTTCCAGCATAAGCATAAGCACACTCCATTTCCGGTTCGATGGTGTAAGGACTGCTTTATAGTCAACCGGGATCTGTTTCCGGCGCAGTTCAAACAGTATTTTGTCAAAATGTTTTTCATTCACACCGCAGAATACCATAAGGCTCTCCTGTGGTGCGCTGCCGGTAAATGGTGCTGTGAGCACGTTCTTTTTTTCCTCTGCGAGATCTCCGATACTCTGCCGTAAATCTGTGGCTTCGATCTCCTCCAGGCGGATTTTCATTGGCGCAAGCAGCTGTTTTACCGCTTCTTTTTCTTTTACCTGATAGATTAATATTTTTTCCATGTTTTTCTCTCCAGACTTAAGAAAAGCCAAACACAAAATATGTCTGGCTTTTTCTTTCATTCTATCATTTTTTATAACACTTCTTCAATAATTTTCTTTAAAGTGCCGGCAGAACTTTGCAGTTTTTCTGTTTCCTCCTCATCGAGAGTGATCGGGATCCGGTTTTCCACACCGTGCGCTCCCACGATCGCCGGCATGCTTAAGGAAATATCGGAAATCCCGAATTCTCCGTGCATCAGATTCGATACCGGTAAAATGGATTTTTCGTCGCGGATGATCGCCTCGCAGATTCTGCGCACTGCCATTGCAACTCCAAAGTAGGTCGCCTTTTTCTTTGCAATGATCTCGTAAGCACTGTTTTTTACATTCTCTGCAATACGCTCGGTCGCTTCGTCATGGTTGAAGTGTCCACGCATCTCGCAGAATGTATTGATCGGCACACCCGAAACAGTGGCGCTGCTCCATGCTGCAAGCTCGCTGTCGCCGTGTTCGCCGATGATGAATGCGTGTACACTCCGGCTGTCCACATTCAGATGCTCTCCAAGATTGTATTTTAATCTTGCAGTATCTAACACCGTTCCGGAGCCAAGCACCCGGTTTTCCGGGAAACCGGACAATTTCAATGCCGTGTAGGTCAGAATATCCACCGGATTGGAAACGATCAACAGGATTCCTCCGCAGTTTCTTTTTGCAATTTCCGGAATGATGGATTTGAAAATACCAACATTTTTCTGGACAAGGTCTAATCTTGTCTCATCCGGTTTCTGATTGGCGCCTGCTGTCACGATGATGATCGCTGCATCCACAATATCATCATAATCTCCGGCATAGATTTTCATTGGTCTTGCAAAAGGAAGTCCATGGCTGATGTCCAGCGCCTCTCCCTCTGCCCTGTTTTTATCAGCATCGATCAGAACCATCTCGGAAAACAGACCGCTTTCCATTAATGCAAATGCTGTTGCAGATCCTACAAAACCGCATCCGATCATTGCCACTTTTCTCTGATTTACGCTTGTTTCACTCATATTTTCGTCCTCTCTTTCTTTTTTCTGAAATATCTCCTGTAAGTGGAGACAATCGCAGAATTTTACTGTTATTCCAGGATTCTTCCGTCCGTAGAAATGGTCACTACCTGCCATGGAATGAATTTTCCACTGTTCTGCAATGCTTTTTTCGCAGCCATCTCAATTCCGCCACAGCAAGGCACTTCCATACGTGTTATTGTAACAGATTTGATGTCATTGTTTTTGATAATTTCTGTCAACTTCTCAGAATAGTCCACATCATCTAACTTTGGACACCCGATCAGTGTCACATGACCGCGGATGAATTTACGGTGGAAATCTCCGTAGGCGTATGCGCTGCAGTCCGCTGCGATCAGCAGTTTTGCGCCGTCAAAGTATGGCGCACGGACCGGTGCAAGCTTGATCTGTACCGGCCACTGTGTCAGTTCAGAACGGATTTCTCCTGCCGTCTGCAGCTCTGCGCTTCTGTCTGCATCTGCCTCTCTCCGGATGGCTCTCGCCTGACTTCCCGGACATCCGCATGGTGTCTTTGCCGCCTCTTTGCTCTTTTTATGTTCTTCCACTGCCTTCTCATCATAAGCTGCTGCCTCACGCTCCACAAAATGGATTGCATCTACCGGACAGGCCGGCAGACAGTCGCCGAGACCGTCACAATAATCATCGCGCATAAGCTTCGCTTTTCCATTTACCATTGCGATTGCTCCCTCATGACATGCCTCTGCGCAAAGACCACATCCTACACATGCTTCCTCGTCGATCTCTATAATTCTTCTTACCATCTTCCATTCCTCCTGTTGTCTGCATATCTATTATTTGTTTCATTTGACTTTCTATGTGCATACTAATATAATAAAGAAAATTTTTCTGTTGTTTTTACAACGTAATTATGTTTTATTCTACGAACATACATTTGAAGGGAGTTTCTATGACAAACGACGATCTGCTTTTATTACAGACCTCTGTATTCACAGGGATCACAACCGATGAGATCAGGGACATGCTCTCCTGCCTCTCTGCACGGGAGACGACATTTATCAAAGATGAGATCATTTTTTCCTATGGGGAAACCATCACAGGCATCGGCATTGTACTGGAGGGGAGTGTACACATTGTAAAAGAGGACTTCTGGGGCAATGCCAATCTGATGGCAGAATGTGCCCCGGGCGATATTTTCGGGGAAGCCTATGCGATCAATTCCACCGAACCTCTGGAAATGAATATTTTTGCTGCTTCCACCTGCCGCATTTTGTTTCTGGAGGTCTCTAAGATCCTGACAGTCTGCCCATCTGCCTGTGCGTTTCACAACCGGCTGATCCGCAATCTTCTAACGTTAGTGTCCCGGAAAAATTTCCAGTTAAACCGCAAGTTAGAACATATGTCCAAGCGCACCACCAGAGAGAAACTGCTCTCCTACCTGTCCATGGAGTCAAAAAAAGCCAATGCTTCAACCTTTACCATTCCATTCAACCGCCAGCAGCTTGCCGACTATCTCTCTGTCGACCGCTCTGCCATGTCCAATGAATTGTGCAAATTGAGAGATGCCGGCATTTTGGAATTCAACAAAAATACCTTCACGATTTTTGAGAAAAACGATTAAAAGAAACGCTATGATGCTATTTCCTGCACCATAGCGTTTTTTCAGATTCCATTCTCCTTCAGGTAATCCACCCAGATTCCATATTTGGAACCATACAGATGAATGTCGTCGAAAGTCAGACTGCTCTTTAAGTTGCCTTCCTCGTCACATACAACCTCATTCATGTCAATGTAAAAGATATTTTTTCCGTCTGCGAGTGCAGCGATCCGCTCATTCCGCTGCTCGATCCCCACATTGTTAAAAATCGGATCTTTATCACTTTTTTCTTTTGCAACCTTCATGATCCCCTGAACGAAGATTACAGCGTCCGGCTGCAGTTCCCGGAATTTTTCCACAGAATCCTCATAGGCTGTCATGAAGCCATCCAGCGTTCCCCTTCCCATCTCATTGATTCCGATCTGGAAATAGATTTTCCCGTATTTTTTTGCCTTAAGCGCTTCCTCTAATGTCACTTTTTCCCCGTCCACTTCACAGAACTTTTCTGTCCAGAGGTTGTATACATTCATGCCGACGGTCGCATAAAAAGTGCTGTCATCGAGTCCGCCGTAATCATGAAGTCCCACGGTTCTCGAATCACCGATAAACACTGCGTCTGAGAAGTACCCGGCATCCACCGGGTGAAAGCTTCTTACTTCCTCCTGCTCTGTCTCAGCCACTGCCTCCGTTTCTACCATACTCTCCGTTCCCTCTGCGGCAGGTTCTGTGCTCTCAGTCGCGGAGATCTGCTCCTCATCTCTTCTCAGTTCTGCCAGATGTTCCCATTTATCCCAGAGTGACTCATGGTCGCTGCTCCATGGATAAATCCCATCGTGTATGCCCTGCATGACCAGAACAAAGTACGGTGTTTTTACCGGATCGACCGTATAACGGCTATAAATCGTATCTTTTCCCAGAAATCCTATCGCTGACAGGATTGCCCAGCCAGCTAAAATCAGAATGGTGATTTTGCAATATCTGATTTTTTTCATTTCTGCTCCTTCCTGTTATCTAAAAATTAAAGTATAAAAATGGATTGTTTGCAGATACCGCAAGGTAGTACATGCTGAGTGCAAAGATCACCGCAATTGCCAGCGTACCGAGCATCCCCCGCTTTATTCTTCCATAAATCACCGCCGGAACCGGAGTTGCAAAAAGAACTCCCATCGCCAGCAGGCTGTCATAATCTTTCAGATATTTGATGTAATCCATGGAATTGACCATGCCGGTATGTGCATTCACAAACGGAAACATACGTGTCAGATAAATTCCAAGCTGATGCACATCCGTGATCGTAAATGCCATCCATGTCACAGGCACAAACAGTAACAGATAGACATGTCCGATCACTTTGCTTTTCTGTAAAAATGGAAGCAAAAACAATTTTTCCAGAAATAAAGCCCCGAGCAGCATGCCGCCCCAGATCAGGAAATTATACCCTGCCCCGTGCCACAGTGCGGTCAGTATCCACACAGCAAAAAGGTTGAACATCGTCCGCAGTCTGCCTTTCCGGCTTCCTCCGAGCGGAATGTATACATAATCGCGGAACCACCGTCCCAGTGTAATGTGCCAGCGGCGCCAGAACTCCGTCACCGATTTTGAGATATATGGAAAACGGAAGTTTACCGGAATCTGAAATCCTAACATTTTTCCGAGTCCGATCGCCATCATCGAATATCCTGCGAAATCAAAATACAGCTCCATGGAATATGCGACCGCACCCAGCCACGCCAACGGCGTTGAGATACTGTTAAACCCGATCGTCTGCACGTTGTTCCACAACATTCCCACCCGGTCAGCGATAATGACTTTGGATCCGAGTCCGATCACAAGGATACGGACGCCACTCTCAAAATCCCGTGCTGTCACCGTCCTTCTTTTCAGGCAGCTGCTCACCTCGGTATAGTTTACGATCGGTCCGGCGATCAGCTGTGGAAACATCGTCAGATAGGTTCCAAGGTTGACATAAGATTTTTCTGCCGGGACAATGCCACGGTACACATCGATCACATACGCTGCGATCTGGAAGGTGTAAAAACTGATCCCCAGCGGCAGCTTCGTGGTCAGACCGCTGTATTTAAAGAAAAAGAGCATTCCGAAATCGTAGCAAAGCGCCAGAACAAGCAGTACTGCCTGTCTTCTGCCTCTTCCATCCTCCGGTGTCTTATACATGCTGCGTGCGATCACATAGTTCACCGTGACTGACGCTAACAGCAGCAGGACATACTGCGCCTCTCCATAGGTGTAGAAGGCAATGCTCCCCAAAAAGAGTACTGCGTTGCGGAACTTCTTCGGTGTGATAAAATATATGATTAAAAAAGCCGGCAGAAACCGGAACAAAAATTCAAAACTGCTAAATACCATACGTAATTCTTTCTCTCATTCTCCTGCTTGTGCTGCACGATCAACGTGCTTTTCTGCAAAAACTCTACCTGTTTTTCACAAAAAATAACTGCCTGTTTTCTTTTTTTATTATATGCACAGACTGTTGTTATTATAGATGAAAAAAATAAATATTACCATATGATTAATTTTAAAAATATATTAAATCCATGCTATTTTGTAACTTTTCTGTAATGATTGGGCACGGACGCTGCTTTTCCCAGATTTTCCGGAAACCATGTTACTGTTTTCCCTGCAGAAATGCTTTGATCTCCCCGATAAAATACAGTGAGCCGAATGCCACTGTCTTTTCTGCGGATGATTTTGAGAAATCCGGCAGCACATCCGCAAGGTTCTGATACGCCTCCGCCGGGATTCCTTTTTCCCGGATGCAGTCTGCGAGCGCCTCTCCCTGCAATGCCCTCTCACTCTCCACAGTCACTGTCTTAAAATCCAGTGCCAGCGGAAGAAGTTCCCGGATCATCTCCCCATAATCTTTATCCGCCATGACACCCATGATAAAATGGAATTTTTCATCCGGATACATTGTCTCCAGACTTTTTTTCAGCGCCTCCACACCGTTACTGTTATGCGCACCGTCCATCAGGAAAAACGGATCATTGCTCACAAGCTCCATGCGTCCCATCCACTGCGTCCGGTCGATCCCTTCCCGGATTGCATGCTGCAAAGCTTTCCGTTCCGGCACACTCTTTTTTCCTGCAAAATATTTTTCAAAAAATAATTCTGCTGCAAGCATTGCCGCCACGGCATTTTCATACTGGTGCACACCGAGCATTTTCATTGTGACTGCATCGTATCCAGCGTATGAAAAACACTGTTTTCCGTCCTTTTGTGGCAGGATCCTGATCTCATCTAAATTTACGATTTTTGTAGTTTTGATATCTGCACGCTCTGCGGCTTTGTTTAACACGTCCATTGCTTCTTTTTCCTGGCTCTCTAACACAAGCGCTGTGCCGTGCTTGATAATTCCTGCTTTCTCTGCTGCAATTTTGGCGAGTGTATCACCGAGGATCGCCATATGGTCAAAACCGATTTTTGCAATGACGGTCACATCCGGCACTCCGCAGGCATTCGTGGAATCATACGTTCCGCCAAGTCCTGTCTCCAAAATCACAACATCACACTTTTGTTCCTTAAAATAAAGCAATGCCATTGCAAGACAGTAATCAAACATTGTCGGACAAACGCCAAAATCCATAGAGAGAAGCCTGTTTCCAAGGCGCGTGGTATCCGCTTTTGAGATCATATCTCCCTGCACCTGGATGCGCTCCCTGAAATCCACCAGATGTGGAGAAGTAAACATCCCGGTTTTCAATCCTGCACATTCAAAAACAGAGCGCAAAAAAGCAGAGACGGAGCCTTTGCCGTTCGTCCCTGCTATGTGTATGATGCGTAAATCTTTCTCCGGGTGTCCTAACTGCTCTAACATTATCTTTGAGATCTCGACACCCTTTAAGTTTCCAAATCTTCTTTTATTTTCAATCGCTGTTACTGTTTCTTCGTATGTTAATGTCTGCATCTGACTATACTGCCATGATCACACCGCCGTCGTTGGCATACATGCTGCTGACACCTGCGGTGTTGATGATGATGATCTTTTTGAACTTCGCAATCTTCTCGATTTTTTCTTTCACTGCTTTTGCACGCTCCGGGCAGTTGCAGTGTGCGATTGCGAGAACACGGTTCTCACAGTCTTTTGTCTTTGAGATCATATCCTTCACCATACGCTCAAGTGCTTTGTTCATACCGCGCGCCTGATCTAACTGGCAGATTAAGCCCTCCTTTGTTGAGCCCATAACAGGCTTGATATTTAATGAATTGGCAATAAATGCTTTCAGATTGGAAAGTCTGCCATTCTTTCTCAATGTCTCTAACGTCTCCAATACAAAATAGGTGTTCATGGACTGGATGTACTCTTCCACCTTCTCCACAACCTCGTCGAAACTGCATCCGGCTTCCTCAAATTCCTGAATCTTCATGCCGATGATCGTCTCACCGATGGACGCTGATTTTGAATTGAACACATAAATTTTCTTTGCGTCTGTGTGCTCTTCCTCATAGAGATTCTTTCCGAGCACTGCACTGTTGTAAGAGCCGCTTAAGCCGCCGGACAATGTCACAACATAAACATGGTCTGCCTCACCCTCATATGCATCCATATACTGCTCCGGTGACGGGCAGGAGGACTTCGGTCCCGTGATGCTCTTCTTCACCCGGCGCAGAAAATCAAGCTGGTTAAATGTCTCATCATCCTTAATGCGGTAACCGTCCACCTCAAGTTCTAAGGACACCGTCTCAAAATGTCCGTCCTTCTTCAGTTCCTCCGGTAATTCCCCGCAGCTGTCCACAACAATCTTATACATGGCAATCCCTCCACCTGTTCTATGGTATGTGTTTAATGTTATCAATAAACCGTTAATATATTTTTCGTTTCTATCGCATGTAGTATTCAATACTATGTTACATTAACACAAAAACCATTTTTTGTATAGAGGTAATTTCTAAACTTTATCTAAATTATATCTTACGAAGCATTCTTTCTCACGAAGCGAGTGTAAAATATGCGGTCACAAGATCCTTTAACGCCTGCTGGTCAGCGCTGCCCATCAGCTCCCTCGCAGAATGCATGGCAAGAAGCGGGATTCCGATATCCACGGTCTTCACCGGAAGAAGCGCAGAAGCGATCGATCCAAGCGTACTTCCCCCCGGCATATCCGAGCGGTTCACAAACTTCTGGTACGCGATCTTCTCTTTCTCACAGATCTGCTGGATGATGGCAATCGCCTCGCAGTCTGTCGCATAGGACTGCGAACTCGCCTCCTTGATACAGAATCCCCTTCCGAGCACGGGCTTGTTGGTAAGATCCATTTTCCCTGCCTGGTTCGGATGGATGCCGTGTGCCACATCCACGGACAGCAGCATGCTGCGGTAGAGATCCTGCTCCGCCGTCTGTTCCCGTCCCAGCTCTTTTAAGATGCGGCGCAGCATGTCATGCAGCAGAATCGAACCGGCGCCCTGCTTCGTATGGCTTCCGATCTCCTCGTGGTCAAACAGTGCGATCAGGTTGATTCCCTCCATCCGCCTGGCATCCATCAGACCGGAGATGAGCGCCGCGCAGGAAGTCAGGTTATCCAGGCGCGGACTTGAGATAAAATCATCGTTGAGACCGATGAATTCCGGATTTTCCTTACAGTATACGGTCAGTTCAAAATCCAGAATGTCAGTCTTTTCCACAGACAGCTCGTCTGCTAGAAACGTAAGGAAATAATCCGCTTTTTTCTCCTCCTCCGGCAGCAGCGCAAAGACCGGCAGCATATCCGTCTGGCGGTTCAGCTCCACACCCTTGTTGACCTCGCGGTTCATGTGGATCGCCAGATTCGGAATGGTCAGAAGATTTTTTTCCGATACAAACTCCACAATCTTCGGGGCAAACGCGTCCTGTGTGCGCACTGCCACACGGCCGGCAATACCAAGCGGACGATCCAGCCAGGTATTTAAGATCGCGCCCCCGTATACTTCCACATTCACCTGCGCGTAACCGCATGCCGTCACATCCGCCGACGGCTTGATGCGCAGGCACGGAAAATCCGTATGTGCTGCCGCCATCCGAATCTGCAGCGTCTTTGTCTCCTGCCAGCCTTCTCCCACCGTAAACGCGAACAGTGTGGTGTCATGATGATTTACATAATATCTTCCGTTTTTCTGCAGCTTCCACGGCTCATCATAGGGCAGTTCTAAAAATCCCGCGCTCTCCAGGCGCTCTTTGCAGGCGCGGACTGCCTGTACCGGCGACACACCTTTTTTCAGCAAATCAAATAAAAGTTCTGTCTCTTTCATGTCTATGTCCTCTTTTCTTCTTTATCTGTGACCCCTTCCGGGGCTGTTCTCTCAGCTTCCTATCATACCAGAAATCATATTGTGAAGCAAACCTTCCCAATCGACTTTCTATTTGTCCCCAATCTGTGTTATACTACACAAAGGCAATGCGCCCCAATACTATATGACACGGAGAAGACTATGATTGCACTTTCCCTACCGGAAATTAAAGATTTTATGAATAAACTGCTGTGTACGGACACGTTCGGGCACTTTCTTCTAAAGGAAGCCGTCATCTTGGGCAGCGTCACCTGGAGCTTAGACGGCACGATCCAGCCCGATTTTTATTCATCAGATGAAGCCGATGCGCTCGGACTGACGGGACTTTCTTTTCTCCCGTTTGAACAGGTACGTCCGCAATGTTTTGACCTGATCAAGGGCAAACGCACTCCTTCTTATTTTAAATTTGTCTTTCTGCTCTCCCCGAAGAATCTGGAACGGACACTGCTTTCGACCCACAGTTCTTTTACCCCGGAGGACATTACGGGAATGTTTATCAATCTGAAATTCCAGCAGAAAAAACTGCTCCTTACCACGGGCATTTCGTACCGGATTTTCTCCGTGGACAAGAGCCTCGATCAGGAGTGGGATTCCCTTGTAAAGCGCTTTCTCACTGCCCATGAAATTAGTTTTGAAGAACTTTAATTTATTACTTTACTTTTATAAATTCTTATGATATTGTACTAATAGCTGTAAGTTACAGTTAGTAT
>OLFY01002618.1_pt1 | contig 17235 bp, 14 predicted proteins | sample 1605611 | NCBI WGS metagenome assembly OLFY01 (sample SAMEA3888923, study PRJEB22519) | human gut metagenome | biome: human gut; feature: human-associated habitat; material: faeces | place: Denmark | collected 2011
ATCCCATTTGAAACCTTCTTGGGATTTAAGGGAAATAAAGAGCCGGATATCGATCTGAACTTTTCCGGTGACTATCAGGGAAAGGCACATCGCTATACAGAGGTTATTTTCGGTGAGGGGCAGACCTTCCGTGCCGGAACGATCGGAACCTTAGCAGATAAGACCGCGTTTGGTTATGCAAAGAATTATTATGAAGAGCGTGGAATTGCAAAGAGAAACTGTGAAATCGACCGGATCGTACAGGGCTGTGTCGGGATCCGCAGGACAACCGGACAGCATCCGGGTGGAATCATCGTACTTCCGGTAGGAGAAGAAATCTATTCCTTCACACCGGTACAGCATCCGGCGAACGATATGGAAACAGATATCATTACGACACACTTTGATTACCACTCGATCGATCACAACTTATTAAAATTAGATATACTCGGACACGATGATCCGACCATGATTCGTATGTTAGAGGATTTAACCGGAATTGATGCACAACAGATCCCTCTTGACGAACCAACGGTCATGTCCCTGTTTTTAAATACCAGTGCATTAGGAGTAGAGCCGGAAGATTTAGGCGGATGTCCGTTAGGTTCACTTGGAATTCCGGAGTTTGGAACCGATTTTGTTATCCAGATGTTAATTGATACAAAACCGCAGAGTTTTTCCGATCTGATCCGTATTTCGGGTCTGTCCCATGGTACGGACGTGTGGTTAGGAAATGCACAGACCCTGATCGAAGAGGGAAAAGCAACGATCTCCACGGCAATCTGCACGCGTGATGATATTATGATCTACCTGATCGGTATGGGCTTAGAGAGTGAGCTTTCCTTTACGATCATGGAGTCTGTCCGAAAAGGAAAAGGCTTAAAGGATGAGTGGATCGAGGAAATGAAGGCACATGATGTGCCGGACTGGTATATCTGGTCCTGTCAGAAGATTAAATACATGTTCCCGAAAGCCCATGCGGCGGCTTACGTTATGATGGCATGGCGTATCGCATACTGTAAAGTATATTATCCGCTTGCCTACTATGCAGCATTTTTCAGTATCCGTGCTACGGCATTCAACTACGAGCTGATGTGCCAGGGAAAAGAAAAACTGAATTATTTTATCAAGGATTACGAAAAGCGAAAAGATACCCTGACAAAAAAGGAGCAGGATACGGTAAAGGATATGCGTATTGTACAGGAGATGTATGCCAGAGGTTTTACTTTCTTACCGTTAGATGTTTATACCGCAAAGGCAAGGTATTTCCAGATCATAGATGGAAAGCTGATGCCGGCACTCAATACCATCGAAGGATTGGGTGATAAGGCGGCAGAAGCCATCGAAGATGCTGCAAAACAGGGAGCATTCCTGTCAAAAGATGATTTCAGACAGAGAACAAAGGTATCTAAGACCGTCATCGATCTGATGAGTGATCTCGGACTCTTAGAAGGACTTCCGGAGACGAACCAGTTATCCTTATTCGATTTTTAAATCAAGATTAAATGAAAATGCGAGGTTGCTTTATGGATACATATAAAGTAAAAAAATTAAATCATCCTATAAATTTAGAAATTGCAGTACCGGGTTCTAAAAGTATTACCAATCGTGCGCTTTTTTTAGCAGCTCTTGGAACCGGAGAGGTGCATTTAAAGGGAGTCCTTTTTTCGGAGGATTCGAGATGTTTTTTAAGCAGCTTAGAATCTCTTGGTTTTTCAGTAGAGATCCGGGAAGAAGAAAAAGAGGTTATCGTAGGCGGCTGTGGAGGCGTGATCCCAAAGAAAGAAGCAGAAATCCATGTGGGAAGTGCCGGAACGGCAGCTCGTTTTCTAACGGCGATGCTGGCACTTTCCGAAGGAGTCTATACCATACAGGCATCGGAGCAGATGAAGCGCAGGCCTATGCGTCCGCTCTTTGAGGCATTAGAGCAGTTAGGGGCAGAATTTACCTATTTAGAAAAAAAAGGATTTCTTCCGGTGCGTGTGCGTGGAAAACGTGGCGGTTTTAAGGAAGCATCGTTAGATATCAGCCGCAGTACCCAGTTTTTAAGTGCATTGCTGATGATGGCACCTGTTTTAGGCGAGGATTTTACAATCCACATTATGAGTGAGAAAAAAGACGGTTCTTATATCAGGATCACAAAAAAGATGATGGAGCAGTTCGGTGTGGAATGTACCTTTGATGGAGATTCTTACCATATAAAAAAGGGACAGAACTATCAAAGAGAAATCTATGAGATTGAGCCGGATGTCTCTGCAGCATGTTATTTTTATGCGATGGCGGCATTGACCGGAGGCAGGACGGTAGTAAAGAATGTCCATAAGGATTCGATGCAGGGAGATCTGCGATTTTTAGAAGTGTTAGAAAAATTAGGCTGTCATGTCACAGATACCGAAGCGGGAATTGAAGTGACAGGAACGAATGACGGACATTATCCGGGAATTACCGTAGATATGAATGATTTTTCAGACCAGACGATGACGCTTGCAGCATTAGCTCCATTTGCGGATTCGCCAACGACCATCCGAAATATCGGACATATCCGTTTACAGGAATCGGACCGGTTATCTGCGATTGCCAAAGAATTAACAAAAATGGGGATTCAGGTAGAAGAAGGGGAAGATTTCTTGGTGATTTATCCGGGTAAGCCACAACCATCACTGGTCAGTACCTATGAGGACCACCGGATGGCAATGGCATTTTCTCTGATCGGTTTAAGAAGCGAAGGAATTGTCATAGACAATCCGCTATGCTGTAAAAAGACATTTGAAGATTATTTTATCCTGTTAGATCGAATCATAAAGGATCACCGTTAAGGCTTACCATTAGTCTTTCACACTGGCATGGAAGGTGTTGAGATTAGCTGCACCGGTTGTCGGCGTATAGAAAATGGTATCATTTTCATTCAGTCTGCGGAAATAGACATAGCGTGAAGTAATATTGATATCCGTATAAATACCCTCAGAAATCACTTCAGAATTTGAACCGTCTGTCTGCATACGGCAAAGGGCAGGATTCTGATTTCTGCAATAGTAGATCGTACTGCCATAGACATTGAAACAGTCCACACGCTCATTTGTTAAGACGGTTTTCTCTTTGGTGTTCAGATTTACTTTTGTTAAGCAGTAATTGTTCGAACAATCCATATAGTAAGCCGTATCACCATCGACGATCGGCATCCAGCAGTCTCCGTCAAAAATCTGGTTAGAACTTTTGGTTTCCGCATTCATGGAGTAGATGTGACGGTCGTTTTCTAATCCGTTGTAATATAAATAGTTGCCATTGGCAGAGCAGGTATAATAAGGCTGATCCTTAACCTGTTCTTTTTCTTTTCCATCAATTTTTACACGGTACATGGTAGTCGCAGTGTCCTTGTCATAGTGCAGATAGTACATATAATTGCCCAAAAGGGAGGCGTACATGGAAGGCTCCGGGTCTAAGATCACACGTCCTTTTCCGTTTTTGCGGTTGATACGGCAAAGGCTGTTATTATTCCAGCGTAAAAAGGAAAAATCACTGTTTTCTGCCTTATTGTTTCTGGCATAGTAAATGTAGTGCTCATCTGCATTGATAAAAGTTGCGGTATCGTTGCTTAATTTTTTGACATCATCTCCATTCAAAGACATGGAGTAAAGGCGGTAATTGTCATCGGGATTTGCAAAATAGACGGTACCGTCATACTCGCAGAACATGCCGCCGTTATAAAGGTTTCCGGCAGTGTTTCCATTGACATAGGTGTCATTAAAACGGGTTTTTGTATGGAAAAAATGTATGAGCCAGATGGCAATGATAAGCAGTACGGCTGCAATCGGAAGAATCCATTTCATCTTTTTACTCATGGTATGTATACTCCTTCTAAAATATATTTAAAATTCATGTAAAAATTATAGTTCATACGATGCTTTTTCGCAAGGAAATCTTGATATCAAAAGCGGGATAGGGTATGATAGAAAAAAATATGACAGGGTGGAAAAAATGAAAGATTTACTGGAAATACGAGAGGAAATAGACCGCATTGACGGTCAGATGATCGAACTCTATGAAAAGCGCATGGAGTGTACCGCACAGGTGGCGGAATATAAGATTTCGACCGGAAAGAAGATTTTTGATAAAGAGCGGGAGCAGGCAAAATTAGAAAAAGCAGAGAGCCTTGCATCGAATACATTTAATAAACGAAGCGTCAGGGAATTGTTTGAACATATCATGTCGATGAGCCGGAAACGTCAATATCAGATTTTAACCGAACAGGGATTGACAAAAAAGCCGGATTTTATCTGTGAGGACAAGCTGGATTTTACCAAGGCAAGAGTGGTTTTTCAGGGTGTGGAAGGAGCGTACAGCGAAGCAGCCATGAAAGAATTCTTTGGCAGTGACACAGACAGTTTTCATGTGGAAACGTGGCGGGATGCGATGGAAGCTATTAAAAACGGAGAAGCGGATTATGCGGTACTTCCGATCGAGAATTCCTCAGCGGGAAGTGTTCGTGAGAACTACGATCTGTTAGTCGAATATGACCACTGCATTGTCGGTGAGCAGATCATAAAAATCGAACATGTGCTGTTAGGACTGCCGGAGGCAGAACTTTCAGATATCGATCAGGTCTATTCCCATCCACAGGCGTTGATGCAGTGCAGTAAGATATTAGAAGAACACCGTGACTGGGAAAAGATCAGCTTAAAGAATACAGCTGTTTCTGCAAAAAAAGTCAAAGAGGATGGAAAGAAGAATCAGGCGGCAATTGCAAGCAAACTGACTGCCGAATTATATGGGCTTAAGATATTAAAAGAAAATCTTTCGAATAATGCAGATAATTATACAAGATTTATCATCGTAACAGGCAAGCATGTCTTTGAAAAAGATGCGAAGAAGGTCAGCATCTGCTTTGAGATCCCGCATCAGAGCGGTTCTCTTTATCAGATGATCTCACATTTTATCTTTAATGGGATCAATATGACAAAGATTGAATCGAGACCGATTCAGGGAAAGAACTGGGAATACCGGTTTTTTATAGATATCGAAGGAAATCTGAATGACGGAGCAGTACAGAATGCATTAAACGGTTTGTCAGAAGAGACAAGCAAGTTAAAAATACTGGGTAATTATTAAGTGAGAAGAGGCGTAATGAAATGAAAAGTGCAGGCGAATTGATATTATACAAAGATTTTAGCGGAACAGATGAAGAAATTTTTTATCCGATGGCATCGATCATTGAGCGGAGCAGACGTGGTGGAATGGATGCAAAAGAGGAACGGCAGAAGTTCTATGAGTGTTTTCATCAGTTGATGGAGGTATCTGCCAGCCACGGTTTTCAGGGGAATCTGTGGCACAATTATCTTACATATCTGTTAATCAGTAATGAAAACGCATACAGCAGAGCCTGTGAGATACGCGGAAATATTGAAGGCAGCATCAATGAGATTGCCCTGCATGATTTTGAGGTTTTCCGTTATTTCTTTGAGTTTGATTTAGAGGACTTAGGGCGCAAACTCGGAGTAGACTGCATTCCGGTACTTTTGCACTATGAGCGATTTGAGGGAAATGGCAAGGTATTTAACAGCAGAATCCGTGACCGTATCTGTGAGCTGAGCGTGAAATTAGAGCAGACACAGAGTGTATCGGAATTTAAGGACTGTGTGACAGAGTTTTACCGGGATTTTGGAGTGGGAAAACTCGGACTGCACAAAGCATTTCGTGTCGAGCATCATGAAAACGGTGCAGAAATCGTACCAATTACCAATATTGCCCATGTTCATTTAGATGATCTTGTCGGTTACGAGCTTGCAAAGAAAAAGCTCGTAGAGAATACAGAGGCTTTTGTAGAGGGCAGGGCGGCAAATAACTGTCTTTTATTCGGAGATGCAGGTACCGGAAAGAGTTCCAGCATTAAGGCGATCATCAATCAGTATTATGATAAAGGTCTTCGTATGATCGAAATTTATAAGCACCAGTTCGGAGACTTACAGAGTGTGATTGCGCAGATCAAAAATCGTAATTACAAATTTATTATCTATATGGATGATCTGTCTTTTGAAGAATTTGAGATTGAATATAAGTATTTAAAGGCAGTCATTGAAGGCGGCTTAGAGAAAAAACCACAGAATGTTTTGATCTATGCAACTTCAAACCGCAGACATCTGATCCGCGAGAATTTCAGCGACAAAGAAGAAGTCAGAGAAGATATGCATACTTCCGATACGGTACAGGAAAAACTTTCCTTAGTATACCGTTTTGGCGTATCGATCTATTTTGGCGCACCAAACAAAAAAGAATTTCAGGAGATTGTGAAAGTTCTAGCAGAGAAGCATGGAATCAGCATGCCGCAGGAGGAACTCCTTTTAGAAGCCAATAAGTGGGAGTTAAGCAACGGCGGGCTGTCAGGAAGGACTGCCCAGCAGTTCATTGACCATCTGCTTGGAACGATGAAATAGTACCTGAGAGGAGAAATACATGAGGATTACAACATTTGCAGCAATCTATGTCGGTTCTTATGAGGTCAGCTTAAAGATCACGGAAATCTCAGCAAAACGCAAGATAAGAGAGATTGATCTGATCAGAAGCAGGATCGGGATCGGCAGAAATATTTATAAACATAAAAAGGTGGAAACAGAAGTGATGGAAGAACTCTGTGAGATTCTTTCAGAATATGAGGAGATTATGAAATCTTACCGGGTAGATGCTTATCGTGCCTATGCAGGAGCTTTTTTAAAGGATGCAGGAAACGTACTTTTTGTCTTAGAGCAGATTCGCATCCGGACAGGACTCAGCTTACAGATTTTAAGCAACTCTGAGCGGAGGTTTATCGGATATCAGTCAGTTGCGGCCAGAGAAGAATTTGATGCTATGACAAAAGAGGGAGCGGCAGTTGTCGATGTCGGCGGCGAGAGCATCCAGATCACACTCTTTTCCGAGGGCGGTGTGGTAACGACGCAGCATCTTGTTCTTGGAACCATGCGTTTGCAGGAACAGCTTGCAGGGATCGGAAATACGGTTGCCCGTTTTGAAAAGCAGATGGAGGAGCTGATCAACAAAGAGATTGAAGTATTTAAGGCGATGTATCTGAAAAAAAGAGAACTGCGTTATCTGATCTTTTTAGGTGATTACAGCTTAGAACTGATGGAGAGTATTCAGGGAAACGGTAAGATTAAGACGGCGAAGACAGAAGTGTTTGCAGAGCATTTAAAGGAGCTGGGCAGACAGAATCCGGAGGACGTGGCGGAGCAGTTAAAGCTATCTACGGTTGACCCGCTGTTAGTGCCGTCCATTGTCATGTACCGCTGCATTGCACAGGAGCTTGGAACCGGCGAAGTCTGGGTTCCGGGAAATAATATCAGTGATGGTATTGCATATCAGTATGCAAGTGAGAATAAATTATTAAAATCCGTACATGATTTTGATAACGACGTATTAAGTGCGGCGACCAACCTGTCGAAACGTTACCACAGCTATTCGCCGCATATTGATGCACTGACAAAAATGTCAACCATGATTTTTCATGCAATTCAGAAAGTACATGGTATGGGAAGCAGAGAACTATTGCTGCTTCAGGTCGCAGCCATCCTGCATGATTGTGGAAAATTTGTCAGTCTTGCCAACGGACCGGACTGTGCCTATGACATCATCATGGCATCAGAGATCATCGGACTGTCCCATTTAGAACGTGAGATCGTGGCAAGTACCGTGCGCTACAACACCAGACCGTTAGACCCCTATGAACGGGTAGCCGATAAAATGGATGTACAAAGCTATATGACAGCAGCGAAGTTAGCTGCCATCCTTCGGGTGTCTAATGCATTAGACCGCAGCCATAAACAGAAATTCAGTACGATCAAAGTCGTATTAAAAAATAAAGAACTTCTCATCACGGTAGAAACAAAAGATGACATTATTTTAGAAAAAGGACTGTTGGCAAATAAATCAGACAGCTTTGAAGCAATCTTTGGGATCAAACCGGTTCTTCGGGAAAAGAGAAAGTTATAAGGAGGAAACAATGGAAGAAAAAAATGTTTTTTTAAGCCCGGAATATTATGAAAACAGGGAATTAAGCTGGCTCAAATTCAACGGCAGAGTCTTAAATGAAGCACGGGATAAATCCATTCCTCTTTTAGAGCGTTTAAAATTTGTCAGTATCACATCCTCAAATCTCGATGAATTTTTCATGGTAAGAGTCGCGTCCTTAAGAGATATGGTGCATGCGGATTACAAAAAAACAGATATTGCGGGAATGACGGCAACAGAGCAGTTAGAAAAGATCAATGTGGCAACCAGAGAACTGGTGGAGCTGCAGTATTCCACCTATAACCGCTCCTTAGTGCCACAGTTAGAGGCGAAGGGCATCCGCATCATCGATGCTTTTGAAGAACTGACCGCAGAGCAGCAGGAATTTGTGGATAAATATTTTGAGGAAACGGTTTATCCGGTGCTTACGCCGATGGCGGTGGATGCTTCCCGTCCGTTTCCGCTGATCCGTAATAAGACCTTGAACATTGCCGCATTTTTATTAAAAAAAGGTGAGAAAAAGAAAGAAGAAAACTATGAATTTGCTACGGTACAGGTGCCGGGAGTACTACCGCGTATCATACCGATCCCGGATGGAGAGAATCACAGTTTTATCCTGTTAGAGCAGATCATTGAAAAAAATATGGAACGGCTTTTCTTAAATTACGATGTAATTTGTGCTTATCCATACCGTATCATGAGAAATGCAGACCTTACCATTGATGAGGACGAAGCAGAGGATTTATTACAGGAAATCCAAAAGCAGTTGAAAAAACGTCAGTGGGGCGAGATCATCCGATTAGAGGTCGAGGATAAGATCGACAAAAAACTGCTTCATTTTTTAAAGGAAGAGTTACAGATTCCAAAGGACGATATCTATAAAATTAACGGACCTCTGGACCTGACATTTTTAATGAAAGTCTATGGTATGGAAGGCTGTGATGATCTGCGTTATGCACCGTACAAACCGCAGAAGGTGCCAAAAATCCCGGCAGGCTGCGACATCTTTGAGGCGATCCGAAAAGAAGATATTCTGTTACATCATCCATACCAGACCTTTGATCCGGTCGTGGATTTTATCCGTCAGGCGGCAGTGGACCCGGATGTACTTGCCATCAAACAGACCCTGTACCGTGTCAGCGGTAATTCGCCGATCATTGCATCTTTGGCATTGGCAGCAGAGAATGGAAAACAGGTATCTGTTTTAGTAGAGTTAAAAGCACGTTTTGATGAAGAGAACAACATTGTCTGGGCGAAAAAATTAGAAAAAGCCGGATGCCATGTCATCTATGGTTTAGTCGGCTTAAAAACTCACAGCAAGATTGCACTGGTGGTAAGAAAAGAAGAAGACGGAATCCGCAGATATGTTCATTTAGGAACCGGAAACTACAATGATTCCACGGCAAAGCTCTATACAGACTGCGGAATGTTTACCTGCTCCGAAGCCATTGGCGAGGATGCTACGGCAGTCTTTAACATGTTGTCAGGTTATTCCGAGCCGTCTACATGGAATAAACTGGTTATTGCACCAATCTGGCTCCGCAAAAAGTTCTTAAGCCTGATCCAGCGTGAGACAAGGAATGCAAGGGCTGGAAGGGAAGCAAGGATCGTAGCAAAAATGAATTCTCTTTGTGATCAGGGAATCATTGCGGCACTTTATGAAGCATCGGCAGTAGGGGTCAAGATCGATTTAGTAGTCCGCGGTATCTGTTGTCTGAAAACGGGAATTCCGGGGATCAGCGAGAATATCCATGTGCGTTCCATTGTCGGAAACTTCTTAGAGCATAGCAGGATCTTTTATTTTTATAATGACGGTCTTGAAGATGTCTACATGGGAAGTGCAGACTGGATGCCAAGAAACTTAGACCGCCGTGTAGAAATCCTGTTCCCGGTAGAGGATGAGCAGTTGAAAAAACAGGTAATGCATATCTTAGAGGTAGAGCTTGCAGATAACGTCAAAGCCCATATCCTGAATGCCGACGGTCAGTATGTGAAAGTCGATAAACGTGGAAAAGTGTTAGTGAATTCACAGGAGCAGTTCTGCGAGGAAGCAAAAAACAGCTTTGTGGAAGAAAAAGAGGAACACAGAGAACGTATTTTTATTCCGGCTGAACAGGCAGAAGATGACAGACAGTAGGAGGAACAGGGAATGGAAACAAAGATTTTATTTGCAGACATTGACGGGACACTGCTCAATGACCAAAAGGAGATTCCAAAAGAAAATATGACCGCGATCCAAAAAGCGTTAGATCTTGGCCACTATGTAGTTGTGGCAACCGGCAGACCGTTAGACAGTGCAAAAGCAGTGGCAAAGGATTTAGGACTGATGATGCAGGGATGTTATCTGATTGCCTATAATGGAGCGATTGTCTATGATTGTGGGAATGAAAAGGTCTTAAAAAAAGAATCTCTTCCTCTTTCCTATGTCAAAGAACTGTTTGAACGTGCAAAAAAAGTGGGGCTTTACATCCAGACTTACAAAGGAAATCAGATCATTACAACGCAGGATTCCCCGGAGTTAGAAGCATACCGCAATCATACAAAGCTCTCTTATCAGGTGGTAGAGGATGTATTTGAAGTGTTAGACGAAGAACCACAAAAGGCAATGCTGATCCATTTGACCGACAAATCTAAGTTAGAACAGTTCCAGAAGGATAATATGGAGTGGCAGGAAGGAAAATGTATCAGTCTTTTTTCCATGGATACCTATTTAGAATACTGCCCACCGGGGGCAACAAAAGCAGCCGGTGTGGATTTCATATGTGAATACTTAGATGTTCCGCTCAAAAACACCGTCGCAGCCGGTGATGAAAGGAACGATATCCCGATGCTGCAGGAGGCACACATCGGAGTTGCAATGAAAAATGCAAAAGAGGAAGTGAAAGCGTGTGCAGACTATGTGACGCAACGCACGAATAATGAGGCTGGAATCGCAGAAGTAATTGAAAAATTCTTACTATCCGAATCATAACAGATCACGGATAGTAAGAATATCAGATGTCACCTCAAAGCACCCCGGCGGCTTTTTTGATCGGAATGAGAATCTCATCCGGGATCAAAAGGCCGCCTTTTCCTGTGCCTAAATGCAGGTAGGGTTTATTTGCTCCGTGATAATCAGAACCACCGCTGATCAATAGATCATATTCTTTGGCAATCTGACAAAAATTCCGTTCGTCTCCGGGAGAGTTCGCAGAATAGATCGCTTCAATGCCGGTTAAGCCATGTTCCTTAAGTTCTAAGATAAAAGCTTTTAAATGGTCAAAATTCATATGACAGAGTACCGGATGTGCAAAAAATGCAACGCCGCCGGCAAGCCGGATCAACCGGATCGCCTCAAACGGATCAATTTTTTCGCGTGGCACATAGCAGCGGCATCCGTCTCCGAGATACTTCGCAAACACGGTTTCACGGTCTTTGACCATACCGTGTTCCACTAAATATTTTGCAAAATGGGCACGGGTGATCACACTCTCCGGATTTTCACGATATAAATCTTTCATCGTGATCGCAAAACCTTCTTTTTGCAAAAGGACCGTCATTTTTTCGTTTCGAAGATCACGGCTGTTGACAAAGGTATCTAAATGCTTTAAAAAATCAGGATTGTTTTCATCAATATAATATCCTAAAATATGCACTTCTTTTCCTTCGTAGTCGGTAGACAGCTCAATCCCCGGGATCAGTTCAATGCCGGCTTCTTTTGCAGCCGGGCGGGCGTATTTTAAACCGCTAATCGTATCATGGTCAGTCAGGGCAAAGGCATGAAGCCCCACCTGCTTTGCAAGTGTGACAAGTTCGCACGGTGTGTCCGTGCCATCGGATTCTGTAGAATGTACATGTAGATCGATCATGGAAAAACCTCTTTTCTGGATAGATATTTTCTTCATTTTCTCAAACAATTTCCATTGGGTCAAGTAGAAAGATAAGAGTCTAAACCACCTTGCGAAAAAGGGCTCTATATAGTACAATAAAGCCGATATTTGATGATTCATTCCAAAAGAGAAACATACGGAAAAATTCGTTGAGTGAGGTAGTATTATGGAAGAAAAAGTAATTACAGATGTAGAACGAAATAATCTGACAGCAATGAGGGCATATATCATTGATACCGTGGTAATGTTGACGTTTTGCGTATTGCAGGCAGCGACCGGATTGCAGACATGGCTGTATGTGCTTGGACTTTCCATATTGGGACTGGTTCCGGCGGGACTGGAACTGGCGTACTGGAAAAAAGACCATAACACACCGATGATCAAGCATTTTGTTGCCATCGGTTTTGCGATTTTTTATAGTGTTGCATTGTTTACGGCAAAAAATAATCTGGTATTTGCATTTGTAATACCTATGATCCTGATCGTCTCCGTATATAATGATGTGCGGTATTCCATTATGATCAATACAGGAACCGTAATTGAAAGCCTGCTAGTGGGAATTATCGGAGCAAAGACCGGAAGATTCGGTTATGCCGGCAGTGATTCTGCGATTATCCAGGTCGTGATCATGATCTTAGTGGGAATCTATTCGATTATGGCAGCAAGAACTGCACAGAGCAATGCAGAGCACAAGGTAGGACGGATCAAAAAAGTGCAAAGCCAGACGGAGGCAGTTTTAAAGAATATGGAGGAACTCTCCGAGACCTTAAAGACAGGAATTGAGGCAACTTACATAGATTTAGAAAAATTAGAGCGTGCATCCGGCGTCACCAAAGAAGCAATGCAGGGCGTTTCCGTGGGAGCGAACGACACAGCATTAGCCGTACAGGATCAGCTTTTACAGACAGAAGAGATCCAAAAGAAAGTAGATGTTGTCAATGATGCGAACGAGCAGATCGTAGACAGTATGCAGCAGACTTTGTCCGTTTTAAAAGACGGAAATCAGGACATGGAGGTACTGGTACAAAAAGTAGAAGTATCAGTAAAAAATGGTGCAGATGTTGCGGAAAAACTCCAGACACTGGATAAATACATGGAGCAGATGAATACGATCGTCGAACTGATCAAAAGCATTGCTTCCCAGACAAGCCTGCTTGCACTGAATGCAAGTATTGAGGCGGCAAGAGCCGGGGAGGCAGGAAAAGGATTTGCGGTAGTGGCAACGGAGATTTCCGGCATGGCATCCCAGACCAATGAAGCAACGGTACATATTACGGAGCTGATCGAAAATGTATCGACTGCCATTACGGAAGTGGTAGAGGTTATTTACCAGATGATTTCCGGTATCAATGAGGAAAAACAGTCCGTAGAGAATACCGCGGGAAGTTTTCAGTCCATCCAGCATAATACCCTTGCAATACAAAGCCAGGTGGAAAATCTGACACACAGTGTAGAGGAGTTAAAAGAGGCAAACCGTGTGATCATGGAGTCCATTCAGACCATTTCCGCCGTTTCAGAGGAAGTGTCTGCCCATGCAGGTGAGACCATGAATGCCGAAGAGGAAAATACAGATACCCTGAAAAAAATCGAAGAGAGAATGAAAGTCTTAGTCAAAGCGGTCAGTGAGAAAAACACTCAGAATTGAGCTTTGTAAAGAATAAGCGGAAGATGATGGATTAGCATGGTATTCAAAATCTTTTGGCAAAAATGTAGTATAAAACAATTGACATCACAGAAGGTCTGTGATATAGTAATGAAGTTGTTAGAAAACAAAGTAGAGTATCCACTCTCACCTTAGCGCAAATGAGCGACTAAGTGTTCATATTTCAGATGACAATGTTTATTTGAGTAATGATTGTGGATAGTCTGCCTATCCACTTTTTTTCGAGCAAAAATCAAATAATAATTTGGAGGTATAAGACCATTAGCGAGTTAATGATCAATGAACAAATCAAAGATAAGGAAGTACGTCTGATTGGCCCGGACGGCGAACAGCTTGGCATCGTGTCATCCAGAGAAGCTTTGAAACGTGCCGAAGAGGCAGAGTTGGATTTGGTGAAGATTGCACCGAAGGCAAAACCACCGGTTTGTAAAATTATTGACTACGGAAAATACAGATACGAACTGGCGAGAAAAGAAAAAGAAGCAAAGAAAAAGCAGAAAACCGTTGAGGTCAAAGAGATTCGTCTGTCTCCAAATATTGAAGCAAACGATTTGAACACGAAAATGAATTCTGCGCGCAAGTTTCTTGCAAAAGGCAATAAAGTAAAGGTTACCCTGCGTTTCAGGGGAAGAGAAATGGCGCATATGAATAGCAGCAAGCACATCTTAGATGACATCGCAAAAGAGTTAGAAGATGTGGCAGTAGTGGAAAAAGCACCAAAGGTAGAGGGCAGAAGCGTTTCTATGGTGTTGGCAGAGAAAAAATAATACAACTAGGAGGAATATATCATGCCAAAAATGAAGACAAACAGAGCAGCAGCAAAACGTTTTAAAAAGACAGGAAGCGGAAACTTAAAGAGAAATAAAGCATACAGAAGACATATCTTAACCAAGAAGTCTGCAAAGACCAAGAGAAATCTGAGAAAGCAGCCGTTAGTAGATTCTACAAACGTTAAGAATATGAAGAAGATTTTACCATATTTATAAGAATCAGATTAGGAGGAAAAGATCATGGCAAGAGTTAAAGGCGGAATGAACGCAAAGAAAAAACATAATAGAACATTAAAATTAGCAAAAGGATACAGAGGAGCCCGTTCCAAACAGTATCGTGTTGCAAAACAGTCTGTAATGAGAGCATTAACAAGTTCTTATGCAGGTAGAAAAGAGAGAAAACGTCAGTTCAGACAGTTATGGATCGCACGTATCAATGCAGCAGCTCGTATGAACGGAATCTCTTACAGCCAGTTCATGCACGGTTTAAAATTAGCAGGTGTTGAGATGAACCGTAAGATGTTAGCAGAGATGGCAGTCAATGATGCAGAAGGATTTGCAACATTAGCAGAATTAGCAAAAAGTAAAGTAGCTTAATGAAATTTAGGACAACTTCATGTGAAATACAGAAGTTGTCCTTTTTTAAGGAGAAAACGGTATGAGTATTTTAGTGACCGGAGGTGCCGGATTTATCGGAAGCCACACCTGTGTAGAACTTTTAGAAAACGGATATGATGTAGTTGTCGTTGACAACCTGAGCAACTCCTGTGAGAAGTCTTTAGAGCGTGTCAAAGAGATTACCGGAAAAGAGGTTACTTTTTATAAAGGCGATATTTTAGACAGAGAGTTCTTAGAGGGCGTTTTTGAAAAAGAGGACATTGCCTCCTGTATTCATTTTGCCGGTTTGAAAGCAGTTGGTGAATCGGTCGAAAAACCATGGGAATATTATCACAATAACCTGACCGGAACCTTGATCTTAGTGGATGTATTGAAAAAATATGGTGCGAAAAATCTGATTTTTTCATCTTCTGCGACTGTTTATGGAGATCCGGCACAGATCCCGATCACCGAAGAATGTCCAAAGGGTCAGTGCACGAATCCATACGGCTGGACAAAATCCATGTTAGAGCAGGTTTTGACCGATATTCAAAAAGCAGATCCGGATTGGAATATTGTACTACTTCGATACTTTAATCCGATTGGCGCACACGAGAGTGGCTTGATCGGAGAAAATCCAAATGGGATTCCGAACAATCTGATGCCTTATATCACACAGGTAGCAGTAGGAAAGCTGAAATCCCTGGGTGTATTTGGCAATGACTATGATACGCCGGATGGAACCGGAGTGCGTGATTTTATCCATGTTATGGATTTAGCAAAGGGTCATGTAAAAGCCTTGAAAAAGCTAGAAGATCATTCCGGACTCAGTATTTACAATTTGGGAACCGGAGTGGGATACAGTGTCTTAGATGTGGTAAAGAATTTTGAAAAAGCAACCGGAATTCAGATTCCATATGAGATCAAGCCTCGCCGTGCCGGAGATATTGCAACCTGCTATTCGGATGCATCCAAAGCAAAAAGAGAGCTTGGCTGGGAAGCAGAATACGGAATTTTAGAAATGTGCCGTGACTCCTGGAACTGGCAGAAAAAGAATCCAAACGTCTATTAGACCGAAAATTGTCGAAATTCACAAAATGTCTGTTTTGTCGAAAAGCAGGCATTTTTTTGTTGAAATTTTTGTGAAAAATCATAAAATAGTAAATATATGGGGTATGAGAAATTGTAGGGCATGCAAATAGCAGTACATCATAAAAATCTTAGATTCATGTCTGATATCGAGTTTAAATCCCAAAAGAAACATTAAAAAAATCATTTTATATAGTAAGAGAGCAGATTAGAAAAGTATGAAACAAATCGTGATTAGTATATTAAAAACAATCTTTAAAATTATTAAGGCAGTATTGTGTGTTGCAGGAGTGATGGCGGTTATTCTTATTGTCACAGCATTTAAGGATGCCGTCATGGATAAAAGTAATGAAAATACAGAGAACACAGGTCAAACAGAAATAGAGATTTCAGGAGATTTTTCAAACTTAGAAAAGCAACTGGAAAACAAACTGTCGGATAAAGAATATTATTCTACGATTCAGGAGGCATATAAGCATTCAAGAATTACTTTGGGTGATAAAGAATTAGGACTAGAGTATGAAAAGAGAATGGATCATGTGTTAGCGGATTTTCGAAATCGGGATTATGTAGTGATACGATTTTTGGTATATGATGGAGAAAGAATGTGTGAGACATTTATGAAGTTTAAAACGAAGGAAGTAAATGGTAAGAAAAAGTATGCAGCTATTAGTGCAAGTCAAACATATGACAAAAAAGGAGGCTATTATTCAAGTACATTATACCATACGATTGAAACAGAATTATGGGCAACCGATTTTATTCAAGATCTAAGTATTACAGATGGTAAATTTGCTTATGGGGAAATAGAAAATCATAGATTGAAGCAGGGAGAAGATATCAGAGCCTTTCGTGTAGAAAAGCAAAAGCCTAATGGAATTATTGAACATAAACATTATGGCAGAAGAGAATATTTTTGGTATTTTATGGATTTACAAAGTAATAAGCCAGGAAAAGATTTGGATTATGAATTGAAAGGTCAAGGCAATGAATAAAAAGAAAAAAGTATGGAGAATCATTACAGGTATATTGGCAGTATTAGGAGCATTGTTTATTGCATTTATTGCAGTTATGCTTCATGAGGAACAAAAAAAGAAAATTCCGTGCGATCCCAACATAAAAGAATCCTATACCGGTGAATACCCGCGTTATGTTAGTGAGGTTAATGAAGATGATATACCCGATGAAGAGTATTATCCAACCATGGAAGAAGCTTTGCAAAAGGCAGATGTCTATTATGATGAGTATGAACCGTATCAGAAAAATATAGATA
>OLFY01002633.1_pt1 | contig 17136 bp, 10 predicted proteins | sample 1605611 | NCBI WGS metagenome assembly OLFY01 (sample SAMEA3888923, study PRJEB22519) | human gut metagenome | biome: human gut; feature: human-associated habitat; material: faeces | place: Denmark | collected 2011
TCGGGATGTGAGGCACAACGTGTGCGGCTTGGACTGGTGCAATATGCTTGGGGTCATGGAAGACATGTTGCAATACCGCGAATATATGGCGCAGGCTCTTGAACTGGCCCGCAAGGGTGCGGGATGGGTGGACCCGAATCCGCTGGTAGGCGCGGTGGTGGTACGTGATGGCGAGGTTCTCGCCACCGGATACCATGACCGGTATCGTGGCCCGCATGCGGAGCGTATGGCGTTCGACTATGCCGACGCGCACGGCATCGATCTGACTGGCGCCACGGTCATCGACACGCTTGAACCCTGCTGCCATGTCGGATCGCAGCCGGCGTGCACTGCCTTGATTCTGGCGCACGGCATCGCACGCGTGGTGGTCGGATCGGTTGACCCGAACCCGATTGTGGCGGGCAAAGGCCTTCGCATCCTTGAGGAAGCGGGCGTCGAAGTGATTCGCGACGTGATGCGGGAGGAATGCGACGCCATCAATCGTCATTTCTTCCACTGCATCACCACGGGAAAGCCGTACATTGTGGACGGCAGAAGGCGTGCGGGTGAATCGGACTCTGAGTATGCGGTCCGTCGGCGCGAACTATATGCCACATATGCGGCGGTGCTTGCCGGAACTGAATCGGACGTTCCTGACGAGTCTTTCGCGCATTTCAACGGACCGGTCCAAGCCGTCGGCGCAGACGAAGTGGTGATTGGCGGCCACAGGCCGTTACTCCTGGAGGCCGGCGCGCTCGCCTGCACGGATCCAGACGAATGGCTGCGTGAGCTGGGCAAGCGCAAGATCGACGGCCTCATCGTGGAAAGCGACGAAGCATTCGAGCGGTTGTCCATGGCTTGCCAAAAAGACTGAAGCGCCATTCGTGCGTTGTTGGCCGTGTATCTCGCTTATAGATGGCGGATTCGTCTGCTTGTCCAGTGCTATCTCGCTTATAGGTGGCGGATGAATTTTGCGAAGAGGTCTTAGAGGGTGTAAATCATACCCTCTAAGACCTTAATGACGTAGAGGCGCCGCCATCTATAAGCGAAATAGCATCGGGCGGCTTTCCGATTCCGCCATCTATAAGCGAGATACGTGAGACTGATATGTCCAGCACCCAGCAAGCATAGTGGCGAGCACATGGTCGGGCATGGCGCGCATGGCCTCAGGGGACTCAAGCTCACTCGGATCGCAATCCAGCAGCACTAGGTCTGCCGCATCTCCAGCTTGCAACGTCGTACGCCCCAGGGCGGTGGACGAAGCGAGAGCGGTTTCGAAATCCAGACATTGCTCAGACTGGAAAGGCTCCCGGTCGGAACTCTCCGTGCCGAACACCGCTGCGGAAATGGCCAGCCACGGATCCAACGGCGCGACCGGCGCGTCCGAGCCCATAAGCAGTTTGGTTCCAGACTTGTGCAAACTGTTGAACGCGTAGGGAATTCCGGCGGGATTGCCCCAGAATCGTGTGATGACGTCACGGTCGTCCATGGCGTGCTGCGGCTGGATGCTCGCGGCAAGTCCCAATTGCGCAAGACGTGGAATGTCGCGTTCCTTGAGCATTTGGGCATGCTCGATGGAGCCGTGCGCGTGGGTACGTTCCGCGCAGTCGAGCACGATGGTGTTCGCTTCGTCGCCGATGGCATGGCAGGCGATGTCGAAGCCATGTTCGGTGGCGAGCCGCATATACGATTCGATTTGCTCGGGGGTGTAGCTCAGCGTGCCGTAGGTTTCCGGCGTAATGCCCGAATACGGTGTGGAGCAGTAGGCGGATCGGGTGTTGAGCGAGCCGTCGGAAATCATCTTCATCGCACCGACATGGCCCAAGCCATGGCTTCCGGGAAGTTCGTCGCCGGTGTGCCAGCCGTCGTCGATGGCTTGCTGAAGTCGTTCGGGGTAAACGCCGGCTTCGATGCGCAATCCGTCAAGCCCCTGCTTGAAGCGGTCAATCCACGTGTCGATGTTCTCGGCCATCTCATAGTCGCGCACGCCGACCATGCCTTTGCCGGCGGCGTCCTGTTCCGCGTTGCGCAGCAATCGCATCAGCTCGTCAGCCGCACCGGGGCCTTTGTCCAGCTTGCAGTAAGCGTCGAACCATTCAAGCTCGCCGACGAGTCCCGACTCTCCTACATGCACGCCGAGCTTACGAGCCGCGGCTGAATTCACCCAGCCGCAATGCATGTCTGCGCTTGACAGCGCCACGGGCTGGTCGCCCGACACCGCGTCGATCGCAGCCAATGTCGGTTGGGCATCATCGGCCCACAGGGAGTGTCTGAACCGCATGCCGACCACGTACTGGTCCGGGTCGAGCGTGCCGGATTCGCGGCGTTCCTCCAAGTGCTCGCGTAGCAGGCTCATTGCCTCATCGGCGCTGCGGGCATCAATCAGATCAAGCCGCCCCAGCGTGTACGACCACTGCGTGAAGTGCGTGTGACAATCCCACAAGCCGGGAATGACCCACGTTTTTGAAGCCTTGTCTACCGACTTTTCCGAAGACCGTACATCCGCGATCCGCCCTTGCTCAATCGTGATGTCGACAGACTCATCGGACCCCACGAAACACACATTCTCAATCACATACGGTTCGCCCATACATCCTCGATTCAACAAAATGACCTCATTGCCAGCCATAGTATCCTTGCAATGCTTGCGATTGCCGCGCTCGTCTCAATCGGCTATGCGCGCTTTGAATTCTTCCGCTGGGATACGGTTATCCGCATCAGAAAAAGAAGGGCGCAGTTATCCACTTATCCACTGTTTGCCAGAAGCCGGTAGGCAGCGCGGCGACATTTCCTCTACTTTGGCGCTATGGACAATGGAGCACAATATTCGGAAAGCCTCGCACGGCTGAGGACAAGAACCATCGAACAATGTCTCGAAGCGCAGAGGCGCACCGGAAGGCGGCTGGTGTTCGCGCTTGATACCGCACTGAGTTTACAAGGCATCGAACTGCCTCGCTACCGGCGCGGAGGGCTTTTGGCTGATACGCTGCACGCGGTGATTGAAAGTAACGGCGTGCGAACGATACTGCAGGGGATTTGTTTTGTGCTTTGGTCTGGACCTCAGACGCATATGCCGATTCATCATGGTCGATTGCGATGCACGGATTCCGTGACCACATGGGCCATGCATGCCAATCGGCTTGAAGATGAAGAATTGGTGGTTTTGGGTGATTCGATGATGCGGCGTGATGGACATATGAAAAAGGCCACACTGGAGGAGTTTCGGATATATGTCGATAGCTTGTCCGATTTGTCCAACTATTCAGGCTCCGACAGATTACGTGCGGTGAGAGGAGTGTCGAAAATGCGTAGGGCTCTCAGGCTGATGCGGGAGAATACAGATTCTTCCCAGGAAACGAGAAGTCGAATTGTTCTGTTGCGTTATGGTTTGCCTTGTCCGGAAGTGAACTATGCCATTCGGCTCAAAGGCTATTCTCATGTATTTTTCGCGGACATGGCTTATCCGGATTTGAAAATCATCATTGAATACGACGGCAGGCATCATGCCTCGCGATGGTTGGCTGACAGTAAACGTCGGGAAGCGTTGGAGGATGAAGGATGGCTGTATATCCAGGTGACGGCGGAAAATCTCAGGGATGAGGATTCTCAAAGGGAATTGGCGGAACGTGTGGCGCAGAGGGTGTCATTGCGTTTGGGGGAGCCTGTGCGGCTATGTGGGCGAATGACGATTGCTCAGATAGCCGATGGTCGGAGGAAGGGCAACCGTCTGTGAGGCTTGGGCAAGCCCATATCTCGCTTATGAATGGCGGAATCGGGCTGCGGCATGATGCTATTTCGCTTATAGATGGCGGATGAAATCCACAAAAAGGCCTTAAGAGGTATGAATATTACCCCCTAGGGCCTTAGCGATTCAAGAAGACTGCCATCTATAAGCGAGATAGCATCGGTCGGGTGAAGAAATCCGCCATCCATAAGCGAGATGGCGGATTTCTGCGGCTCACTGCACGGCGGCGAGGGCTTGGTCGAGGTCGGCGATGATGTCGGCCGTGTTTTCGATGCCGCAGCTCAGGCGCACCAGGTCGATGCCGACGCCGGCTTCCTCAAGCTGCTCCTCGGTGAGCTGGCGATGCGTGGTGCCGGCCGGATACAGCGTGCAGCTGCGCGCATCGGCCACATGCGTGGCGATGGACACCATCTTCAGATGGTCGAGGAACGCGGAGACCTTCTCGCGGCCGCCCGGCACGCCGAAGGAGATCACACCGCAGGTGCCGTTCGGCATGTACTTCTCCGCCAGCGCATGGTACTTGTCCGTTTCGAGGCCCGGGAAGCTCACCCAGCTGACGCGCGGATCGGCGTCGAGCCACTTGGCCACGGCCAGTGCGTTCGCGCAGTGGCGCTCCATGCGCACGCCGAGGGATTCCAGATGCATGCCCATGATCCACGAATTGATTGGCGCCGGAGTGGAGCCGAAGTCGCGCATGAGCTGCGCGGTGGCCTTGGTGATGTATGCGGCCTTGCCGAATTCCTTCGCGTAGGTGACGCCATGGTAGGAGTCGTCCGGAGTGGTGAGGCCCGGGAATTTCTCCGCATGGGCCATCCAGTCGAAATTGCCGGAATCGACGATCGCGCCGCCCACGCAGGATCCGTGGCCGTCCATGTACTTGGTGGTGGCGTGCGTGACGATGTCCACGCCGTACTGGAACGGACGGCAGTTGATCGGCGTCGGGAAGGTGTTGTCGACGATCAGTGGCACGCCGTGACGATGCGCTGCGTTCGCGAACTTCTCGAAGTCGAGCACGATAAGCGCCGGATTGGAGATGGACTCGCCGAACACGGCCTTGGTGTTCGGCTGGAACGCGGCCTCAAGTTCCTCTTCGGTGCAATCGGGACTGACGAAGGTGCATTCGACGCCCATCTTGCGCATGGTCACGTTGATGAGGTTGAACGTGCCGCCGTAGATGGCGGAGGATGCGACGATATGGTCGCCGTTGTTGCAGATGTTGAACAGCGCGAAGAAGTTCGCGGCCTGGCCGGATGAGGTGAGCATTGCTGCGGCGCCGCCCTCCAGTTCGCAGATTTTCGCCGCGACGGTGTCGTTGGTCGGATTCTGCAGGCGTGTGTAGAAGTAGCCGGATTCGGACAGGTCGAACAGTCGGCTCATCTGTTCGCTTGATTGGTATTTGAAGGTCGTGGCCTGGATGATTGGGGGAGTGCGGGATTCTCCATTGCCCGGCTGATAGCCTCCCTGCACGCAGATGGTGTCGACGTTTTCGCTCATATGTTCCTTCTTTCGATTCCGCGCTTCCGTGTGCCGCGCAGGTGTTGCGCCGCGATGCGAACAAACAAACACACTGTATCACTGCATTGATAAATGGCTTGATTCCAATGGAAACGCCGTATAGTTTAACGAATTGACAAACTTAGGTAATTCAATTTATTATGTAGACCAAGACGGGCGAAAAGCCCGCTGCGAAATAAAGCTTTACGTAAGTAAACCAAGCAAAGGAGCATTCCATGGGTCTGTGGGATATCGATAAGATTCCGTACGTCGGTCGCGAAAAGGGGCCGCAGGAGGGTCTTGCTTTCCATTACTACGATGCCGACAAGGTCGTTGCCGGCAAGAAGATGAAGGACTGGCTGCGTTTCGGCGTCGCATGGTGGCACACTTTCGACCAGCAGCTCGTCGATCCGTTCGGCACCGGCACCGCCCAGCGTCCGTGGTACGGCAAGTATTCCGATCCGGAGGACGAGGCCCTGGCCAAGGTCGACTACGCCTTCGAGTTCTTCCAGAAGCTCGGCGTCGAGTACTTCTGCTTCCATGATCGCGACATCGCTCCGGAAGGCGACACCCTGCGCGAGACCGACAAGAACCTGGACAAGGTCGTCGACAAGATCGAAGAGAACATGAAGTCCACCGGCATCAAGCTGCTGTGGAACACCTCCTCCCTGTTCACCAACCCGCGCTTCGTCTCCGGCGCCTCCACCTCCCCGTTCGCCGACATCTACGCGTACGCCGGCGGCCAGCTGAAGCACTCCCTGGAGATCGCCAAGCGCCTTGGTGCCGAGAACTACGTGTTCTGGGGCGGCCGTGAAGGCTACGAGAACCTGTGGAACACCCAGATGAAGCGCGAGCAGGAGCACATGGCCAAGTTCTTCCACATGTGCCATGACTACGCGAAGGAAATCGGCCTGGACGCCCAGTTCCTGATCGAGCCGAAGGCCAAGGAACCGACGATGTTCCAGTACGACTTCGATGCCGCCACCGCCATCAACTTCCTGCGCACCTATGATCTGATGGACGTCTTCAAGCTGAACCTGGAAGGCAACCACGCCAACCTGGCCGGCCACACCTACCAGCACGAGATCCGCACCGCCCGCGAGGCCGGCGTGCTCGGCTCCCTGGACGCCAACCAGGGCGACAAGCTCATCGGCTGGGATATGGATGAGTTCCCGACCGACCTGTACGAGACCTCCACCGTTATGTGGGAAGTCCTCGCCGAAGGCCAGATCGGCCCTCACGGTGGTCTGAACTTCGACGCCAAGCCGCGTCGTACCTCCTTCACCGCCGAGGATCTGTTCCGCTCCCACATCGCAGGTATGGATGCATTCGCTGCAGGTCTCTTGGTCGCAGCCAAGATGCACGAGGACAAGGTCATCGAGAATCTGCAGGCCGAGCGCTACAGCTCCTTCGATTCCGGCATCGGCGCAACCGTCGAGAACGGCACCGCCTCCCTGGCTTCCCTCGAGGAGTACGCTCTGGATATTCCGCAGTCCAAGCTCATCGAGGCCACCAAGTCCGATCACCTCGAGTCTGTCAAGGCCACGATTAACAACTACATGATCGACGCCCTGGCCGAGGCGTGAGCCGAAAACTCACTAGGGTTTTAGGTAGCCTCGGGCGAAGTCCGAGACGGTAGTCGAGGGCGAGCAATGACTGGGCGCGCGTAGCGTTCGGAAATTGCAGGACCGAGGCATGGACGCAATAAGGAGTTTCCGTTAGGACTCCTGATTCATCGCTGGATCAAACAGTGGGGCTCGACTGTGACAGAGCCGGATGTGGTGTGCCGAAGCGTCGGTGTTCCGGCACACCACTCGCTTTTCTTTCCTTCCTCCTTCCTCAAATTTCCTTCGCACGCAAGTCGTTTGCCGGCTAGATCGCCGGTGAGCGGCTTGTTTGCGTTGTTAGACCAAGCGAAAATTTCGATTATTCGCAATGATGTGATGTATCCAAACGTTCCCGAATGAGGCGTACTTATGACCACAACGATTACCATCGCCAATCCCATTCTTCACGGAATGCATCCTGATCCGAGTTGGATTTGGGATGATGATCTTCGGCAAATCGTGCTTGTGACCTCCACCTTCGAACTGGTTCCAGGCTTGCCTATTTACGTTTCCAGGGATATGGCCCACTGGAAACACGTGTCGGATGCCATAGATGAGGAGTTGGCAAGACGTTTGCTCATTCCTTTCGTGGATGACTCGGGTGGCGTCTATGCGCCGACGCTGCGTAGGATTCGTGGCAAATACGTGATTGCCTGCACCATCGCTCGCATCAATGGACGCAAAGCCATCGCGGAAGGATGCTCCCAGGCCGAATTGGATGCGGCTCAGGCGGCGGAAGGCAACTTCGTTCTTGAGTCGGACTCGATCGACGGACCTTGGCGTGGGCCGTTCTGGATCGAGGGCGCCGAAGGCATCGATCCAGACATATTCGAGGATGAGGACGGCAATGTGTACTGGACCCAGACCCGCCCTGCGGTCAATCCGCAATGGGAAGGCCAGACCGAGGTCTGGACCCAACGCATTAATCCGGAGACTTGGACTTTTGTCGATGACGGTCTTCCTGCGGGATCGGGCAAGACGGTAATATGGCGCGGATACGGTATGGAATCGGTGTGGGCTGAGGCGCCGCATCTCTATCGCGTGGGTGATTATGTGTATCTGATGACCGCTGAGGGGGGCACCAGTTTCGAACATAGCGAAATGGCCATGCGCATCTATGCGCCGCATGGACTGCTTCGGGCGTTCGAAGCTTACGAACGGGAAGTATCCGAATTGGGTGAGTGCATTCCGCAGGTTCGTGACGGGGAACGCTGCTATCTTGGCACCGCAATCCGTGCCTTCCACGCGGATAAGAAGAATCCGATTCTCACCCACCGACATCTGGGTTTGTCGGAACCGCTGCAATGCGTGGGACATGCGGACCTGTTGCTTCATCCGGAACTGGGATGGTGGCTGGTGTGTCTCGGCGTGAGAGAGACACGGGGAAAGCATGACGGCGAATTATTGAGCTACTTGGGAAGGGAGAGCTTTGTCGCTCCGGTATCCTGGGAACATAATCCGGCCGATTGGAAGCTGGACGGCAACGGTGCATCATATACGCATGAGGGTGACCCCGGATGGCCAGTGACTTGCGCTGGTCTTGGCCGCTTGGCCGACGAGATCACGGTTACTACTGAAGACGATGGCATCGCCATCGAGCCTAGGGTGAAATCCTCGCTCGCCGGTGACGTGGAACCTGCGCTGGTGGATGTGGCTGATGGCTCGACGAACGATGTGGTGGTGCGCGACGAGCGTGATGTCAGCTACCGCAGAATAGCGAAACTGCCGACGCTCATGCCGATTCCCATGTCCGGTTCTTTAGTGATCCGGCAGAATTCCACGCATTACGCGGTGTTTTCGATGCATGGCACGGATGTGCGCTACGAGATGGTGAATGGAGACGATTCGCAAGCTGGGTCTGTTGCCGCCCTGCGGGCTGATGGCACACGTCCGGCGGTACTTTTCGACGACAACCGCTTGTCGGTCATCGTGACTGGCATGCATGGTTTGGTTGATTCTGCGACGTTCGTGCGTCAGGGGCAGGTCCTGCTGAGTGTCGATGCTCGTTTCCTCAGCACCGAATGGGCCGGTGGGTTCGTCGGTTGCATGGCCGGCTTCATGGCATAGTTTCTACGGAATTTCAGGATGGTTCACTGCTGGTGTTCCGACGGGCCGTCTTAGAACGAGTTGAAAACGGGTCGAAAGGCTAGGAGCGCTGTATTCTCCCTCCGGTTGTGCCTGTGAGGTTTGCCCCGCTGATTAACCCTCGAGTTGCTGTGTGCTGTTGCGTACCACTAGCGATGTCGGCATGATGATGTGCGGTTGGATCACGTCGTCGGTGGACAGCGCCTCGACCAGCATGCGTACGGCGGCCCTTGCCATGTCTTGGAGCGGCTGCCGTACGGTGGTCAGCGCCGGGCCAAGGAATGCGGCAGTCTGCACATCGTCGAATCCGACCACGGATAAATCCTCGGGAATACGTAATCCCAGCTGTCTTGCCGCCTCGTAGACGCCCATGGCCTGCAGATCGCTGCCGGCGAAGATTGCGGTCGGACGATTTGGTTGTTTCAACAGGGAGATGGACTGTGCGTAACCGCCGGAAGTGGTGAAATCGCCTTCGGTGATAAGTTCGGGATCGGTTTCGATTCCATGTTCCGCAAGCGCTGATGTATATCCGTCCAGACGTGCTTTGGAACACATCATTTCCTCCGGTCCGGTGATGATGCCTATGCGGGTATGTCCGAGTGCGAGCAGATGCCTGGTGGCGATTACGCCTCCGGTCCAGTTGTCCGCTTGCACCGACAGCGTGTCTGGATCTGGATTACCGAATGGATCGAACAAGACGAAGGGAATACCTCTGGAATGCAGTTTGTTCCGTTCGATACGTGTCAGACTGGAGAAGACAAGAATGGCGCCATCTGTCTGCCGACGCAGCATGTTGTCAATCCAGGATGAGTCCGGGTGCTGGCGATTGCCGCCTTCGGTGGTGATGACGTTCAAATCATGCAACTTGGCTTCGCGAATGGCGCCACGGAGTACTTCAAGGGCCCAAACATTATCGAAATCTTGGAACACGATTTCGATAATTCGTTGACTTTTCGCGCCTGTCGCTTTACGGGAATACCCATACCGTTTCAACACCGCGTTGATGGTTTGCCGCGTCTCTTCGGAAACGTCGGCTCTGCCGTTGAGCGCCTTGGATACGGTGGAAAGGGAATAACCGGTCTCTTTAGCTATGTCAGAGAGTCGTACCGTAGCTTTCTTTGTCGTATTGCGCATGAGTCACTCCTTCTTCATGCTCATCATATCCGAAAACGCGAACGAAAGTTTCGGTTTGCGTTTTTCGAAACTTTCGATATGTTGGCAATACTTAAAAACGTTGTAAAATCAACGAAAAATAATTAGTTTTCTGATTTTACAAAAAACTTGACTTTGTGTGATTTGTTTCGGTAGTCTATAGGTACAACGAAAACGAAATGGAAATTTTCGAAGGGAGTCAAAGGCTGATTCTCTGTCTGCCAGGGGAGCTGCAGCAGCATTCGTTGCGGTCATGCTTCCCGATTCGACCCATTCGAGAGAAATTCCTGTCGTTGCCATCATTTTGTCGATGATGATTTGGTCAATAAGGAGAAGACAATGAAGTTCAGAACCATTGCAGCTGCCACTCTTGCGGTGGCGACCATGTTGGGCATGGGGGCCTGCGGCCCCAGCACTGGTGCCAAAGACGATAAGACCATTACGTTCTGGCATAACGCAACAGCTGGTGACGGCAAGCAGTATTGGGAGGATATGGCCAAAGCGTTCGAGAAGAAGACTGGTGTCAAGGTTCAGATTCAGGCCATCCAAAACGAGGATTTCGAAGGCAAGCTGACCACCGCTATGCAGGATCCCGCCTCCGGCCCGGATGTGTACATGACCCTTGGTGGAGCCAAGACCAAGGACATGATTGACGCCGGACAGACCATGGACCTCACTGATAAGATCAGTGACACCGTCAAGAAGCAGATGTCTTCTGCGCTGGAGTCCATGTCCTATGACGGCAAGGTCTATGGTGTTCCAGTCACTGTGCAGCCTGGTGGCATCTGGTATTCCAAGGATCTGTTCAAGCAGGCTGGCATCGATGCCGCGCCGACCACCTTCAGCGAGCTGAAGACCGATGTGCAGAAGCTTCGCAGCGCTGGCATCGATCCGATCGCACTCGGCGGCAAGGATGCTTGGCCGGTCGGTCACTGGTACTACTGGTTGTCCATGCGCGAATGCTCTCCGAAGGCCTACGCCAAGGGCGTCAATGACAAGGACTTCTCCGACTCCTGCTGGACCAAGGCCGGAGATGATCTGAAGGATTTGTTGGATGCGAATGCTTTTAACGAAGGATTCCTCACCACGACGGCCCAGCAGGGCGCCAGCTCGTCCGCAGGTCTGCTGGCCAATCATAAGGCTGCGATGGAGCTCATGGGCACATGGGAGCCTGGAGTTCTCAAGGACCTGACTCCGGACAAGAAGCCAATGGCTGACCTTGGCTTCTTCGCCTTCCCGACCGTGGACGGAGGAAAAGGCGAGGAAGGTGCTTTGATGGGCGCTGTGACCGGTTTCGCTGTCAATCCCGAGGCTCCGGACGCTGCTGTTGATTTCGTCAATTTCATGGCTGAGAAATCAAATCAGGAGAAATACGCCACTGCGTTCAGCACCATTCCGGCTTCCGACGAAGCTTACGATGCGGTTACCGATGAAAATCTTAAAGCCATCATCGAAGCTATGAAAAAGTCCGATGGCATGCAGCTGTGGATGGATACCGCTCTCGGCGGAAATATTGGCAACGCTCTTAATTCCGGAGTGGTGAATCTGCTTTCCGGACAGGGGACTTCGGCTGACATCGTCAAGGCGATGAAGGACGCAGCGGCCAAGGGCTGACAGTGAACATGGCTGGTTGAAGGCCAAAGGAGGGTGGATAGACAGATATTCATCCACCCTCCTTCCTATTCGAGAAACGTATCTGGTAGTGGAGAAAACCATGTCAAGTACAAGCAAAGACGCGGTGACGCTGCGCGCTAAGCGGTCCAAGAAACCGTCCGATGGCAAAATGCGTCGTAATGTTGAGATTTTCGTACTGTCCGCACCTGCGATTCTTCTGTTCGTCTGCTTTGTGATTCTGCCTATCGTCTTGGGTGCTTATTACGGCTTCTATCAGTGGAAGGGTTACGGACTTCCCTCCAAGACAGGTAAATTCGTTGGTCTCCAGAACTACATCACAGCGCTTAAGGATCCCGCGTTCCAGGCGGCAATTCTGCATACCTTCGAGGTCGTGATCGGCTCGTTGGTCATCCAGGCTCCGCTCGCCATCCTGTTCGCATTGCTGCTGAACCAGAAGTTCAAGGGGCGTGGTCTCATCCGCACCCTCATCTTCGTGCCGTATGTCGTTTCCGAGGTCATCGTCGGCACAGGATGGAGCCTGTTGCTGCAGAAGAAGGGCGCCATCAATGAGATTCTGGCCAACTTCGGCATCAATGGTCCCGATTGGCTGGCCGACCCGAAAATCGCTATTTGGACGCTGCTGTTGCTGATCAGCTGGAAATACGTCGGTTTCGCCGTAATTCTGATGCTCGCCGGCATGCAATCCATTCCCGAGGAACTGTATGAAGCGGCCAAGGTGGATGGGGCGAGTTTCTGGCAGATGCAGAAAAGCATCACGTTGCCGTTGCTTGCTCCGACGTTGCGGATCTGGGTGTTCCTTTCCATGATTGGCTCTCTGCAGCTTTTCGATCTGGTCTATATCGTGTGGGGCAAGTATGTGTCGACCACCGCTGGTGTGTCCACCATGGCCACCTACATGGTGCGTGAAGGTCGTGGAGCCGGCAACTATGGCTATGGTTCCGCCGTTGCTCTGATCATCTTCGTGATCTCTTTGATCATCGCACTCGTCTATCAGAAGTTCGTGCTGAACCGTGACTTGGACGGTGCTGTTACTGAACAGAAAGAAGCCGAGAAGCGTGCCAGGAAGCGCGCAAAAGAAGTGCAGCATCGTGAGGTTGCTGCCCTGGCAAGTGAGGTGAAGTGATGACTGCCGCAACAATCGCAGGACATTCCAACAAAAGCGAGTACAGCAAGAAGAATGGTTACCGTAAGTCGTCCAAGACGCCATGGGGCAACCCAATCGTCTACTTCTTCTCCCTGGTGCTTGTGGCCATCTGCATCACTCCGGTGCTGTACATTATCTTCGGCGGTTTCCGTACCAATTCGCAGATCACCAACCATCCGTCCGGGATGCCGAACCCATGGGTCCCCGACAACTACAAGACGGTCTTCGAAAGTGATATTTTCTGGACGGAACTGAAGAATTCTACCATCGTGGGTATCGCCACCATGGTAGGCGTCGTGGTGCTTAGCATCATGGTGAGCTTTGTCATCGCCCGATACAAATTCCGCTATGCGCCGCTTATGTACGCGTTGTTCTCTGCTGGTCTCATGTTCCCGATGACCGTTGGCATTACACCTTTGTATCTGCTGATTCGCAATCTGGGTCTGGCCAACTCCCTGTGGGGTCTGATCCTTCCGCAAATTGCCTTCGGACTTCCTCAGACCATCATCATCTTGGTGCAGTCGATTCCTAATGAGCTTGAGGAGGCCTGTCTTCTCGATGGATGCTCCCGCCTTGGCTTCTTCTGGCGCATGGTCATTCCGCTGTCCATGCCTGGCGTGGCCACCACTGGAATCCTCACCTTCGTGGGAAGCTGGAATGCCTACATGCTGCCGCTGTTCGTGCTCAGTGATGCCAACAAGTACACATTGCCACTTGGCGTACAGATGTTCAGCTCCGAACATTCCGTTGACACCGCACAGGTGTTGGCCTTCACCTCTCTGGCTATGATTCCGGCCCTGATCTGTTTCACCATCTTCCAGAAGAAGATCGTCGGCGGCCTGACAGGTGCGGTCAAGGGCTGACGAAATGTGACAATCCACGCCCGGAAGATGTTCCTTTCCGTCTTCCGGGCTTCATCTCTTATGCAAGAGGTACATTATGAAGATTTCCAACCCGGTGCTCACCGGTTTTCATGCCGATCCTTCAATGATTCGCGTCGGTGACACTTATTACATTGCCAATTCCACTTTCGAATGGTTCCCAGGCGTTCGCCTGCATGAATCCAAGGACCTGGTGCATTGGAACATTCTTCCAAGCCCGTTGAGCCGGTCCAGCCAGCTTGATATGAGAGGAAACCCCTCTTCGGGCGGCATCTGGGCTCCTGACCTAAGCTATGCGGATAACAAATTCTGGTTGATCTACACTGATGTCAAGGTGGTCAATGGTGCATTCAAGGATTGCACTAATTATTTGGTCACCGCCGAGGACATCCACGGGCCATGGAGCGAGCCGGTTCGCATCAACGGGGTCGGTTTTGACGCCAGCCTGTTCCATGACGACGACGGCCGCAAATACTTGGTGCAGCAGACATGGGATTTCCGTGAATACCACCACCAGTTCGACGGCATCACGTTGACGGAATTCGACGTCGACACCATGAAGCTCAAGCCAGAAACGGCCCGCACCATCTGGGATGGCACCTCGGTGAAGATCACCGAAGGTCCCCACCTATACAAGAAGGATGGTTGGTACTACCTGTTTGCCGCAGAAGGCGGCACGGTGTATGAGCATCAGGAATCTGTGGCGCGTTCCCGTACCCTTGACGAATGCTCCTTCGAAGTTATGCCGAATGGCCCGTTCATCGGTAACTTCGACACTCCTGACACCTATTTGCAGAAGCAGGGCCATGGAGCGTTGGTGGACACCCCGTCCGGCGAGTGGTATTACGCCTCCCTATGCGGTCGTCCGTGGCGTCATGATACCGAACCGGCCCATGGCACCCGCGGATGGTGCACACTCGGACGCGAGACCTCCATCCAGAAAGTCGAATGGGATGAGGACGGTTGGCCGCGCGTGGTCGGAGGCCATGGCGGACAGCGTTACGTCGACGCTCCGAAAGACGCCATCGAGACCGTTGCCCCAGCGACGCGCGACGAGCGCGACGAGTTCGAATCCGACGAACTCGGATTGAATTGGAACACCCTGCGCGTCCCGTTCACCGACGCCATGGGCACGGTGGGCGGTGGCAAACTGGCATTGCGTGGTCAGGGCTCGCTGTGCAACCTGTTTGACCTGTCCCTTGTGGCTCGTCGCTGGCAGGCATTCGATTTCGACGCTGAGACCAAGGTGCGTTTCGATCCGAAGAACTACATGCAGATGGCAGGCCTGACCAACTATTACGATGACCTGTGCTGGTCATGGGCGTTCGTCACTTGGGATGAGAAACGACATGCAAGGGTCATCGAAGTGGCTCAGAACGATTTCAACCAATACACGTCGTTCCTCAAGGATGACGCCATCGTGGTGCCCGAAGACGCCGAAGCGGTATGGCTGCGCACCAAGGTCCGCACGGAATACTATTCCTACGAATATTCCTTCGACGGTGAGCGCTTCACCGAGATTCCGGTGAAGCTCGATGCGAAGATTCTGTCCGATGACTATGTGAACCAGCGCTATGGCGGCTTCTTCACCGGCGCGTTCGTGGGTCTCGCCTGTGTTGATCTGTCTGGCTATGACGCGAAAGCCGAATTCGACTATTTCGATTATCGGGAGCTTCCCGACAACCGGTAGTCGATGCCGACGGGCGGCGATTCGCCGCATTCCTGCCGCCCGTCGGTTATTTGGTGAAATGAACGCAGACTCAATGGGGAGAATGCTGAGATGACTTTGCGATTGCCGAAACTACTTGACGACGGCTGCGTGCTGCAAGCCGGTGTGGACATGCATATTTGGGGCACCGGCGATCCCGGACGCATCGTATTGACACGGCTTGCTGACGAGCGGCATATGGTGCAGGTGAAAGACGACGGAACTTGGAACGCGCCGTATGGTCCGATCGAAGCTGGAGGGCCGTACGAGCTGACCATATGCTACGAGGACGGAGCGGAGCGTATCTCACGGCAGTGCTATGCGGGAGAGGTGTTCCTGTGCTCCGGGCAGTCGAATATGGAACTGCCTATGGCTTGGGTGCGCGCCGACTATCCACAGGAGTGGGACCGTGATCCCGATCCATTGCTGCGGCAGTACAAAGTGATTCCCGATTACGATTTCAAAGGTCCTCGCGACGATCACGACCGTGCGTTCTGGCAGGGCTGCGATGCGGATACGCTTGATGATTTCTCAGCGCTCGCATATTTTTTCGGTCGCAGGATCCGCCAGTGGCTCGGTGTGCCCGTTGGTCTGTTGAACATTTCATTGGGCGGCTCTCCGATCGAATCCTGGATGGACATTGACACATTACGAGCGTTCCCCGAAGCGCTCGCCAGTCTTGAACCGTACCTTGGCGATGGTGTGGCGTCGAAAAGAAGCCTCGATTCCGTTGCCGAGCGGGACCGGTGGTACCAGGCGCTTGGATACGAGGCTGTGGCCGATGCCCACCATGAATGGCTGCCATTGATCGCGTGGGACTGTCCGGAATCCAAGAACATCGAGCCGCGTGACGTGGCATGGCATGACATACGCCTGCCTGGATGGTACAAGGATCGCGGACTTGCCGGTTTCCGCGGCGAGATTACCATGAGAAAAACCGTGTTCCTGCCTCCGTCGGATGCGGGGAAGCCCGCCCTACTGCGTCTGGGCACCATGAATGATGCCGACCATACGTGGGTCAACGGTGTGTTGGTCGGTGGGCGAAGCAATGTGTATGAGCCGCGGGACTATCCGGTCGCAGCCGGCGTGCTGCGCGCCGGCGCGAACGAAATCCGCATGCGTCTGGTCGTTGAACGGCCCGGCGGCCGTGTGACGCCCGGCAAACGGATGACACTGACCATCGGAGACGATATCTTCGACCTGTCCGGCATTTGGCAGTATGCCGTGACCGCCGAAGCCGACCGCGATTGCCCATTCGAGGATTTCGTCAGATGGAAGCCGACCGGCCTGTACAACGCCATGCTCGCCCCGTGTTTTCCATATGCGGTGCGGGCCGTGCTGTGGTATCAGGGCGAATCGAATACCGGCGACTACGCCATGCGTTATGGCGATGAGCTGAAAGCCATGATTGAATTGTGGCGTGGCAAGTGGCATCAGCCGGATATGCCATTCCTGATCGTCCAGCTTCCGAAATTCGGCATCGACGCCATCGAGGATGGTGGTTGGCCGCTTATTCGAGAACAGGAATGGAGAGTGGCGGACGAACTTGAACACGTGGCTGCAGTGGTGACGCTTGATGCCGGTGAAAGCAATGATTTGCATCCTCATGATAAGAAAACCATCGCGGATCGTGCATTCAATGTCGCGATGGATTTTGTGTATGGCCAGCAGGCTCAGCCTCAGCCGGTTGTTGAAACCGCAGAGGC